>Ga0075428_100008004_pt1 | contig 11724 bp, 8 predicted proteins | sample RhiMetdeltSRZDD2_FD_75291 | JGI IMG/M metagenome (GOLD analysis project Ga0075428, IMG submission 75291) | Populus rhizosphere microbial communities from Tennessee, USA - Rhizosphere MetaG P. deltoides SRZDD2 | ecosystem: Host-associated > Plants > Roots > Rhizosphere > Soil | place: USA...
GCCGCCCGGAATGGTCGTTCATCCCGGCGCAGGGCATGCATCGGGCACGCTCGTGAACGCCCTCCTCCATCACATCTCGGATCTGAGCGGAATTGGAGGCGAGCTGCGCCCCGGCATCGTTCATCGGCTCGATCGCGGCACATCCGGCGTCATGGTCGTCGCGAAAAACGACGCGGCGCATCAGGAGCTCTCGCGCCAGTTTCACGATCGCGAAGTGGAGAAGGAGTACGTCGCGCTTGTCTGGGGCGTCGTGCAGGCCGGCCGCCGGATCGACGCCGCAATCGGCCGCGATCCGATCAACCGCCAGAAGATGTCCGCACGATCCCGGCGGGCGCGTGAGGCGGTCACGCGAATCACGAGGGCCTTCCACCTGCCGGGACTGACGTTGTGCCAGGTTGCCATTCACACGGGTCGCACACATCAGATACGCGTGCATCTCAGCGCGATCGGCCACCCGATCGTCGGCGACGCGCTGTACGGCGGTGTCCACCGGCGGGTACCCGGTGACATCCGCGCCGTCACCCATCTTCAGCGGCCATTCCTGCACGCCGAGCGGCTCGCGTTCAAGCATCCGCGCGATGGCCGGCATATGGAATTCACCGCGGCGTTGCCGGCCGATCTGCAGGACGTGCTCGAGGCGCTTCCCGGTTGGCGCGATCGTGAAAAGGACTGACATGGACAAGCCTGCCGTGCCGCATCAGATCAGAAAAGTTTTCGAAGGACGCGTCTTCTCCGTGGTCGTCGAGTCAATCACGACAGCCAGGGGCGGCAAGATGGATGTAGAAATCGTCAGGCATCCGGGTTCGGTCGTCCTCATCCCGCTTACGGCGAACGGCGAGGTGATTCTCGTGCGCCAGTACCGGCACGCGATTGGACGATCCGCCTGGGAGCTGCCCGCGGGGACGCTGAAGCCGAACGAAGAGCCGAAGAACGCCGCCGCCCGTGAATGCCACGAGGAGATCGGATTGCTGCCGACCGGTCTCGAGGAACTCGGCTTGTACTTTCCGACACCTGGCTACTGCGACGAGGAGATGACCTTCTACAAGGCCACTGGACTCCGCGAACCGGGTCCTGATGACGAAGCGGCGCATCAGGACGAAGACGAGGATATCCAGAAGCAGGCCTTCAGCCTGGAGCAGATCCGCTCGATGATTCGCTCGGGCGACATCATCGATATGAAGACTGTGGCGGGGGTGGCGTTACTGTAGGCGCGGCTGTGCGCGTCGTTCCGTCTTCTGATCGCCGGCGGCTACGGCAGGAGGCAGCAGCGCCAGCAGCAGCACCTCGTCGACGCTCTGCACGTAGTGCACGGTGAGCTCGCGTCGAAGTTCCTCGGTGAGATCCTCATTGATGTTCTTCTCGTTCTGGCGCGGAATGATCACCTCCCGGATGCCCACCCGGCGCGCCGCCAGGACCTTCTCCTTGATGCCACCTACCGGCAGCACACGGCCGGACAGGGTAATCTCGCCGGTCATGACGATATCGCCGCGAACGGGACGCCGCGTCAATTCCGACGCCAGCGCCGTGACCATCGTCACGCCGGCTGACGGACCATCCTTCGGAATCGCACCGGACGGCACGTGCAGATGTATTTCGGAGCCCTTGAAAAAGTCGGGATCGACGCCGTAGGTGGCGGCGTGCGCGCGGAACCACGACAGGGCTGCGCGCGCTGACTCCTTCATTACTTCGCCCAGCTGTCCCGTCAGCGTCAACGTGCCGGTACCCGCCATCCGCGACGCCTCGACGAACAGCACCTCGCCACCCGCTGGCGTCCAGGCGAGCCCGATGGCGACGCCCGGCTCCTTCGTTCGCTCCTCCATCTCTTCATCGAGAAAGTGCGGCGCACCCAGGAGCTCGACAACAACTTCGGGGGTGATGTGGAGAGGGGTCTCGTCGCCTTCGGCGCGGCGCCGCGCAGCTTTGCGGCACAGCGCCCCAATTTCGCGTTCCAGATTCCTGACGCCGGCTTCGCGCGTGTATCCCCTGACCACCAGCCTGATCGCATCGTCGCTGATTGAGATCTGTTCAGGCGTGAGACCGTGGTTCGTGATCTGCTTCTGCACCAGATGATCGCGCGCGATCGCGAGCTTCTCTTCTTCCGTGTAGCCCGGAATCTCGAGCACCTCCATCCGATCGCGCAGTGCCGGCGGAACCGGGTCGAGGATGTTCGCGGTCGTGATGAAGAGCACTTCGGACAAGTCGAACGGCACGTCGAGGTAGTGGTCGCGGAACGAGACGTTCTGCTCCGGATCGAGCACCTCGAGTAGCGCCGAGGCGGGATCGCCGCGGAAGTCGCTTCCGAGCTTGTCGATCTCGTCGAGGATGAAGACCGGGTTCTTCGACTCGGCGCGGCGAAGGCCCTGTATCACCTGCCCGGGCAGCGCGCCAATGTAGGTACGGCGGTGTCCGCGGATTTCGGCTTCGTCCCGCATACCTCCCAGCGAAACGCGGACGAATTTCCGTCCGAGCGACTGCGCAATCGAACGCGCGAGCGAGGTCTTCCCCACTCCCGGCGGACCGACAAAGCAGAGGATAGGCCCCTTGACCTCAGGGTTCAGCTTGCGGACCGCGAGGTATTCGAGGATGCGATCCTTGGCTTTCTCCAGTCCGGAATGGTCCGCATCGAGCGTCTGCTTGGTCCGCGGCAGGTCAATGACTTCGTCGGTGCGCTTCTGCCACGGCAATGCGACGAGCCAGTCGAGGTAAGTGCGAGAGACGGTGAACTCGGCGGCCGCCGCGGGCATCTTGGCAAGGCGATCGAGCTCGCGCAGCGCCTCCTTCTTTACCCCCTCGGGCATTCCGGCCGCTTCGATCTTTTCGCGTAGTTCCTCGATTTCACGCGTCTGATCGTCGCCTTCGCCCAACTCTTTCTGAATGGCCTTCATCTGCTCGCGAAGGAAGTATTCGCGCTGGTTCCGGCCGACTTCGGACTGCACCTGGGACTGAATCTTCGAACCAAGCTCGAGAACCTCGAGCTCCTTGATCAGTACCCGGTTCAACGTGTCGAGGCGCGCACGAACGTCGCGTGTCTCGAGGACCTCCTGCTTTACCTGCGTGCTGATGGTCGTCAGACTCGAGGCAATAAAATCCGCGAGCCGGCCGGGATCGGTGATGTTCGCTGACAGTGTCTGCAGGTCGTCGGAAAGCAGCGGCGAGAGCGACACGACCTGCTGAAAGTTTGCGCGAATGTTCCGCAACAACGCGTCGATCTCGAGATGGTGGATGTCCGCCGTAATTTCCGGCGCCAGGCTAACCCGTGCACGGAGGTACGGGCGCCCCGCCGTCACTTCTTCGAGCTTCAGACGCGCAAGTCCCTGCACGATCAACCGGAGGCTGCCGTCAGGGAGCTTGAACATCTTGTGAATATGGCTTGCGGTTCCCAGCGAGTACAGATCGGCCTGCTGCGGCTCTTCGACGGTGGCGTCGCGCTGGGTGAAGACGCCAATCAGCTTGCCGCCGGAGATCGCCTCGTCGATCAGCCGAACCGAGCTCTCGCGCGCGACAGCGAGCGGCATGAACGAGTTCGGGAATAGAACGGTGTCGCGGAGAGGAAGAATCGGGAGCTCGTCGGGTAGATTGAGCGGCCGATCGGTAGAAAGCTCTTCGACCTCGAGAGGTTCGTCGCGGTCACTCATGGCGAGAGCCGGGCCGCGCCGCAGAAATGCGGCGCGGCCATCGGTTGCAGCCGGTTAGTTTGACATGTCGAAGAAGAGCGCGGCCGATCCGCTCTTGCGCGCCGCCATCCGCTCGCGCTGCTCGGCCGTCTCACGCGCCTCTTCGCAATCCTTGCAACGGACGGCAAACGGCAGCGCCCGCAGGCGCGCGTGGGCGATTTCGTCGCCGCACTCGAAACAGTTGCCGTAGGTGCCTTCGTCAAGCCGACGGAGCGCTTCGTTGATCTTATTGAGCGTCTCCGATTTCATCTGGATGAGCGCGAATTCGATGTCCTCCTGGATGTCCACTTCAGAGCTTTCACCCTGGTCGAGAACATCGCGCTCTTTACCGCTTTCGGCGCGTACGTCGCGAATTTTGCCCTGGACTTCGCTCAACAACTCGCGGCGGCGCTCCTCGAGCATTTTCTTCAGTTCGTTATAGCGGCTGGTCTTGCCCGCCGCCTTGGTGCTCTTTGTCGTCGTCGCCATGATCCCTGACGCTCCTTCCACATCACCCACCGCGCGGGTGACCACGTTGGCGCCCCGCTAATGCAATTGCGATGCCCCGTTAGACTGTGTTTTTAGCCGAATAGTTCCCGGCCAATTTCGGTTGACGTCCACAGCCCGTTGGCAGTCGCAATTCGTTGTGACAACCGGCTGGGTATCAATGAATTAGGCCATCCGGCCCGACGGCTGATCTTTTCGGTCAACTCCGTCTGGGCTTTAGACGCCACAGTGGTGCTCAGAGTCGTGTCCATTGGCGCGGACGCCCGAAAAGCCGGCCGATGTTGCAGAAATGACTCACCGTCGAGCCGCTCCGACGGACAAGTCAGCGGGAAAGACCGAGTTTCTTGGGGAAATCGAGACGCGAAAAAATGCGGCCTGAATTGTCGCTAAATCGACAATCTGCGCAGATTTGCGCGGATCGGTGCTTTGATCGTGAGCGGCGGTTACTGGATCAATCGACTGCTCACAGAGTAATTCGGAACGATTCCACGCTCGACCAGTAGGTCTCCGCTGCGACGGCTGCGCGTCCGCACCCATTTCTCATACAGCCGCAGAACGTCGGAGTTCGAAGACAGCGCGCTGCGCTCGCTGACCTCGCCGAGGACATCCACGAAGGCTGAGAACTTGCCGGCCAGCTCGTCGAACACATCGCCGAGCCGTACGTCGCCGCGGCGAGCGAGCGAACCGTACGCGCACTCCCCGAGCTGAATGTAGTAGTCCACGTCCACGAGGCTGCGTGTCAGGCTGTCGGAGAAAAAGCCAGAGATAAACAGCGAGAGGTCACCGACTTCGCGGAGCCCGTTGCGTTGAGCGCTGCCACCTGCCTGAAGTGCGCGCGCGAGGCGGATCCCAAGAGGCTCGTCGCCGACGGCCGGGGATGATCGATCGAAATGCACAAAACCGGTAAGCAGGTTTACAAGATAAAACGAGGTGAGATCACGCACGGCGACATGCTGATGTTCCATCGCCGTTTCGACAAGTTCTTTGAAGTACTCCGCCGGCGTTTCACGTCGAACAAGCGCGTCGTCCATGTTCCTCCCTACACCGGTGCCGCACTCGCACCGAGGCTAGTGCAAGGGGTGTTCCTGTAGAATTTCTGGGAGAAATCGAGCGAAATTATAATCGAAACTGACGAGATGTCCTGTCCCCTGTGCCACACACGTAAGCCGCGCCGCGCGTGTCCTGCTTTGCATCAGACCATTTGTCCGGTGTGCTGCGGCTCGAAGCGACTCACAGAAATTCAGTGCCCCGATGACTGCGTGTATTTGACGTCAGCGCGCGAGCATCCTGCGGCGGTCGTCAAACGGCAGCAGGAACACGATGTCGCGATTCTGTTGCCGACGCTTCAGGGTCTGACCGAACGGCAGCACCAGGTCTTCTTCCTTTTCCAGTCGTTGATTGCACGGCACACGCCGGAAGGCTTCTCACGGCTGGTCGATGACGACGTCGCGGAGGCAGCGGCCGCGGTCGCGGCCACGCTGGAGACCGCCGCGCGCGGGGTGATTTACGACCACGCCCCGCAGTCACGACCCGCACAACGGCTTGCGTCGGACATGAAAGCGATGCTCGCCGACATGGAAAAACAGGGCGTCAGGATTTACGACCGCGAGGTTGCGATTGCGCTGCGCGCTATTGAAAAGGGCGCTCGGGAGACACGAAAGATCGAGCCGGGCGACGCCTCGTATCTGACGCTGATGGCGCGTCTGCTTCAGCGCAACCGCACCGGGGCACAGCCCTCTGCGGAGTCGACGCGGTCGTCGTTGATCATCCCCTGACCATCCACTACAATTTGGAGTTTGCGCCCGGTGCGATCGGGCGCGTCTGTACGAGGTTTTCAGAGGCAATCATGGCGAAGCGGTGTGAAATCTGCGGGAAGGGCCCGGTCGTTGGACGGACCATTTCCCACGCGCATAACGTCGGGCCCCGGCGTTTCGAGCCGAACCTGCAGTCGGTCAAAGCGATCATCAACGGCGCCACGCGGCGCATCCGGGTGTGCACCCGCTGCCTGCGTTCTGGCAAAGTCACCAAGGCGGCTTAGCCGTGCGGCAGGCGGTTTCGGCGCCGAACGCGGCGAAGCCGATCGGCCCCTACACCCCCGCCATCCGTGCGGGGAATCTTCTATTTCTTTCCGGCCAGGTTGGGTTCGACCCTTCGACGGGTGCCCTTGTGGACGGTGATATCTCCGCGCAAACCGATCAGGTAATGCGGAACATTACTGCGCTGCTGACAGCCGCGGGTACTGACTTCGCTCACGTGGTGCGGACCACGGTGTTTCTCGCCGACATGAGTGAGTTCGCGAAGATGAACGAGGTGTACGCCCGCTACGTCGTCGATCCGCCGCCGGCTCGTTCAACGGTGCAGGTCGCACGGCTCCCGCGCGACGCGCGCGTGGAAATCGACGTCATCGCAGTCATTGATTGATTTGTAACTGGATGATGTCGGGGCGGGTCTTAAAGACCCGCCCCGACACCTAAGCGCGCGCCGTCCTCTCGACACCGAGCACCCCCTGAACGCCTTTTATCGACTTGATCACCCGTTCGAGGTGTTTCACATCGCTGATCTCGACCGTCATGTCGATGCGCGCCTGTTGATCGTCGCCGGTGCGCGCTTCCATGTTGGTGATGTTCGTGTTGATGTCGGAGACTTTGGCACTGATCTCGGCCAGCATGCCCTTGCGATCTTCCACCTGCATGGTCAGGCGGACGGTGTACGGCGCCTGATCTGACGTGGTGGTATCCCACTCGACGTCGATGCGGCGCTCGGGATCGAACATCAGGTTCAACACGTTGGGACAGGTCGCGGCGTGCACGGAGACACCCTTGCCACGTGTGATGTAACCGACAATCTTCTCGCCGCGAATCGGATTACAGCACTTCGCGCGGAACACCATAATGTCGTCGGTCCCTCGCACCTTGATCTTGTCGCTCGCAGCCCCCGGCCGCAGCACCCGCTTGACAACCGAGACGACGCCTGAATCAGCAGGGCGCTCCTTCAGCTGACCGCCGGGCACCGACTTCTGCAGCACCGTCCGCGCGGACAGCTTGCCGTAACCGATGTGTGCCAGCAGTTCCTCCGGCTTCTGCGCGCCGTACTCCATCGCGAACTTCGCGAGCTCCTCGCTTTCGAGCACCGTCTTCGGATTGAGATCAAACCGCCGCGCCTCTTTCTCGAACAGGCGTCGTCCGAGCTCGATGCTGCGGCTGCGCTCTTCGGCCTGAAGAACGTGTTTGATCTTGCTGCGGGCACGTGAGGTGACGACAAACGTGAGCCAGTCGCGGCTCGGCTTGTGTCCAGTCTGCGTGGTGATGGCGACGATGTCGCCGTTCTGAAGACGGGTGCGCAGCGGCACCATCTTGCCGTTGACTCGCGCGCCAACGCACTGATTGCCGACGTCGGTGTGAATCATGTACGCGAAGTCGACGGGCGTCGCGCCCCGCGGGAGCGACCTCACCTCGCCTTTCGGCGTGAAGATGTAGACCTCCTCCGGATAGAGGTCGATCTTCAGGTTCTGCAGGAACTCCTGCGGATCGCGCACCTCCTGCTGCACCTCGAGGAGCTGACGCATCCACTGAAAGTAGCGTTCATCGCGGTGGTCGCCGACACGTCCCTCCTTGTACTTCCAGTGCGCCGCGATTCCTTCCTCCGCTCGACGATGCATCTCCTCGGTTCGGATCTGCACCTCGAACGGAAAACCGTTCTCACTGATTACCGATGTGTGCAGGGACTGGTAGCCGTTCGGGCGCGGCATCGCGATGAAGTCCTTGATGCGCCCCGGGACCGGCGACCACGTCTGGTGAATGATGCCGAGCGCGCCATAACAGTCCTTGACCGACTGCGTGATGATACGAAGCGCGACGAAGTCGTAGACGCGTTCGAGGTCAATCTTCTGCCGTTTCAGTTTCAGATGGATGCTGTAAAGGCGCTTGATGCGCCCATCGAGATGCGTGACAGGAATCTGGGCTTCGTCGAGTTTCGAGCGAATCGTCTTCGTGAGGTCGTCGATGACGGCTTGGGCCATCTTCCGCTTGGCCTCGACTTTCGCGCGCAACCCCTCGTAGGCTTTCGGCTCGAGATACTTGAACGCGAGCTCCTCCAGCTCGTTCTTGACCTTGCTCATGCCGAGGCGGTTTGCGATGGGCGCGTAGATGTCCAGCGTCTCCTGCGCCACCTTGAGCCGGCGCTCTTCCGGCAGATGCTGCAGCGTCCGCATGTTGTGGAGACGATCCGCGAGCTTGACCAGAATCACACGAATGTCGTCCACCATCGCGAGCAGCATCTTGCGGAAGTTCTCCGCCTGACGCTCTTCGCTTGACGAGAACGGAATGGCGCCGATCTTTGTGACGCCTTCGACGACGTGAGCAACCTCCGGCCCGAACAGCTCGGCAATACGCTCCGGTGTGGCGAGGGTGTCTTCGACAACGTCGTGCAGGAGACCGGCGGCCACCGCGATGACATCGAGTTTCATGTCCGCGAGAAAATCGGCGACTTCGAGCGGGTGCACGAGGTACGGTTCGCCGGAATGGCGGACCTGGCCCTTGTGTTCGAGCGCGGAGAACACGTACGCCCGTCGTAACAGCTCGAGGTCAGCCTCGGGGCTGTAACTGCGGACTTTCTCGAGCAGCGTCTCGAATCGAATCATGGAATCCGGTGTCTAACCTCATGATAGGAGTGGGGTTGAGGGGGGTCAAGAAAACCGCATTCGGCCGCTTGACTCGTTGGAAAACGGCTAACTATACTGGCGCGCTTACGGAATCTTTGTTGGAAGGGGTAATGATGCGGAAGCTTGTGTCACAGACCATCCTGTTCGCGACAGTCGCTGCACTGGCCATGGCGGCGGCTGGATGCAGTCAGTACAACGGCCTGAAGGCGAAGCGCACGTTCCGTGACGCAAACGGCCTGTATCAGGCGAGCGATTACAAGGCCGCCGTCGTGAAATACGAAGAGGTGGTCGCACTCAACGAGGACACGCTGCATCAGTTCCATCTCGAACCGGCGTACTTCTTCCTCGCCAACAGCTACGACAACATGTATCGGTCGGCAAAGCGGGGTGACGCGAGCAACGACGCCTTCATGACCAAGGCGGTCGAGAACTACAAGAAGGACGCGGAGTTCGATCCCGACCCCAAGATGAAGAAACTGTCGCTGCAGTATCTGGTGGCGGCGTACGGGCCCGACAAGCTGAACGATCCGACGCAGCAGGAACCGATCCTCCAGCAGATGATCTCCGTGGATCCGACAGATCCGGCGAATTACTTCTACCTGGCCAACATCTACGAGCAGAACGGCGACTACGAAAAGGCTGAAGAGCAGTTCCTGAAGGCCAAGGAGATGAAACCGAACGACCCGACTGTGTACACGACGCTCGCGGCGTTCTACGATCGGCAGGGTGAATTCGACAAGGTGATCGACGCGTTGAACCAGCGCGCCCAACACGAGCCGAACAACCCCGAGGCCCATCACGTCATCGCGACCTACTACTGGAACGAGGCGTACAAGAACTTCAAGCTGAGAGACGCCGACAAGATGAAGTACATCCAGGCCGGTCTCTCCGAGGCCGATAAAGCGCTCGCGCTCAAGCCTGATTACTTCGAGGCGCTGACCTACAAGAATCTGCTCCTCCGGTCGCAGGCACTCGTGGAGAAAGATCCGGCCAAGCAGCAGGCGCTGCTGAAACAGGCCGACCAGCTGCGCGACAAGGCGCAGGAACTCCAGAAGCAAAAGCAGGCACAGCCCGCAGCCGCGGCTGGCAGGGGCGGCGCCAAAAGCTAGGCACGTAACGTCGGTGTGAAATTAAGCCGTCCCACCCTGATGGGACGGCTTTTTTCATATACAATTTTTTTCCGCAGAGCTGGCTCGAACCGCAACGCCCGTCGCGCACGGCGACAGCCCTTAATCCGTAATCGCTACAGGAGACAACGATGAAGGTCCTTTCGGCAGCACTCGTTCTCGTGTGCGGCCTGTTTGCGTGGTCAATCCCCGACACCGCCGCTCAGGGTGTCACTACCGCCTCCATTACCGGCGTCGTGCGCGATGCGCAGGGCGGCCTCGTCCCCGGCGCGACCGTGGTCGCGGTTCATCAACCGTCGGGCACATCGTACGAAGGAGTGAGCCAAGGGGATGGACGATTCTTCATCCCCGGCATGCGGGTCGGTGGTCCGTACAAAGTGACCGCATCCCTGTCAGGTTTCAGGGACGAGAGCAAGGACAACCTCACGCTTTCCTTGGGCGTAGCGCAGGACGTCGATTTCACAATGCAGGTTGCAGCGGTCGCGGAAACGGTCCAAGTTGTCGCCGTTGCCGACCCAGTGTTTGCGTCGAGTCGAACTGGCGCAGCCACCGCGATCAGCCGTGACGACATCGCCGAACTGCCGACCATCAACGGTCGGCTCAGCGACCTCACTCGCCTGACACCGCAGGCCAGCAGCAACAGTTCATTCGCCGGCCAGGATGGCCGAGTCAACAACATGACGGTGGACGGCGCCTACTTCAACAGCTCGTTCGGGTTGGGAGAGGGCCAGGCAGGCGGTCGAACGCTCGTCGCACCAATCTCGCTGGAGTCGATTGAGCAGGTGCAAGTGAGCATCGCGCCATACGACGTTCGTGAAGGCAATTTCATCGGCGCTTCCGTGAACACGGTCACCCGAAGTGGAACCAACCAGTTGACGGCTTCGGTGTATCAACGGATGCGAAACGACGGCTGGGTCGGAACGGAGGCTTCCGGGTTGCCCGTCAACCCTGGCACGTTCACGTTCCGGAACACTGGGGTCTGGGGTGGAGGTCCGGTCGTCAGGAACAAACTGTTCGTCTTCGGTAACTACGAGAACGAGCTGTTCAAAGCGCCTCTGCATACCTTCGTGGCGAATTCGGGCGGTCAGGCGGCAACGGGCGCTGTGACGAGGGTGCTGGCCTCCGACCTCGATGCGCTGAGTGCGTTCCTCGACCGGAATTTCAGCTACAAGACCGGCGGGTACCAGAACCTACCCGCGGAAACACCAGGAAAGCGCTATCTGCTCCGAAGCGATTTCAATCTGAACAACAGCAATAAAATCAGTTTCCGCTACAGCCAGCTCGACTCGAGTAGTGGCAAGAATTTGTCCTCGTCGACTTCGGCCGGCCTTGGCCGCGGGACGTTCAGCACGGCGTTCCTGAATTTTGCCGGATCGAACTACTCGCAGCTCGAGAACATCAAGTCAGGGATCGGAGAATGGAACGCGGTCCTCGGGCAGAAAACGTCGAATAACTTTGTTGCCGGTTACACCAAGAACGATGAGAGCCGCGGCGACTGGGGCAAACTCTTCCCGTTCGTTGACATCCTTGGTCCGGATGGAACCGCGTATACGTCGTTCGGCACGGAACCGTTCACGCCGAACAACGAGTTGCGCTACACGACCTACCAGGCCAAGGACGACGTCACCCGTTTCGCCAACCGGCATTCGTTCACGGTTGGTGGCGCGGTCCAGCGGTACGAGTCCCAGAACGTGTTCTTTTCGCTCCAACAGAGCGGCTACGTCTACAACTCGCTTGAGGACTTCTATACCGACGCAAACGGTTTCCTGGCCAACCC
>Ga0075428_100008005_pt1 | contig 11724 bp, 10 predicted proteins | sample RhiMetdeltSRZDD2_FD_75291 | JGI IMG/M metagenome (GOLD analysis project Ga0075428, IMG submission 75291) | Populus rhizosphere microbial communities from Tennessee, USA - Rhizosphere MetaG P. deltoides SRZDD2 | ecosystem: Host-associated > Plants > Roots > Rhizosphere > Soil | place: USA...
TGGATTCCTGCATGTAATAAGGTTCTACTGATTTGTAATAGTTCCCTCAATGGTTAGTAGTATTATGAATCAAAGTGTTATCTTGTAAGAATTACAAAATGAATAATAATAATCATCATCATCATTCCTCGGACACTCGAACATACGACAAGGTTTCGTGCAATGTGCAGTTAGAATGGGGTCGGAACCTGCTTGAGAAAAGAAGTGGATTGGAAATGAAATAGCCATGGATGCATGTGCCGGCTCTGGTAAGCAAGCTGACCAAAATTCTCTGCAATGAGCTGCCACAATGACAGATTTACTCTGTTGACGCTGACTCTAGTATGGTTGAGCAGTCAAAGTCTATTTTGTCCGGTTACAAAAATGTTCAAGTAATCCATGCGAGTATGGAGAAAGTGGCCCTTCTTACTAAAGCGGACGTAATCTACTTGCCTCATATCTTGCGGTCAGGTGCCTTAATGGCCTTGAGAAGGTCAAGCCCAGTTCTCTACCTGTATCTGATTTTACCAGCATCATAAAAGGTCATCTTTTCTTTTCCCGCATTCCTAAACGATACATGCTTTACATTTATCGGCGGATGCATGCCTTGGCGATCTCTTGAATGTGTCGATGGTCTGTTCCACAGCATCCACCCAGCACATTCAGATGTTTCAATCGATTCATGAGTTGACCGTATTGCCCTCCCAGTTCGACAGGATTCCCATCATCAAGCTCTGTAGCCCTATCTAGTTCTGCATGGCTTGCAAATGAAGCGTTTGCTCTTAGACCCTGGATTCTATCTAACCAGGGTTTGCCATTACTTAATACTGCCTCAAAATGGCTCGGGTGTGCGCAATTAATCATATAGTATACAGGAGCATTGCCGGTGACTTTATCCAAAGTCGTAATCGCATCCTCCAAGGACTGACCAGTTGGCAACGACCCATTTGTTTCGACAGTAAATGAAAGAGCAACAGGCATGCCCGCTTGCTTTGCCGCTCGAACAATGCCCTCCGCTTCTTCACTATAGTTCATAGTGATGGCAGTAACCATGTCTGCGTCAGTATTTGCAAAGACCTTGATCTGCTCAGAGTGATATTGTTCAGCCTCGTCTACAGACATGAGGCTTGATGGATTGTACCCATCCCCGCGAGGACCAATGCATCCGCTGATAACCATTGGAGATTGTGTGTTCTCGTACTCTTGACGAATACCAACGAGAAGCTCTATTGCCATGCGGTTCACATTTGCTAGACTTTTGCTGTCATACCCTAACTTTGCTCCCCATTCACGGTTGGCGCGCCACGTGGGACTCTCCAGAATAAATCCTGCTTTATGACTTGTCGCAATTGAAGCATACATTCTATAGTACCTTTGAATAGCCTCTCTTCCTTTATCATCTTGCAACAGAGGAAATGCTGCAAAGTGCGGTAATTCCAACCCTTCGCGATAAATAAGAGTAGTCTCTATCCCTCCGTCTGTAAGGAAGGGGCCGCTGCCATACAACTGAGGCAAATTATTTCGATACTGTGGCATCGGATCCAATGAGCGACCTTGGAAGATAAAAAGATTCTAGATAATGTAGATGTATAGCTGAAGCACTAACCTTCAATCTCCCTTTTTTCGTTATCAATGCACTTCTTCTCAAAGGAGATGATAAGGGAGAGGGGTCCCGTCGGGATTTGGATAAAAATTCATTTGAATCAAAAGGCAAGAACTTTGATGTTTTTATTATTGGAAGCACAAGACTTCCAGAGGAATTCTTGAGAAACACCTTGAAAAATAGACTGTCCAATTTATTACAAAACTAATAAGTTCTTCGACATAGAGTAGAGATAGATATTTGGCAAGTATTTGTTATACATATCATGTATTAGAGAATAAAAAGTGCTAGTGTAGTATGACTCTACACTTGCGGTGATAAATATACAGAATAAATATCCTCATATTGATAACTTTATACTATATTGCATTTCTGGGCAGGTTCGTTTTGTGGCATTCTCGATGGCAGCAGTAAGAAACCTGCATTTCCAAGAAGAGTCATTGCTGGTACTGATATTATAGCATTAGTTGAAGATGTAGGCAACCAAATACCGGATAAATCATGGATGCTTTATTTGCTGGAATTATTCAATAAGCAACAGAATATTGCAATTGAATTAAACCTTATCTGCCAGTTCGATAACCAGAATTACTTTGAAGCGATATTTAATGGTGTAAATAGATATAGATTCAAAGAAGTATTGCCCATACTTGGCCACTCGTACCTTCGTCAAATAATTCTGAATTCACAAACAGAATGCATTAGTTACCTTCTACAGGATAGAAATACAAAGCAAATAGAAAGATTTGATTTACGTTTGAACATCGGAAGGGGATTATCCTCATTTGCCTTTGAAGCATCAAACCATTTTACTGGAATAGAATGGTGGAATAAAACCGGTAACTTTCCATATCAAATAAGATATCATGTGCAGATATCGCAACTTATGTATGGTCTGTCAGATATTAACAATAATAATAATAATCCTTCAGACTCTGAATACGTAGTCTATCTACCATATAACGCATTACTGCCAAATAGCGAAGGATCAAGTTTGCGGTATCCAATTTCATTCCATAATCCCAGGATCGAATCTGGTTGCATCTGTTATAATGTTAAGCCAGGTATTTGCGCGACCGGCATGAAATATGTTTCCTTTGCAAAGGATAATAATAATAATATTTGAACTTCAGCTAGTGCATATTAAGTAGTATCTCTTCATTAGTATATAGAGTAGAATGTCATGCTAGGTTGCAGCAGCTCTCTATTTAGCCTGTCTTCTTCCGACCCGTTGAAAGATACTTTTTTGCTTTACAAAAAAGTCACAGAACAGTATAGAAACCCCGAGATTCTGAGGATAGTTAGATCATTAATACCTCAAGATATTGTTTTGCAAACAACAACAACAAAGGATGATGGCTGGAATATTGTGCCTTTATTGAGATGGTTCAAAAATGACTTTATGAAGTGGACTCCAAAAGATCCTGTCTGTGAAATGTGCTTTAGCAGAAGAAGTGATGGTCATAGGAACGTTATTGAGGGCTGCAGTAATGATAGGTCGGTAGCAACAGCGGCACCAACAATGCAAGTTAAAAAAATAATAATAGGAAACTCATGGAAAATGCGCAAATTAGAACTCTTTATCTGCAACACCTGTAACTATGAATATGCATTTCCTAGATATGGCGAAATTCTAAAGATTGCAGAAACCAAAAGCGGAAGATGCAGCGAATGGTCTATGCTTTTTGGATCTATGTTGAGTAGTTTAGGTATAAAAACAAGAATCGTACATGACTTCCTTGACCACTGCTGGAATGAGGCTATGCTTTCTTATCCAGAAGGCGAACACTGGGTACATGTAGATTCTACTTTGGATTATCCAATCTCGCTAGATCACCCTTACCATTACGAACAAAATTGGGCAAAGGAATACGAATATGTTTTGGCATTTACTGCAGATAAGATAGAAGATGTTACTCAAACATACACGCTAAAATGGAAATCTATACAGCAACGGAGATTGAAAAAAAAGAAGGCAATAGATTTTCCAAAGGTTTATTCATCGATATAATATGGACATATAATCTGAAGGACCCTCCAACAGAAAGATCTACTATACTTCTTTAAAGATAGTGGATAGATTCGTATAATAGACTCACATCAGACAACACGATGGATTCTGGCTTTCCAGCCTGGATTAATAGTAATTGGCTACCATTTCCAATATCATAAGTCCCTCTTTTTTGGAGCAAAATCTCTTCCTTGAAATCTATTTAAATGTCACTACAGGCCCCCCACGCCGTAAAGTGATATCAATTCAAAAAGTGGATTATTCGAGTCATTGAATATCACATAGAGCTAAAAAGGTTTCTTCAAGGCAGGACACAGGGATTCGGGAGATTATTCTCCTCTCTTCTACCATTGAGATAGCCTGATGAATTTATTGTTGGTTATCCAAGTCAGTATTCCACGACTTTTATTTTCTTCATATCAAATTGTTTAGAGTCCCTCCACTCATGGTCAAAGTAATCTGTACACCATTCACAGAAGACAGAGTCTCGACTTACAAGGAGGGTCGTCATGTCAACTTCATCCTTGGTATGTGGAAACATAAGGGCAGCTTCTCGATCGTCGACAATGAAAGTCGCAACCCTTACTTTCTCAATCATCCTTCTCTCCATAATCCCCTTTGAAATCAATGTATTGACTTTTGGCATGATATTTTCTATCACATTTTTTGGAAATATTGTATTTTGACCAACTAGGGCAAATATCTTGACATCGTGGTTGGCTCTGTCTATGAGTATTTCTCCCTCTTCAGGCCAAGCCTGCGAGACGATTATTTTAAGGGATTTCGTTGCAGATGATTGCATCTTTTTTAAACTCTGGAAAACAGCAGTTGCGCTGTTTACAGTCTTGCAATTGTAAAGTGCTCCAATCCTTTGCAAGAATTTGTCAGGGATAACACCGACGAGGGAGTGGTCTTCAAAGAATTTCTTATTCTCTTTCATGAACATAAAGTCAGGAATCTGCTTCATTACTATCATGCCATATTCTGTTAGATGAAACATGCTGTCTGTACTACGCCTGACCAGACCTTCCTCCACCAACCTGTTCAGGTTTCTGTATACGTCCTGAACAGTAGTATTGACTTCTCTTGATAGAGAACTTAGCTTGGCGGGCCTTTCATTTAAATATGTCAATATTGAAAGCCTAGTTTCGCTTGCCAGCTCCATAAACAATTCAGAAGCCCTAGAAGTCTTGTCTGAGGTTTGCTCCACGTTGAAGGTGTTATATTATCCTGTGATAATAAGGATTTTTATAGGTCCCTAAGCGCAATTACCGCTTTTTTTGGTTAAGACTCTATTATAGACAGTTCATTCAATGCAATATTATATTATTCTTGTTTAAACAAACACTACAAAAAATAACCAATTTTGTTAAAGACTGAACAACTCTGTTAAAGCAAGAATATCAGTTCACCACCACTATAGAGACTGCATGTCATCAGAAATGTTAGAAATAAAGGATCAATTTCTGGAACTTCAAAAAAGATACCAGAAATACCTGCCAAAGGTAGACCCAGAGCTAATAGATGACCTACTCCTTCGTCAGATGGAAAATACTGGCGTTACACCAATTTACATGGTAGAGGTGTTTACCAAGCCTGGACTAAACACAGAGGAAGTCAGGAGTTATATCATTGACAAGACAGGCATGAGCCCAGCAATATATGACAGCGGGACTCATTATGTGACCAACCAAAAGCTTACACTTGAAATCCTCAAGGAAATATCGGATTCTGAAGATGTAATAGAAGTCACTGGAGAATATACCGGTGGCCTTGGAGGCTATGGTGGTTCTCATGAGCATAGTCATGAACATAGTTCATTCAATAAGAGACGTATGATAACAACAACAGAATCAGAAACAGCAGCAGCAGCAGCGTCATCAACGCAAACAACTAAGACTTTACAACAACAAGAAATTAGGCCTACACCTTATGAGAAGCCTTCTGCTTCTGCTACTGAAAGACAAAGAGGAAAGAAAAACTACAAAATTGCAATTTATACTGCGGTAGGTATTGCAGGCGCCATAGCATTGGCAGGTTTCATAATAAGTGGAGGTCTTCTTCCTAATACAAATGTGGGCCGTTCAATCCCTGCGGGTGTGGAACAAGGAGCACTACATGGTGTTGTGACTGGGCCAGGAGGCCTACCTGCAGTTGGCGCATCAGTATTGGCCGTACAACAAGGAGAAGCTTTTGTCGTCAGCTCATTTGTATCTGTTACAGGTGAATATGACTTAAGGCTACCACCTGGCAACTATGTAGTCTACGTAGCTTATCCTGACGGCACTGACCAAACTGCAACAGTGGACATACAAAGAGGATCACCCCAGGAGATTAACTTTGCCTACTAACAACACAATCACGTCAACGATTAGGAGAATAAGAGAGAAATGAACACAAAATGGTTGTTGTATTATTCAGCTGCTGGAATGACTGCAATAGCGGGCATACTTCATCTGATACTGGCTCCAAACATGCTTAACTTTAACCCAAACAGCGCTATACTCTTCTTTGTAGGTGGAGCAGCTCAGTTATTCTGGGCGGTTCCTATGATAAGAAGGTGGGGAATATTATGGTACGGCATTGGTATAGGAGGCACACTGGTTTTCATTGCAATATGGATAATCACAAGGATAGACGGAAACCCGATAACTGGAAGGGGTGGTATGATTAATGAAATGGGAATTGCAGTTGAAACAATTCAATGGGCATTTGTTGGTCTGACTTCTGCAATACTTGCGATAGAATTACGAATGAAGAAGAGAATTGATAAAAGAACTGCATTGGATACAGCCTAAGATTACCCCCATTTTTTCTATATTTTCAGTATTCTCTTTTTACTAAGATTCAAAAGGGCTACCAAGTTATCGTTGTTGTGAGTAATCAGACAGGTGGGATAAAACGAACAAGTTAAGCTTTATTCATCAATAGAAGAATTAGGAGAAAAAGTTTAAAACATTCAGCATTTATTACACTATGAATAAAACGAAAAGAGTATATATAAACACAGTTGCTGCGGTGATCCTTTTATCTCTGTTATTCATCGACAATTTATCATCTTCAGACAAGGCAGTAGCTACTACTACCTCCGCTTCACCTGCGCCTAATGCTACAGAAACCCTGAGAGATAATACTACTACTACAACTACTACTACAGGCGGCGGATTAGCTAATGCTACCAATGCTACTGGGAGTGCTATATCCGAAATCGTTAATGATAGATTAGAAAACACCACAAGCGCTCTAGCAAATGCAACTGCAGCATTGACTAACGCTACAAATGCTTTTCAAGGTGTTGTCAGCAACCCTCCTGCCCAAACACCTGCTCCTGCCACCAGTACCAATGCAAGTACAATTAATACCACTACCGTAATAAGTTCAATTTTTGATAATAATCTCCCAGCTGTTTTCATAATTGTAATTGCTTCCATTATAGGTGTTCCCCTGGTTCTTGATATCATCTTAGCTTACCGGAGAAAGCCTCCTACTGTAAGCACCGGTGGGGGGAACGGCAGCAACCGAGTTGTCGGAATGCCAGATTTATACAGGTCTTTAATGACTTTTGGAATTATAGTATTAGTTGGAACGGTTATCTTTTATCTTCTTGCTCTGATTACTTTAAACATTAATGATTCGACAAGTCCTGCTCTTCAGTCTTTGATTGACGTACTAAAGAGCCTTGGTACAATACTTGGAACAGCGCTAGCAACAATAATTGCATTTTATTTTGGAACGAGAGCTGCAGAATCTGCTACAGAGAAGGCGACAGCTGCTGTTACAAAAGGAGCAGCAGCAGCAGCAGCAGCAGCAGGAGCGGCTGCTGACGAGAAAGAGCCACCACATGTGCTCAATACTATACCTGCTGATGGAGCTACGCAAGTTCCCATTACTTCACTTATTACCGCCACGTTTAGTGAGCCTATGAGCAGTCCAACTATTAATGAAAATACATTCACCGTAAGGAGAGCAGACAACGAGTCTACTCTGATAAAAGGTGCCTTATCCCTTAGTCCAGACGGTAAAACTGCCATATTTGATCCTGATCAAGACTTATCTCCAAATACGAAATATATTGCTGAAATCGGTACGGGTGCTAAAGATCTAGCAGGTAATGCAATGGCTTCAACTAAAAGATGGTCGTTTAACACCAGTTAAAATAACAGTTCTCAAGCTTGATTCTTTTGCTTGGAAATTCCAGTATCTTTTCTTTTTTGTGCGAACGTCGTAGAAGCTGTGATGTTAGGGCGAAATTAAGTTTATGGTTGAATAGTTTAAAAGTGTCCTAACATTATTCTTTTTATAGTCCTCTGACTTGCGATTATCCGCCAACAATTGATAAAATTCCTCTGTACCACTGAAGAATTAACAGGATTTGATATCGAGTAAAAGCCTTGTCTAATACGGTCTCTAGGTTTTAGGTCTTTTGTCGTTATTATTTTCATTCTTGTATCTTTTCGTCATTACTTTATACAAAGCACTGATATTGAAACCCGTATGATTAGCGGGCCCGTCGGGATTAGATTCCGCCATGTAATTGGGTTCTATTGCAAGATCTCTAAAGATTGTTTAATTAGTCGTGGGGATACAAATATGGCGTGTATTCATACTGGCATTGATAGGATGTATGGAATTTGAAAAATTCAAATAGTTTGAGGACCCTGACCGACACATGAAGGCAGGAGTAACTAACACAATGGTCAAAACCAAATGGCATCTGAGCGGCGTCTACCTTGATAGCTGCAACTGTGATTGGGGCTGTCCATGCCAGTTCAATGCAAATCCAACTCATGGAAATTGCGAAGGTCTATCAGCCATTCATATTACAGAAGGAAAATACGGAGATGTAAAGCTCGACAGACTGAATTTTATATGGATAGGCTCATGGCCGGGACCAATACATGAAGGTCATGGCAAGGCATCAACATACATAGACGATAGAGCATCTGAAGAACAGTTTGACAGGCTGTCAAAGATTATCACTGGAAGGGCCCAGGGCTCTGCGTTTGATGTATACCGTACGACGCTCGATCACTTTGCAGAGCCCAAACTAGCTAAAATGACTTTTCAGGTGAACGGGATTAGAAGTCAAATAAAGGCAGAAGGCGTAGGTGAATCTCAGCTTGAACCCATAAAGAACCCTGTGACAGGTGAAGCTCATCGAGTAAGCATCGTATTACCGGCAGGCGGCTTTGAATCTGCAAGAATGGACATGGCGTCCTCAAGGATGCTTGTCGTAAATGATGGATACTTTGAATTTGAATATGAAGACAGTTATGGGAGTATTCAGAAAATTTCATGGCAAGGAACTGGACCTTATTAATAACTCTTGTAAATCTGACAGTACAAAATGAATTTATGCGAGCCCTCAAAATTTGAGCTGAGAAAGATATACGCAAAAGATGAGCTCCCTCATGCGAAGCAATCGGATTTTTGGAGATCTTAGGAAAGTGTGGATAGTAACCAACCTAGCTAAAAGTTTAAAGAAGCTAGTATCTTTTCCTATTACCGTAGAGATGTCCTCTAAAAGAAGGGATAGTGGGCCCCTCTGGATTTGGAAAAAATTTATTTGAATCCTATCTTGAAGTCTGCTGTTTGGATGGATATGATTTCCGAACAACTGTCATGTACTAAGCAAAGCAATAGAAGGGTTTCTTTATTTTGATCAATCATGATATGATATATAACCAACAGAATTACAAGTCCAAGTCCTCTTGGAATAATGATCCGACCAACACATTAGCTAGATTTTGCTGCTATATTTGATGATGGGATACAAGGGGCATTATTTTATTACGAATTATCGAATCATGGTCAGCTTCGTTGTCAAATGAGACCAAGAGCACAAAATTGCCATCCTTACCTATCGGTATAACCACTCGTTTTACTTTCTCATAGAAGGTTATAGAATATATGGTCTTTCCAAGCCTTGCTTCCAATAGTCGCCTAGTGTCCATTCTTGAGATCGAATGCTCAACTGACTCTAAGGTCTCTTCTTGTGTCAACAACGGAACCAATCCGGCCCTATATTTTGATGATACTATGGTTCTCCGCATACTGGCGATACCTGCAAATCTGATCGTCTTATCTAGGTCTAGAATATTATGACAAACATCTTCAAATAATGAAGATGACATCTTTAATCCTTCTTAAGTATAATCAATGTCCTCTCTTGTATTTAAGATTAGACGCTAATTGTGGATCGTGGCATACGACCTGTCTTTAGAAATCATATGCAAATGCAGGACAACAACTTTACATCTATAATTTAATAATACAGCAGGCCCCCCGATCCGCAAAGTGATATCTTGCTTCAAAAAGGGAATTCTTCTTGCTAGTATTTTGGAAGACAACTGATAGCTAAAAGGGTTTCTCCAGTGTTAGGCCAGAGGGATTTGGAAAAAATTCATTTAAATACAATGATCCAATCTAGGCAGTCTCTTACTTCGAGCATTTAGCTACTTTTCCTATTCATCAAGCATTCTCTACACCAGTATTCGCATTCATTGGCTTTTGTATGGCCCTCTATAAACACTGGAAAAAGTTCTTCCCTTTTCTTACCACAATTATTACATATGCCGCCCTTATTCATATTATTCGTAGACATTTCTATGACATAGGATTATAGTGATTCGACAGAAAAACCTTCACAATTCATGTGCAATGTAGTTTGCAATGTGCTTGTCTGGATTGGATTCCCGCATGTAATAGGATTCTACTACTGATCTTCTTTAAAGTCACCGTAGCTGCGTTTTGCAATCTTCTCTGCGAGAAATATCTCTGCCGAATTTGACACAGGAGGTAGAAGACAATCCTACAACTATTATTATTGTTATTTTTCTAATAGAAATGCATTTAAAACAACAGATCCTGCTTTATCATTCTGTATATGGTGCGGGTCGAAACATCCAAGACAGTTCAAGCATCGCAGGATAAGATATTCTCTCTTATCACAGATTTTGAGAATCTTCCTTCAAGGTTTCCAAACAGATACCGCTCTCTAAAAGTCATAGAAAGATCAGAAAACTCAGTAACCGTTGAAGAGGACGTAACGGTTGCAGGAAGAGAAATACACCAGATTACGAGGCATACATTTGAGCCAAAGCGCTTTCTTAGAAGTGAAGTGGTGGATGGAGATACAAAAGGGACAATAGTTGAAATAATACTCGACGACTCGACAGATTCTAGCTCTACTACTACTAACACAAAGGTGTCAGTTAATACTGATTTAAAACTCGGCAGGCTGGGAGGCTTACTTGGTGTCTTTGCAAAGGGCAAGATAAAGGGAGGGCTTGATCACATGATAGAAGAGTTTGGAAATATCGTGAATAAAGAGTGAGTTAGAAATACATCTTAGATATAGTGTAGCGTGCTTCCATAATGTAGCTCCTGTAGTAGTCTTGCGTAGGTAGTAGTGGCAAGCTCCATTTCTGGATAGTAGTCATGAGAAAAAATGTTGTTGTTCTTAACAAAACTCTTTTAGATATCTCCTTCCTCACTTTCATCCTCATGATTCTTGTTAACCGTCGGGGCTTTTCCTTTCCAGGCTTATATTCTCCTCCCCCCAATCCTTCTCCTCGCTATTCAAAGAGATTCTCTCGTGTTGCTCATATCTCGTCAAGTCTGGTCTGATCTTTAGCAGTGATACTACTAGTACTGTTGCTGCTTCTGGCTACCCTCATTCATGTAGTCTTCAAGGTTCTTTATGAAATTAGGATCCTGTACCATCTTGTTTCCTGCTTCTGTAGAAATTTAGGCATATTATGAATCTCATAATTTTTTCAATGCTGCAATATCTGTTGCATTTGAAAGTATTCCTGCTAGCAGAAGAAAAAACGTAACCTTCAAAAGACTTGATTAGTTGTTTTAGTTGTAATTTCTTGTGTTTCTTTTTCTTACTCCTCTTTCAGTTGTTCTTTACCCTCATTGTAAGTAATCGGCTTCCTTAGATTCTTTAGTATTTTCCTTTTATGAAGACTTCATTTTCTCTTTGTTATTTTGTATAAACTTATAAGCATAACTTTTTTCAAAACCGTTGTATGTCTAAGAAAATGACGACACCTGAAGAAGTGCTCAATTCAATAGTCGAAGGCATCAATACAGGGAATCTAGATTCTCTCATGATGCTCTATGA
>Ga0075428_100008006_pt1 | contig 11723 bp, 7 predicted proteins | sample RhiMetdeltSRZDD2_FD_75291 | JGI IMG/M metagenome (GOLD analysis project Ga0075428, IMG submission 75291) | Populus rhizosphere microbial communities from Tennessee, USA - Rhizosphere MetaG P. deltoides SRZDD2 | ecosystem: Host-associated > Plants > Roots > Rhizosphere > Soil | place: USA...
CGCGGAAAAAACTCCTTGAACTCAGAGTAGAGCTGGGCGGCGAGGGTCTTGTTGTGCGACAGGACCATCGCCGGCTTCTGGAGCTGGGCGATGACGTTGGCCATGGTGAACGTCTTGCCCGAGCCGGTGACCCCCATTAGCACCTGGCTGCGCTTGCCGGACTTTAGCGCCGCCACGAGCGCATCGATCGCCTGCGGCTGATCGCCGGCGGGCTGAAAGGGGCTGACGAGTTGGAAGGACACGAGTCACTCACTCCACGGAAGCTAGCCAAACATGCAATTGTACCAGCGGCGGCAAATTGAAGCCCGTCGGTAACCCGGCCGGGTTGTCTTTTACACAGAGGCACGGAGGCACGGAGAAGAAAAGCAGCACGATTGAAAACTGTTTACTCGGTGCCTTCGTGCCTCCGTGTAAAAAACTGCTATTCGCCAATCCGCGCCCCAATCGGCACCAGATCATTTAACCGATCGACCGGTTCATCGGCCGTCCAGGCAATGCCGCGGAAGACGAGGGTGCGGAAGAGCGGATCGTCGAACGTCCAGCTATAGTGCCCGAGGATCGAGACGAAGACTCGCCCCTTGCCGCGATCGTAGGTCCAAAGGAGCGGTCGTGGTTTGCCTTCTTCTTCGCCGCTGGCCAGCAGCGTGATCTTCGCTTCATCGCCGACGAGGTTCCAATAGCTTTCGTCATCGAAGTGGGCCTTGGTGAAGTTCCGCAGGATCGGATGCTTGCTCTCCGTGGCGAACTTCAAGTCGAGCGGCCCGTGACGAAATTTGCTCGTCCCCCACGCCAGGCCGATCCGCTCGGCAAGCTGATCCGGCGCTCGCTGGCCGTTGACCGCAAAGTGCAGGTAGACCATGCCGCCGCCGCGAGCCTGGAATTCGTCGATCTCCTTGGCCTTTGCCGGCGACCAGCCGGGGTTCGCCGAATACCACACCAGCACGTCGGCCGTTTTCAATTGCTCGGCACTTGGCCAGACGTCGGCCGTCTGGACTTTCACCTTCGGAGCCAGCGAAAAGAGCTTGCTCCATCGCTTCTGCCAATCGGGATAGTCGTGCTCGTTTTCGCCGTGGTCCTTTGGTCCAGCGACGAGTACAATCGAGAGTTCTTTGAGCTTCTTCGGATCGAGTTTCTCGCTGCCGGCCAGTGCCGCCTCGACTTCCGCCCGCGTTCGGGGCGGCGGAGCACCGGGCCGGTTGATGGGCGCTGGCTCCAGTTCCGGCGGCGGCGCAATGAGTAAAAACGTCAACAGGTCGCGCAGCCTTTCGGGCGGCAGCGTCTTGACGATATTGTCCGGCATCGTCGAGATCGCCTGCGGCTTCATTAGCTCGACTTCATCGCGGGCGACAACGGTTTCCACTCCTTTGGTGTCGCCGACGCGCAGCTTCTCCCCTTCGCTGCGAACGACTCCGCTGATCGTCTGCCCGTCAGCAAGCAGCACGCTGTAGGTGATGTAGTCTGGATTGATCGCATAGCTCGGCTGCGTCACGTCGCGAATTACCGATGCGTAATCGCGATGACGCAAATTGGACAAGTTTGGCCCAATTGATCCTCCCAGGCCGCTGACCGTGTGGCACTTCGAGCAGAGGGCTTGCTCGCTGAAGAACACGTCGCGGCCGCGGAGCCAATCGCCGCCGCGCAGCTCGCGCGGCGGCTCGATCGGCCGTTTGGCGAGTCCGCTCTCCTGGCGCGGCGACTGGAAGCCCAGCCAGTTGAGCCGGTGCAAAGGAATCGGCCGCCGCCGGTCGTCCTCGTTGGTCGAAAGCGAAACATCGATCGTTGTCGGCTCCTCCATCGGTCCCAAGCGAAACCCAACCTTGCGGGCCGACAGCTCACCCACGTGTGAGACCGCGGCAAACAATTCATGCTCCCCGGCATCTCTGGGAACGGTCGAATCGCCAAAGACGAACTGGTGGGCCAGCGGTACCTTGACGTGCATCCGCACGTGCTCTTCCAGCCACTGGTAGTTGATCTTTGAACCCGGTTGCACCTTCGGCCGCAGTAACTCGCCGAAATCGACCTGCGTCACCAGAGCCCCCTCGCCGCCCAGCGACATGAGCTGCCATAAGCGGTCGTGCTCGGCACTGCCGCGGGTCAATTCGCGTGCGACTTGCAGGTCAAAGTGTGGAATCACGCCGACCCAATCGGCCGGCTCGCGCGGCGAACCTGGCGGCGCCGGGGGCCGGCCTGCCCGCTCGCGCGAGTTCCATTCCACTTGCACGCCTTGAGTGGTGTAGGCCAGCTCCATCTCGGGCAATTGCCGCAGCAGCCCCGCATCCTCAGCTACATCCGCTTGCCCACCGAGCTGTGGCAACAGGACGCTGTAGGTCATCGCTGGCAGATGCTCGCCAGTGGCAACAATCAGCGTTCGCCGATCGGCGGAAAGCGAAACGCCATATATCTTCAGCTCGTACCGCGGCTCGGCCATCTGCATTGCCACGATGGCATATCCCGGCCGCAGGTTCTCCAATCGGTCTCCTGCCGCGACGTACTTGCCATATTCAATCGACATCTTCTCGCGCAGGCCGGCGAGCGATTGGGGATCGAGCGGCCGGTCGAAGGCGATTCGCACCTCCTGCGGCGTCTGGCACCAGACATGCGCCGGCTGCGGCGCGTCGCGATCGGCATAGCGAACCTTGTACAACTTCCCCTTGCCGCTGGGCCCGGTTCCCCAGTCAGGGCCGCCGCTATGGCAGGCGACGATCAGATCGCCCGCGGGACTGACGCAAACATCTGCCGTCAGCATTTGCAGGCAGGCGATGAGCTGGCTGGCGGCAACGTAACCGTGCTGGGTCTTCACGAGCTTGGTCCGCCAGATCTTGCCGCGCGTGTAGCCGGCTACCAGTGCATCGCCGCGCCAAGACGCCGGCCCAAACGTCGGCCCGCCGCTGGCCAGTGGCTCGTTGAAGCAGAGGCCGCACGTGGACTGGTGCTGCGGCGCATAGTCGAACGTGCTCGGCTCGTCGATTGCGTCCGGCAGATGCACAGGATGTCGCGGTGGAAAGCCGTAGTGCCGCCCTTTTTGGATATGTAGCAGCTCGTCGAGCGGATTGCCGTTGGGGAGCCAGGTCGCCCCTTCCTGGTCGGTGCAAAACAGGTCGCCCGCCGCATTGAAGGCCATGCCGACAGGAAAGCGAATGCCGGTGCACCAGATTTCCCGGCTCGCGAGGTCTGGTGCGACGCGGAGGATCGTTCCCCGCTCGCTGGCCAGGCTGTAGTGGGCCTTCCCTTGCTTGTCCACCTGGTAGGCATTCGTGAAATCGGTGCAGCCTAAACCAAAGTAGACGCTGCCGTCTTTGGCGACCGCCACACCCAGCGCGTCCACGCCGTGCGGCAATTCCTGCCAGCCGCTGGCGACAACCGTCTCCTTGTCCAGCTTGTCGTCGCCGTCCGTGTCAGTCAGCAAGACCAGCTTTCCCTTGCAGGCGACGAACATGCCGCTGCCATGCCGATAGTCGTCCGGCGTCAGCGCCATGCCGATCGGGCTGCGCAGCGAGCCGGCAGAATTGTCCCACCACAGATCGGCTTTGTCCTCGACACCGTTGCGATCCGTATCGCTCAGCAAATAGACGTTGCCGTCGTATGCCAGGGCCACGAGCTTGCCGTCGCGCCGGTATCGGAGGTTGTTGATGTTCGTCAAATCGAGCGGCATTTCCCGCACGGCAAAGCCGGGAACGAGCAATTGCACCGGCGGCGGGTTCTTGACGGGAACCAGTGGCTTGCCTTCCCCGGCCATTTGCGGCTCAAGTTTCAATAGTTCGGCATGTCTGACCGCCAGGTACTTTTCCACCTGCTGCCGCTCTTTACTCGTCAGCACGCGGTCATAGAGGAGAATCTCCGCAATGTCGCCGTCAAAAAAACCCTGGTCAAATGTGGGCTCCGCCGTGTTGCTGTAATGCCGCACGCCGACGCGCAGCTCGTCGGCCCGCAGCACGCCATCCGTCCGATCGCGTTGGCCGCTGAGTCGGCCATCGACATAGAGCTTCACGCCGCCGCGCCCGGGAGCGAACGTGGCCGCGAGCACGTGTAACGTCCCCAGTGGATGATCGGCATCCATGACATCGACCGCGCCGCCGAAGCCGGCCCCTTCCAGGTTGATCACATTGAATTTGAGGCTCGGGAAAGCGTGCAGATCGACGGTCATGCCGCTGGTGTAGTCGTTGACGCCCTTCTTGTTGATCGCCACGAGCCCTCGGAAGCCGCCGAGATTCGTCTTCGGCGCCGCGACAATAAACAGCGTCAGCTCGCGATAGTCCTTTTGCGGCCCGCCGAGAAACAAGCTGTCGTCCTGGCCGTCGAATCGCACGACGGCCTCCTGCGGCATGGCTGGCACAGGCCTTTGCGCCGTCGGTCGTTTTTCCGCCACGCCTTGGACCAGATCACGCTTGTGGCCGCTCCGATCGGGCCAGCTCGCGACGTGTCGAACCGCCTCCAAAGGGCGCGCTCCCGGCGGGGCCACGGTTCCAGCGACGGAACGAGCGTCAAGCCACAGTTCCAGCCCGCTGGTAACCGGCAATTCATCATCGGCCGCTAGCGCGACGCTCCCTGCCAACTGGACAACCGCCACGGACAAGAGAGCACAGGTCGAGTAACGCCAAAAATTGCAAGTTCGTGTCATAGGTGAGTCGGTAGTTTTTTGCGGGCCGCGGCGAGAACCGCGAAGCTGCTCCTGGCGGCGGCAATCGGGTCGTAATCGGGGCGAGATGAAATCTGGCTGCTGACCTCGACCACGACATCTCCCGGAAAGCGACCGATGGCCAGCGTCCGGAGAAAAAGCGCGTAGTCGGTCTTTCCTTGACCTGGCAGCAAGAAGCGGAACTTCTGGGCGTCTCCCTCCGCGTCCTTGACGTGGACGAATACCGTCTCGCGATGCATCGCGCGGAGGCAATCCTCCATGTCGAGCCCCTGGAGCCAGTAATGGCTGTAGTCGAACGCCAGCTTGAGATGCTCGCTGGCGACCTCATTGACCAGCCAGACGGCAGCGTCCGGCCGGTGCAGCGCGCCGGACACGTGAGCCTTCACCGCCAGAACGACCTTGCCCAACTCGGCGACGCTAGCCCAATCCCGCAGCCGCCTGGCCATTTCCTCCTTGACCTGGGGCCACTGTTCTGGCCGGCCCCCCAGCACCGTCTCGACGAGCGGCGGACGATCAGGGGCCAGTTCATGGGCCAAAACGGCCGCCTGTTTGAGCCGGTCGAGGTTCGCCCGATGCCTGGCCTCGTCGCCCAGCAGCGGCAAATTCTCCATCAGGGCCGACAGGCGCAGGCCACTGTCGGCGATCTGTCGCTTCAGCTCGCTGCGAGCCTCCGCGGTCAGCCGGGCCACATCCGTCGGCCAATCCGCCATCACCGGCAGCTCGAAACAGTCGTAGCCGATGTCGCGGCACGCTTTCAGCGCCCGCGGCACCTCCAGCGACTTCATACCGTAGAGGCTGAAACCGAGCGTCAGCGGCCGCAGGAGTTGCCGCGGCTCATCGCCGCACAAACCAGCTGCAGTCAGCAGCAGACTGGCGGCGGCCGCTTGTTGCATGAAGCGGCGGCGTCTCGGCATCGATCGCGCATCGAGTTTCATCGCAGGACTCGGCACATTCCAAGCTGAAGTCAGGCGCGCTCATTGTAGTCGCGCCCTTTACGGCTTGCCTACGCGCGGCGCCGCGACGCGGCGCGGCCGGCAAGCGCTGCGGAAGAGCGCGCCGCTCTTTTTGCGCTTCTCGCGCCGAAAAAAAACTTTGCCTGAAGTTTCATAATTCGACTTGACGAAACATGCCCCATGTTGGAAGAATCTGATTAATCGATGCGCGCTAGCGCTCGAGATCTCACGGAAGCTCGCTCGCATGTGTGAGCGGGACGACTCGCATCAGCGAGCCACATGGAAGTGATCGCGGCATTCCTCGCCAGGCGTCCCGAGGACTTGCCACAACCGAGAGGACGCGTCACCGCAAGGAGCCATGCGAATGGCAGCGAAGAAGACGAAGAAGAAATCGACCAAGAAGGCCGGCAAGAAGAAGTAGCTGTTGCCGGCTAAGGGCCGGCACGGTCTTCTGGTCACAACGAGAAAGGCCGGCAGTGGTCGCCAGTGGGGCGCGGCCGCTGCCGGCCTATGATTTTGCGCCGCCCCTGAGTACAAGCTACGAGCCGAAACCATGGTAATCCGCGAACCGAAGCCGTCGCTTCGCAGTCTCGCTAATCGAAGCTGAGCACAAGAAAGTCGCGCTAGTCGTCCGCTCTCCACGGCGTTGACCCTGCTGGGCCAAACAACTAAATTCTGGGGAGCAGGGAATTTTGCACGGTGGCTGTAGCTCAGTTGGTTAGAGCGCCAGATTGTGGATCTGGAAGTCGGGGGTTCAAGTCCCCTCAGCCACCCTTCCTTTGGCTTGCCAGAAGTCCTTTCCGGCAAGCCATTTCTCTTTTGCTAGCTTGCCTTTATGTCCGTGGCTGCATGTCTCGAAGTTGGCGATGCTAATCGGATTTTCTGCGATTGCACTAGGGACTTGCGCGTACCAGCGGATCCAGAAAACTGAACAGCTCCTTGGTAGCCGGGTCATCGGGAATGCCGAGGTCCGCATTCAGTTTGGTGTGTGTGGTTTCCCTGGCTCCAAAGACTTGCACGGGCACTTCGGCTTTCTTGAGCACGTCGCCGAGGCGTCTGGCTTGGGCCGTTACATCTGGATGGCCCGCGACGTGCAAGATCAAAAAGGGGGGAATGCCTTTCCCCTTGGCCACATGCGTGACGGCTGAAAACTCGATGTGCTTCTTGGGATCGTTGCCAAACTTGACCCGGTGGCCAAACTCTGGAAGCGGCAAACCGTGGACCGTTTGACGGATCTCCGCCGTTGTGATGATGGCCGGAACGTCGTATGTGTCTCCGTCCACGGGGACACATCCCTTGAGGGCGTCAAACGGGACTTCTTCGGCCTTCAAGTAGCGATCATCGATACAAATCAGGGCGGCAAGCTGCGCTCCAGCGGAATGTCCCATGACGAAGATTCGCTTGGGATCACCGCCGTACTTGTCGATGTTCTTGTGCACCCATCCCAAGGACTTGGCGACGTCCCGGATCAAAACGTCCATTTCCACTTGGGGAAGTAACCGATAGTTCGTCGAGACAAAAACAAAGCCGCGCTCGGTAAATACCCGCGGCTTGATCTGTACATCGGTCTTGTCTCCGGTCTGCCAACCGCCGCCATGAATCCAGAAGACGACGGGAAGACCCTTGGCGTCGTCGGGCGCGTATACGTCCAGGACATGGCGCTCGTGAGCCGGATCGGCGTATGGGATGTTGGCGGAAAGGTGCTGCGCCTGTGCGGCGGATACGAGCAACAGGAAGACAAATGTCGTTCGCATGGCTGTTCTTTCTGAAAAGACCTCGCTCGTTCGATGACCCGGTTTATATTCCGGTCGGGAGCGGGGAACAAGTCAAGCACAAACAATCGACCACGACCGCAGCGCGTCAACCGCTCACGCCTTCTGCGCCTTGAGCAGGTCTCGAATTTCCGTCAGCAGCTCCTGGTCCTTGGTCGGCGGAGGTGGCGCGTCCGCCTCCTCCTTCTTGCTCCTGGTTAGCCAGCCCAGGAACTTGACGATGAAGATGAACAGCACCAGGGCCACGATGAGGAAATTGACCACGTTTCCCAGAAAAAGTCCGACCGGGACCTTGGCGCCCAAAACATCCAGCTTCAACTCCGTGTAGCCCGCATTCGCCGGCATCGCGATGCCGACCAGCGGCATGATGATGTGATCCACGAGCGACTTGACAATGCCGCCGAACGTGGTCCCGATGACGACGCCGACCGCCATGTCGATCACGTTCCCCTTGAATGCGAAGGCCTTGAACTCGTTCCACAGTGAGAAAGCTTTTTCGGCCGGGTCGATGTTCGAAAGCGCCTTGACCTTTTCCAGAGCCATGATGCGATTGCTCCTTTAGATATGGGAATACGATTCCGGCGAGTGCCGCAGTGGCGGATGCTTGGCTAACGAATTTCAGCCGGGATACCCGCGCGCAATCCAGCGAGCCTGTCCCCGGGAGCTGGATTTTAGCTCAACAGCGCAGCAGAAAAGCCCGCTGAACTGCGCTGGGGTTCAGCGGGCTGACGATTCCTGTTTCTCACAACCCGGCTTAGGGCTGCATAGGAGCCGGCGCGCTTTCGCCGTCCCCTTCCGATTGCTTCAGCCGCACCAGGAGGTAATTCTCCACCTTCTGAGTGCCGAAATGGACAAGTAGCGGGGCCTGCTCCTGCGTCAGGTTGTAGAGCCCTGTCTCGGCCACCACATCTTCGCTGTCACCGAAGCGAATCGCGACCCGCTGCGTGACCTTGTCCACTTTCCCCTGCACGGTCTGGGCCTTGTCGGTGTCGTAGTTGTAGATCGTGCCGCCGACGATCCCCTCCTTGCTCACCGCCATCTGAATCACCCGCGAGGGCTTCAGGTCCTTTTCATCCGTGGAAATGGCGAACGTCCCCAGCGGCATCCACTCCGCCTTGGCCGCCACCTCCGCGGTGGCTGGTGGAGGGACCGTCGCCAGCGCAGCAGCACTGGCGGCGAAGTCGTCGGCAGTGGCAACCTGTTGGCCGTTGATGTAGACGGAGTTGTCCTCGTAGGTCACGTTGCCGCCGGTCCCATAGTCGTAGTAGATCGGCTCCGACCAGGAAGCCGGGGCAGCGCCCCACGAGAACCAGTTCGACAACCCCGACCATACTGGCGCGGTCCACCAGTAATCCGACCCGTGGTTGTGGAAATCATTCCAGTAGTGCCAGCCGCCGCAATCATGATAGTGATTGTCCCACCAGTCGTGATCGAAGCAGCCGTCATGCCAATGGTCCCAATGATCGTGAACGTGATCGCCCCAGTCATTCCAATGATCCCAGCGATCGGGATGGTTATTCGCCCAATCGCCGAGTCCTGGGCGGCCGATGGCATTGTTCCAATTATTGCCGATGTTGATCAGCGTGTTGTCCCCGATCTGTGACCAGCCGGGGCGATTGTGAATCAGGTTGTTGTCGCCGATGTTGGGGCGCTGACCCGGCTGCCAGGGGCGGTTGGGACGCAGACCGTTGTCGATGCCGGGACGCTGAATTCCGCCGCCGCCAGCCCCGGGTCGAGTGCCGGGTCTGCCGATATCGGGACGATCCCCGATGCCCGGTCGATCGCCAATTCCAGGGCGGTCACCCGGGCGACCAATTCCCGGTCGATCCCCGATTCCAGGAAGGCCTCCTGGCCGGCCGCCGAGATCTCCAAAGCCTGGACGGGCCGGGAGTGTGCCAGGTCGACCCGGATTTTGAATTCCGAGGAAGTCACCCAAATCGCCCGGCGAAGGTCGTGAGCCTGGTCGGCTGGCGCCGATTCCAGGCGCACCGATTCCTGGTGAGCCAGTTCCGGGGCGCGTCTTACCACCGAGATCAGGCCGCGTGGAAGGAATGCCGCCCGTGCCTGGTCGAGTTCCAGGTCGCTGCGCAATGCCACCAGTGCCGGGTCGAGTTCCCGGGCGAGCGCCGCCTCCCAGCCCGGGGGAACTGCCCCCTCCAGGACGCGAGGCGAAATTGCCACCGGGGCGCGAACCGCCCGGAGTTGTGGGCCGGTTGGGGCGCGTCGTTGGACGATTCGCGCCGAGGCCAGATCCACCGGGCGATGGCTTGAGACCGCCGCCAGGGCGGGGCGTCGGCCGGTTGGCAGTTGCGCCACCCGGGCGTGATGACGGCCTGTTGGGGCTCGGTCGCGAGGGTCGGGAACCTCCCAGATTTCCGACGCTGGGATTGGGGCGCGAAGGACGCGCTGTGCCGCCGCCAGGACGGGCGCCGCCGCCAGGACGCGCGCCACCGCCCGGTCGCGAGCCGCCCCCCGGTCGCGCACCGCCGCCGCCGCGACCACCACCGCCTCCGCGACCTCCGCCTCCTCCGCCGCCTCGGCCGCCACCCAAACTGCCGCGGCCGAAGGCGTCTGACAAATGAAGCGTCAAGAGCATCGCCAGGAGGATCCCGGCGACGAACCGCAAAATGATTTTGGCGTTCATTTGGCCACCTCCTTCGTGTCGTCGGCGCCAGGCGCGTTCGTCTTCGACTCGCCAACTTCAGCCGCCTCAGGAGCCGCCGATCGCACGACCTTCACAATCTCGCTGGAAGGGAGTGGCTCGCCATCGATCTCGCGGCCGATGAGATGCACCAGGACTGTATCGTCTCCGTCGCGCTGGATGACCTGCGTCCCCGAGGCCTGCCGGCCGTCCGCCAGCGTCTGGGTTCCTTTCACCAGCCACTCATCGCCGCTCTTGGACCAGAACCCCTCGCCGAACGAGCCATCCGAGAAAAATGTCCATGAACGGATTTGCCCGTGGCGCGGATCCCACCCGATCACCTGCGTCCCTTGCTGCTCTTCTTCATCGGGGGCCTGAACCACGAACGAACGGACCAGAAACGTATTGGCGGTTCCCCAACGAACGGTCGTTTCAACGCGGGTCGTATCCGATTCGTCTTCCCAGCGGCCGACCATCCACTCCAGCTCCTGAAGCGCGTCATGAGCCGATGCGGACGTGGCCGGCGGCGATTCCTGCAAGCTGTCGATCAGCCACTGGTCCCCCTGCTTCACCAGCAGGGCCGAGAAGGCGGTCGTCGAAGGATCATCGCCGGGCAGGCTTGCCGTGGCGTTCCCTTCGATCGCGGCTACGTCCGGCCGTACCAGCCGCTTGCTCGTCAGCGCGATCGCCACACGAGCGCCGCCACGATCCTTGAACAACTTCTGAAAGTCGGCCAGGATCGCCTCACGCCCTTCCGTCCGCTCCCCGGTTTCGCGATCGACATACACCCCGTTTTCCGCCCACAGCGCCGCTAGAGCCTCGGCATCGTTTTTGTTGAATGCCGCGGCATAGGTTTGAGCGATCTGGTCAAGTGCGTCGGCAGTGCCTTCAGCTTTTGCCGGTGCAGCGTCCTTTTCCTTTGCCGGCACTGCGGCCTTTTCCTTTGCCGGTGCAGCGGCCTTTTCTTTAGCTGGCGCAGCGGCCTTGGCGGGCGCAGCAGTCGCTGGCTCAGCAGCCTTTGCCGGCGCAGCGCGTGGGGCATCCTTTTCCCTCTTCTTCCCCTCCTGGGCATAGAGGACCGCAGCAAGTAGCGCTAGCAATCCCGTGGCAACGATCAGCTTTCGAGACATCGAAGCCTCCCCTGGGTAACAGGAAACGAGTTTGGGTTGATGCGGCGAGCGCCGCCTGATGACCAAGAGCCAGATGCGCTGGCCACTATACCCCTCTGCCGCAAGCTGCTGAAGCAGGGTCGCGTCGCCAAATCCGCTAATTTGTGAAACAGCCCGTATCTGTCGCGGACCCATTGCGGAAAATGAATTTCAAGCAAAAAGCAGATGAGATTTCACTTACCGGTTTTTGATCGTTGCGCCGAATTTTTAGGATTTATATTGGCCTCCGGTGAGGTACAATGACCACGCTTTTCCCAGCAACTCGTCCTCTCGGATCACGGACGTATTGCGACCCCGAGCTGGCCGCTCTCTCGACAGGGGTCACTGCCGACAGCACTGTTCGCGTCGTCGCTGTTTGTATGCTGGCCGCCGAATCCCCTTGTGAACGTCGGGAGGTTTGGAAATGGACCGATTGATATTGTTTTTATTTGTCGTCGCCGGCCTGGCCATTGGAAGTCTGTCGGCCCAGGAAACGGCGCAGCCGGCAGGGGACGAGGCGGCCATTCGCCAGACGGTGGAAAGCTACCGCGCCGCGTTCAACAAAGGGGACGC
>Ga0075428_100008007_pt1 | contig 11723 bp, 8 predicted proteins | sample RhiMetdeltSRZDD2_FD_75291 | JGI IMG/M metagenome (GOLD analysis project Ga0075428, IMG submission 75291) | Populus rhizosphere microbial communities from Tennessee, USA - Rhizosphere MetaG P. deltoides SRZDD2 | ecosystem: Host-associated > Plants > Roots > Rhizosphere > Soil | place: USA...
TGGGAGCGCGTCGGCGCCGACGAGGTGAGGCGCACCGAGCCGAACGGGAACGTCGTCCGCGTGCTCCATCGCGCCGGCGTCGCCGAGAGCCGCGACGCGCCCTTCCGGCGCCCGGTCGCGCAGGTCGAGGACGCGCTGGGCGTCGTCGAGCGCCGCGGCTACGACGCGCGCGGGCGGCTTCTGTGGGTCGAGAACGGCGCCGGCGAGCGCACGAGCTTCGCCTGGAGCGCCGAGAACCTGCTCGCGAGCGAGACCGCGCCCGACGGGCTCCGCACCGAGTACGCGGAGTACGGCGAGCACGGCCACGCGCAGCGCGTGAGCTCGCGCGGCGAGGTCGAGACGCGCGTCTTCGACGCCGTCGGGAACCCGATCGAGAGCGCGGGGCTCGAGCGCTTCGACCGCCGCCCGGGCGGCGAGCTGCGCCGCGCCTTCGACGCCGACCGCAACCTCGCGGAGCTCGTGCTCGCGGGCGTGCCGGGAGGCGCCGCGTCGGGCGAGAGCCGGATCCGGATCGCCTGGCGCAGCGACCACCGCCCGCTCGCGATCGAGCGCCCCGGCGGCGGCGACCACGCCTTCGACTACGACGCGCAGGGACGCCTGGTCGAGCGCCGCGAGCGCTCGGGCGGGGCCTGGGTGGCGACGCACTACGAGGTCGACGCGCTCGGCCGCGCGACCGCGGTGACGCTCGCGAACGGCATGCGCCGCGAGCTGCGCTTCGACGCCTCGGGCCGCCCGAGCGGGCTCGCCGCACGGCGCGACGGCGCGCTCGAGGGCGATCTCGAGATCGCGTGGCGGGACGGGCGCCCGGCGGTCGTCGTCGACTCGACGCAGGGCGGCGCCGAGACCTCGGAGTGGAGCGCCGCGGGCGAGCTGCTCGCGATCGCCTTCCCGGGCGGCGAGCGCCTCGAGCTCGCCCACGACCTGCGCGGGCGCCGGATCCGCGAGACCTATCGGCTCGCCGACGGCTCGCTGCTGCGCGAGATCGGCTTCGCCTGGGACGGCGCGGACCGACGGGTGGCGCTCAGCGAGAACGGCGCGCCGCTCGTCGCGCACCAGCGCGCCTCCGGGCGGATCGAGCACACGCAGCTCGGGAACGGGCTGGTGCGACGCTATGCCTACGACGCGGCGACGGGCCTCGCGACGGGCGCGACGAGCGCCGCCCCGGGCGCTCCACCCGTCGAGACGACGCTCGTCGACTTCGCGCCCGACGGCCCCGGCGGCGCGCTGCGGCTCGCGGCCGAGACCGCGAGCGCGGGCCCCGCCGCCGTGGCGACGCGCGAGGAGCTCGCGCTCGGCCCGCAGGGCGGTCCCGGCAAGCGGCTGCTCGCCGCGGGCGACGGCGTCCACGAGTCGAGCTGGGCCGCGGACCCGCTCGCCAACGCGACGGCCGCGGGCGACGAGCTCCTGGTCTACGACGCGGAGGCGAGCCGGCTCCTCGCGCGCCTCGACGCCGCGAGCGGCGCGTTGCGCGCCGGCTACGCCTGGGACGCGGCCGGCTTCTGCGTCGCGCGCGGCGGGACCGGGCTGCGCTGGGACGCGCTGGGGCGGATCGCGGCGATCGGCGCCGAGGCCGCCTTCGCCTGGGACCTGCGCGGTCGCCCGCTCGCGCGCGCGCTCGCAGGCGAGCCGCCGGTGCGCTTCCTCTTCGGCGGGCGCGTCGAGGCCGACGCCGCAGGTGCGCCGCGCCTCCTCGACCTCGGCGAGGTCGCGATCCGTCTCGACACCGGAGAGCGTCGCTACCGCCACGTCGACGCGCGCGGCAATGGGAAGCTCGAGAGCGACGACGCGGGCGGGATCGCGGTGCACCTGCGCCTCGGGCCCTACGGCGTCGAGGCGCGCTTCGGCGCCGGGGACGGCGCGGCGAGCTTCGCCGGCGGGCGCGACCTCGGCGAGCTCGTCCTGCTCGGCGGTCGCCTGCTCGATGCGCGCGCGGGCCGCTTCCTCGCGCCCGACCCGGTGCTCCAGCTCGTGAACCAGTACGCCTACACGCTCGCGAACCCGGTGGTGTTCTGGGACCCGGACGGGCGCCAGTGGCGGCTCTCGGGCTTCTACTACGGCGGCTTCGGCGCGGCCGGCGCGGCGCTCGTCGGCACGGGCGTGACGCTCGCCTCCGGGAGCGCGATCGTCGGAACGGTGGTCGGCGGGCCCGCCGGGACGCTGCTCGGGCTCGCGCTCGCGCAGGCGATCGTGCAGATCGCACAGCCGGGCGAGCGCGGGCCGTTCTCGCTGCTCGACGCCGTCGAGGCGGCGACGCCCTTCTACACGCCGCCGCCCGAGCGCGGCGCCGGCGCGGACTCCGCAGCGGCGGCCGGCTCCGGAGCCGGCGGAGCGGCCGGCGCGGGTGCGACCGGCGGCTGCGGCTGCGACGCGCTGCCCGCCGCGGGCGCCGGCGTGCGCTTCTCGGCGTGGGGCGCGTCGGGAGTCGGCGGCGCGATCGGCGGCGGCTTCGGAGGATTCTGAGCCATGCGCGACGGCGAGCGACGCGTTCGCGAACGCCTGGCCGCGCGGCGGAGGCGCGGGCGGGGTTTCCTCGATGCGCTCTGCGAGGGCGGGCTGCAGCGCCTGCCCGACGGCGACGCGCTCTTCTTTCCGTGGGGAGCCCTCGGGCGGGGCTACCGCGTCCCCGCCGGGTCGCGCGCGGCGCGCCTGCACCGCTCGCTGCGCGCGCTCCTCGCCGCAGGCCTGCTCGCTCCGCCCGCGGCGGTGCTGCTCGCGGCGCGATCCGGTCGGCTCGCGCCGGCGTGCTGGCTCCTCGGCGCGACGAGCGCGCTTGCGCTGCTCTGCGTCGCGCTGCTCACGCGCGGCCTCGCGCCGAGCGACGCGCGCCTGCACCCCGGCGAAGCGGGGACGCGCATCGCCGCCGCCCTCGACGAGCGCTCGCTGCGGCGCGCGGCCGCGCTCGCCTTCACCGTGGCGCTCGCAGCCCTCGCCGCGAGCGCCGCGGGCCACGGCACCGCCCTCCTCGCCGCCGCGAGCGCCACCGCGCTCGTCGCGAGCCTGGGCGCCGGAGCCGCCCTTCTCTGGAAGCGCCGGGGACGGAGACGGCGACGGGGATAGCGAATGGGGACGCAGGCGACGGGACGGGACAACGGGGCAGCGACGGGGACGGTCTCGAGATGTGGAGACTACCTGCCTCGCGCGGCTTCGAAGGCGATGGCCTTGAAATCGACGAGGCAGCCGTCCGCGGGGGAGGTGTCGGGGTTCCAGGCGGACGCCGCCTTCGGCAGCGCGGCGCCGGGGCGCAGCGTCACCTGCTTCCCGGCGGCGAGGTCGAGCGCGGCGCCCGACCGATCCGCGGGCTCGACGCGGACGGCGCTCTCTGCGGCGGCGATCGTCGTCGCGCCGCTCGCGTCGACCGCGACGTAGGCGACGGCGCCGAAGAGCGTCGCGACGGCGGCCGGCGTGCGCACCTCGACGCGCTGCGCCTCGGCGCGCGGCGCCGCGACGACGCGGATCTCGCCGCTCTCGAGCTCGAGGACGCGCGGCCCGCCCTCCGCGCCGCGCGGTGCGAGGCGCAGCGAGGTCCCCTGGCAGATCTCGAGCACCGCAGCGCCGTCGACGAGCAGCGAGCAGGCGCCGTCGCGCCCCGTCCTCACGCGCTCCCCGTCGGCGACCGCGGCGTCGCGCCGCAGCGGCGCGCCGCGCACGCCGGCGTCGCCGGTCACCGCCGTCACGCGCGCGCCGGCCTCCGCTGCGCCCGAGGGCGGGGCGGAGGCGACCGCCGCGGCGAGGAGCGGGAGGACGACGCCACGAAGCCCGCCGCGCGCGCGCCTACCACTCATACGTCAGGGAGGCGCCGACGGCCCTCTGCTGCTCGTCGTAGGTGGGGACGCTCGAGTCCTGGAAGCGGAGCGATCCGGTGACGCGCGCGATCCAATGCTCGACGATCGGCCGCGCCAGCTCGGCCGTGAGCTGGTGCGTGTCGTCGACGCGCCGCGCGAAGGGCTCGAAGGCGCTCGCGTCGCGGAAGTCGCGGTGGGCGAAGCGCCAGAGCCACGAGAACGAGACCGCGTAGGGAAGCTCGTGGCCGGCGCCGAGCGAGGTCTCGAAGCCGTCGTAGCGCCACGCGCTGCCCGCGGCGTCGAGCACGTCGCGCGCGGCGCCGAGCGTCACGCTGCGGAAGGGCTGCGGCGGCGGCAGCAAGAAGGCCTGCGAGAACCCAAAGCGGCGGCGCTCGCCGCTGCGACCGAGGCCCGCGGGGAGCGCTGCGCCCTCGACGCGCGCGACCTCGACCGGGTCGAGGGAGCGCGCGAGCCCCCACCCGACCGGCGCGAGCCCGAGGGCGGCGTCGGCGCCGGGGCGCATTGCGGACTGGAGCGGGTGGAGCCCGCCCCCGTCGTCGAGCCAGCCGGGGCTCCTCTGGAGCTCGAGGGGGCTCGTTTCCGCCTGGAGGCTCCACGCCGCGGCGAAGCCCGCCGCCGCACGGCCGAGCGGCGAGGGCAGCGGGCGCCTCGCGACGGCGACGTCTGCGGAGCCCCCGTCGAGGACGACCCGCTCGCTCCCTCGCTGGGCGAGCGCCGCAGCGCGCCGCGCCCGGGCGTCGCCCGGGTCCTCCTCGAGCACCCGCGCGAGCTCGCCCCGCGCCTCGGTGCCCCGGCCGAGCCCGACCAGCGCGACCGCGCGGTCGAGCGCGAGCTCGCGGTCGCCGGGGTCGAGGTCCCGCGCGCGCTCGACGAGGCGGAGCGCCGTCGCGGGATCCCCCTGCGCCTCGAGGATCTTCGCGAGGTAGCGCAGCGCCTCGCGGTCCTCGGGTTCCTCGGCGAGCGCGGCCTCGAACTCACGCCGCGCCTGGTCGAGCTGGCCCGAGTCGAAGGCGATCACGCCGCGGTGGAACGAGATCTCGCCGCTGGCGGAAGCCCCCGCCGGCGGCGCCGCCGCGAGAGCCGCCAGACCGGCGCTCAGCCCCAGAGCGAGCCACGACCTGTGCGATGCAGGTTGCAAGCGCGACGGGCTCCAGCTCCGGGGGGTCGACGACGGCGGGGAAGGCGTTCTCAGGGCACCACCGACCTTCCCCCGGGAGGGATTTGAACAAGCCCCTCCCCCCCTGTCAATCGCCGCGTTTTCCCGCGGGGATGACGGCGCGGTGCCGCGGCGAGCGCGCAATAATCCCGGCCGCAGGGAGGAGCGCGCATGGGAGTCGCCGTGATCGTCGGGCTCTGGATCCTCTTCGCCGCCACCCACATGGCGCTCTCGGGCGGGCGGCTGCGCCCGAGACTCGTGGCGCGGCTCGGCCCCCTGGGCTTTCGGGGGCTCTACTCCGCCGTGGCGCTCGCGATCTTCGTGCCGCTCGTCCACACCTACTACGCGCACAAGCACGCCGGGGCCTACCTGTGGCACCTGTCGCAGCTCCCGGGCGTCGTCTGGCTCGGCTACGGCGTGATGGGCGCCGCCTTCGCGCTGGTCGTGGCGGGGCTCGTGCAGCCGAGCCCCGCCTCGGTCCGGCCCGGCGCGATGGTCGTGCGCGGCATCGCGCGCGTGACGCGGCACCCCGTGCTGATGGGCTTCGGCCTCTGGGGCGTGGCGCACCTGCTGCTCGCGAAGGTGCACCTCGCGGAGCTCGCCTTCTTCGGGGGCTTCCCGATCTTCGCCGTGATCGGCTGCGAGCACCAGGACGCGCGCAAGCGCGAGGCGCTCGGCGAGCCCTTCCGCACCTACGCCGACGCGACGCCCTTCCTCCCCTTCGGGAGCCGCGGCTTCGCCAGGGGGCTCCTGGAGATGCCCACGCCGGTCGCGATCTCCGCGGGGATCGCGCTCGCCTGGGCCGTGCGCCAGTGGGCGCACGTCTGGCTCTCGGGACGCTGAGCGGCCCGTCGCCTACACTGGAGGGGTCCGAGGAGGAGCCCACATGATCCCGACCGGCGCGCATCACGTCTCGTTCTCCGTGCGAGATCTCGAGCGCTCGAAGCGCTTCTACGAGGGCGTGCTCGAGCTCGAGCCGCTCCCGCGCCCCGAGTTCGGGATCGCGGGCGCCTGGTACCGCGCGGGCAACGTGCAGGTGCACCTGATCGCGCGGCCCGAGGGCGGCCCCGAGGCCGCGCCGCCCGCCGCGACGTCGCCGATCGCGAACCACACCGCCTTCGCGATCGACGACTACGCGAAGACGCTCGAGCTGCTGCGCGCGCGCGGCGCCGAGGTGCTCGAGATGCGCCCGGGCCTCGGCCCGCAGATGTGGATCCAGGACCCCGACGGCAACGTGATCGAGCTGACCGCGGTCCGCGGGTAGTGGTTCGGGCCGCGGACCAGGGTCCGCGCGATCCCTTCCGCGAGCGCACGGCCGTCGTCACCGGCGGCGGCGGCGGCATCGGGCTCGCGCTGGCACGAGCCTTCGCCGCGCGCGGGGCGAGGATCGTGCTCGCCGACGTCGACGCGGAGGCGCTGGTGCAGGCCGAGCGCGCGCTCGCGGCGCAGGGCGCCCCAGTGCTCGCGGTCGAGACCGACGTGACGCGCCGCGAGAGCGTCGCCGCGCTCGCCGGGCGCGCCTGCGAGCGCTTCGGCGCGGTGCACCTGCTCTGCAACAACGCGGGGATCGCGGTCGCGGGACCGCTGGTCGGCGCCGACCCGGGCGACTGGCAGGCCGCGATGGCGATCAACTTCTGGGGCGTCGTCCACGGCATCGACGCCTTCCTGCCGCGCATGCTCGAGCGGGGCGAGGGCGGCCACGTCGTGAACACCGCCTCGATGGCGGGGCTCGTCGGCATGGACCACCTCGGCATCTACTGCGCGACCAAGTTCGCGGTGGTCGGGCTCTCGGAGTCGCTCCACCGCGAGCTCGCGCCGCGCGGCATCGGCGTCTCGGTGCTGTGCCCGATGCTCGTCGCGACCCGGATCTCCGAGAACTCCGCGCGCCTGCTCGGCCGCGCCAGCGCCTTCGGCGCCGGCGCCCCCGCCGCGCCGGTCGCCCTGCGCGGGAGCACGATCGCGCCCGAGGAGGTCGCAGCGCGCGTCGTGCGCGCGATCGAGACGCAGAGCCTCTACGTCTTCACCCACCCGGAGCAGCAGGAGATCCTGCGCCGCCACGCCCGGCGCCAGGACGCCGTCTTCGAGACCGGATTCCGAGAGCGGGGGGAATCATGAAGCAGCATCTCTGGCTCGCGCTCGCCGTTGCGGGCGCCGCCTGCTCGCAGGAGCCCGCGCCGGCGCCGCCGGCGAGCCCGACGCCCGAGGCGGCGCCCGGGCCCGCGGCCGCCGCGACCGGCGCCGCCGCGCTGCGCGAGCGCGCGAAGGCGCTGCTCGGCGCGCTCCCCGACGAGGCGGCAAGCCCGACGAACCCGGTCACCGACGCGAAGATCGCGCTCGGGCGCATCCTCTACTTCGACCCGCGCTTCTCGAAGAACCAGGACCTCTCCTGCAACAGCTGCCACGACCTCGCGACGAACGGCGCCGACGCCGGACCGACCTCCGTCGGCCACCGCGGCCAGCGCGGCGAGCGCAACGCGCCGACCGTCTACAACGCCGCCTTCCACGTCGCGCAGTTCTGGGACGGGCGCGCGGCCGACGTCGAGGAGCAGGCCAAGGGTCCGGAGCTGAACCCCGTCGAGATGGCGATGCCGGGCGCGGACGCGGTGGTCGTCGTGCTGCGCTCGATCCCGGGCTACCTGCCGCTCTTCCAGGCGGCCTTCCCCGGCGAGTCCGACCCGATCAGCTACGACAACATGGCGCGCGCGATCGGCGCCTTCGAGCGCCGGCTCACCACGCCCTCGCGCTTCGACGCCTTCGTCGAGGGCGAGGACGCGGCGCTCTCGGCGCAGGAGCAGGAGGGCCTCGCGCTCTTCCTGGACACGGGCTGCACGAGCTGCCACAACGGCGTCAGCGTGGGCGGCCAGCTCTTCCAGAAGCTCGGGCTCGTGAAGCCCTATCCGACGAAGGACCCCGGGCGCGCGAAGCTCACCGGCGAGGCGGCCGACCAGGGCGTCTTCAAGGTGCCCTCGCTGCGCAACGCCGCGAGGACCGGTCCCTACTTCCACGATGGCTCGCTCGCGACGCTCGACGAGGTCGTCCCGATCATGGCGCGCCACCAGCTCGGCAAGGAGCTCGAGCCCGACCAGGTGACGGCGATCGTCGCCTTCCTCGGGAGCCTCTCGGGAACGCCCGACCCGGGCTACATCGCCAAGCCCGAGCTGCCGGCGAGCGGGCCGGACACGCCGAAGCCCGACCCGAGCTGACGCCGCTCCGCGCGGCGGACTTCGCTACGCTCGGGCCCGGAGGAGCGCCATGTCCGCCCGCGTCGATGCCGAGGCCGTGCTCGCCGCCCTGCGGCCGATCGTCGACCCCGACTTCGGCAAGAGCATCGTCGACCTCGGCTTCGTGAAGGAGCTCGTCGTCGACGGCGGGCGCGTGTCGTTCGCGATCGAGCTCACGACGCCGGCCTGCCCGGTGAAGGCGGAGTTCGAGCGCTCGGCGCGCGAGCGCGTGGGGGCGCTCCCCGGCGTCGAATCGGTCGACGTGCGCATGACGGCGAACACGCGCGGCAACCGTGGCGGCGCGCCGTCGCCGGACGCCGCGGTGCTCCCCGGCGTGCGCAACACGCTGGCGGTCGCCTCGGGCAAGGGCGGAGTCGGCAAGAGCACGGTGGCGGTCAACCTCGCGGTGGCGCTGCGCCAGAGCGGCGCGAGCGTCGGGCTCCTCGACGCCGACGTCTACGGCCCCTCGCTGCCGCTGCTCACGGGCGTCTCCGGCCGCCCGCACTCGGCGGACAAGCGCATCTTCCCGCTCGAGGGCCACGGGCTGCGCCTGATGTCGATGGGCTTCTTCGTGAACGAGAGCTCGCCGGTGATCTGGCGCGGGCCGATGGTGCACGGGCTCGTGCGCCAGTTCCTGACCGACGTCGAGTGGGGCGAGCTCGACTACCTCGTCGTCGACATGCCGCCCGGCACGGGAGACGCCGCGCTGACGCTCACGCAGATGGCGCCGCTCTCGGGCGCCGTGATCGTCACCACCGCGAACGACCTCTCGCTGATCGACGCGCGCAAGGGCCTCGCGATGTTCCAGAAGGTGTCCGTGCCCGTGCTCGGCATCGTCGAGAACATGTCGTACTTCACGCCGCCGGACCTGCCGGACCGCCGCTACCACATCTTCGGCGAGGGCGGGGGCAAGCGCGTCGCCGCGGAGATCGGCGTCGACTTCCTCGGCGAGCTGCCGATCGAGCCGCGCATCGTCGAGGGCGGCGATCGCGGCGTCCCGATCGTCGTCGGCGACCCCGACTGCGAGGCCGCGCGCCGCTTCCGCGAGCTCGCCGGGAGCGTCGCGCGCAAGCTCGCCGTGCTCTCCGAGCACACGCCCAGGCTCGCCGACGCGAACATCACCTGGGTGAGCGACCCGGCGCCGTAGCCGGGGGCCGCGCGCCCGCGGGAGGCCCCTTCCTCCGCCGACATGAGAGAGCGACTCCTCGCCGCTGCCGGGCCCGTCGCAGGGCTCGTGCTCTTCGCGCTCGCGATCGCGATCCTCCACCACGAGCTCTCGACGTACCACTACGCTGACGTCGCCGCGCACCTGGCGGCGATCCCGAACGGCCGCCTCGCGCTCGCCGTCGCGCTGACCGTCGCGGGCTACCTCTCGCTCACGGGCTACGACCTGCTCGCAATGCGCTGGATCGGGAGCCAGCTCCGCTACCCGCGCATCGCGCTGGCCTCCTTCATCGCCTACGTCTTCTCGCACAACATCGGGCTCTCCTTCTTCGGCGGCAGCGCGGTGCGCTACCGGATGTTCACGAGCTGGGGCGTCTCGGTGCCGGACGTCGCCCGCGCGATCGCCTTCAACGTCGTGACCTTCTGGCTCGGCTACCTCTGCGTCGGAGGCCTCGCGCTCGCGCTCGATCCGATCCCGCTGCCAGGGTCGCCGCCGGCCTTCCTCGCCTCGAGCCGCCCGCTCGGCGCGCTCTTCCTCGCCGCGCTCGGCATCTACCTGCTCTCCTCGCTGCGGCGCGGGCGCCGCGTCCGGCTGCGCGGCTTCGAGCTCGAGCTGCCGGGGCCGGCGATGAGCGCGGCGCAGGTCCTGGTGTCGTCGGTCGACTGGCTGCTCGCCGCCGCGGTCTTCTACGCGCTGCTCCCGGAGGCGTCGGGGCTCGGCTTCGCGCGCTTCGTCGGCATCTACGCGCTGGCGCAGGTGATCGGCCTCGTCAGCCACGTGCCGGCAGGGCTCGGCGTCTTCGAGACCATGATGGTGCTGCTGCTGCGGCCCTGGTTCCCGGGCGACGTGGTGCTCGGCACCGCGGTCGCCTACCGCATCGCCTACTACCTGCTGCCCCTCCTCGTCGCGATCTCGCTCTTCGCCGGCTACGAGGTGCTGGAGCGGCGCCACGTGCTGCGCCGCGCCGGCGACGCGCTCGCGCAGTGGGCACCCGAGCTCGTGCCGCGCGCCTTCGCGCTCTCGACCCTCGCGGCCGGCGTGATCCTGCTGCTCTCGGGCGGCACACCCGCCGCGCCGGGTCGCATGGAGCTCCTGGTGCGCCTGCTGCCGCTCCCCGTGCTCGAGGTCTCGCACTTCCTCGGCTCGCTGATCGGCGTGGCGCTGCTGCTGCTCGCGCGCGCGCTGCAGCAGCGCGTCGACGCCGCCCACGGGCTCACGCTCGCGCTCCTCGCGGCGGGCGCCGTCGCCTCGCTGCTCAAGGGCCTCGACTGGGAGGAGGCCTCGATCCTCGCGCTGATGTTCCTCGCGCTGCTCCCGTGCCGCCGATTCTTCTACCGCAAGAGCTCGCTCCTCTCGCAGCCCTTCGAGCCGGGCTGGTTCGCCGGCATCGCGGTGATCCTGATCGCGACGGGCTTCGTCGTGCTGCTCGCCTACCGCCACGTCGAGTACTCGCACGACCTGTGGTGGCAGTTCGAGCTCGCCGGCCACGCGCCGCGCTCGCTGCGCGCGCTCGCCGGCGGAATCGCGCTGCTCGGCTTCGCCGCGCTCGCGTGGCTGCTGCGCCCCGCGCCGCCGCCCGAGCACGCCCCCGACGCAGCGGACCTCGACCGCGCCGCGGCGGTCGTCGCGAACGCGCGCCGCGCCGGCGCCTATCTCGCGCTCCTGGGCGACAAGCGCCTGCTCTTCCACGAGTCGGGCGAGGGCCTGCTGATGTACGGCGTGCAGCGCCGCTCCTGGGTCTCGATGGGCGACCCGATCGGCCCGCCCGAGGCGCGCCGCGAGCTCGCCTGGCGCTTCCGCGAGCTCGCCGACCGCCACGGCGGGCTCGCCGTCTTCTACGAGGTCGGCGCGGAGGACCTCGGCATCTACCTCGACCTCGGCCTCTCGCTGCGCAAGCTCGGCGAGGAGGCGCGTGTCCCCCTCGAGGGCTTCTCGCTCGAGGGCAGCGCGCGCAAGGGGCTGCGCCAGACGCAGCGCCGCATGGAGCGCGAGGGCTGCCGCTTCGAGATGATCGAGACGGGCGCGGTGCCGTCGGTGATCGACGAGCTCGAGGCCGTCTCGAGCGCCTGGCTCGCGCACAAGCAGACGCGCGAGAAGCGCTTCTCGCTGGGCTGCTTCGACCGCGCCTACCTCGCGCGCACGCCGGTGGCGGTCGTGCGCCGCGGCGACGCGATCGCGGCCTTCGCGAACGTCTGGGCGCCGGCCTCGCTCGAGGAGGTCTCGATCGACCTGATGCGCCACTGCGACGACGCGCCGCCGGGCGTGATGGAGTTCCTCTTCATCGAGCTCCTGCTCTGGGGCCACGCGCAGGGCTACCGCTGGTTCAGCCTCGGGATGGCGCCGCTCTCGGGCTTCGAGGAGCACCGCCTCGCCCCGGT
>Ga0075428_100008008_pt1 | contig 11722 bp, 13 predicted proteins | sample RhiMetdeltSRZDD2_FD_75291 | JGI IMG/M metagenome (GOLD analysis project Ga0075428, IMG submission 75291) | Populus rhizosphere microbial communities from Tennessee, USA - Rhizosphere MetaG P. deltoides SRZDD2 | ecosystem: Host-associated > Plants > Roots > Rhizosphere > Soil | place: USA...
CGCATCCTGTGGATCGACGCGCACGGCGACTTCAACTCGCCGGCGACGACGCCGAGCGGCTTCCTCGGCGGCATGTGCCTGGCCGCCGCGTGCGGGCGCTGGGACGCGGGCTGGCCGGAGACGATCGACCCGACGTCCGTGCACCTGCTCGGCGTGCGTGAGCTCGACCCGGGCGAGGACGAGGACGTCGAGGCCGCGGGTCTGCGGCGCGGCGTGCCGGACGAAGGCCCGGTCTACGTGCACTTCGACGTCGACAGCCTCGACCCCGAGGTCATGCCGGTGCAGTTCCCGGTGCCCGGCGGGCTGAGCCTCGGCGAGGTGCGCGACGCGCTCGCCGGCCTGGCCGCCGAGGGCCGCCTGGTCGGCCTCGAGGTGACCGCGCTCGAGGACCCGTCGCAGGCAGCCACGATCGCCGCGCTGTTGCCCATCCATCACACCACGTGATCGATGGCTTCCAGAACGCGACTTTGACTTCTCGCGAGCGGCGGCGCACCATGGAACGCATGGAGTTCCGGCACCTGCGCACGATCGAGGCGGTTGCCCGCCACCGCTCCTTCACCAAGGCCGCCGAGGAGCTGTACCTCGCCCAGTCGGCCATCTCGCAGCAGATCCGCCGGCTCGAGGCCGAGATCGGCATCCAGATCTTCCGGCGCTCGAGCCGCTCGGTCGAGCTGACCGAGGAGGGGAAGGTGATCCTCGAGCACGCCCAGCGCGTGCTGGCCGAGGTCGACGACATGCAAGGCCAGATGGAGGCGCTCACCGGCGTGATGCGCGGGACCGTCCGCATCGGCGGCATCTGGCCGTTCGGCTCCTACGACCTCTACGACGTGCTCGCCGACTACCGGGCTCGCTATCCCGGCGTCCAGATCCACATGGTCGAGGACACGCAGGAGGAGGTCCTCGCGAAGCTGCGCTCCGACGAGCTCGACTGCGCGTTCGCCGCCGTCGACCCGGACACGATCGGGTCTGAGTACGCCGGCACGCTGCTGTGGGAGGAGGAGTTCGTCGTCGTCGCGGCGCCGGATCACATCTTCGCCTCCCAGCCGCACATCACGTGGGAGGATCTCGTCGGGCAGGACCTGATCGCCTACCGCGACAACTCCGCGCTCCGGCGGCGCTTCGAGACCACGATCAGCCGTCGCGGCATCGAGCCGCGCAACGCGTTCGTGTGCACAGAGATGAGCGCGGTGCGCGCGCTGGCCGCCAAGGGGCTCGGCGTCGCCGTGCTCCCGCGGTCGATCGCCGAGCTCGACGGCCCGGCGGTGATCATGCGGCCGTTCCGGCCCGATCCGGTCACGTGGCCGATCGCGCTCGTGTGGCGCTCCGACCGCCGCCAGCCGCCCGCCGCCAAGGCGTTCCTCGCGCTGGCGCTCGAGCACGCCGTGCCGCAGCCTGTAGAACTCGCCGCGTGAGCATCTGGATCACGGAGGTCGAAGCGCCGCCGGGCGACGGCCCGACGCTGGCCGTCAAGGACATCTTCGACACCGCGGGCGTGCGCTCGACGTACGGCTCGGCGGTGTTCCGCGAGCACGTTCCCGACACGACGGCGGCGTCGGTCTCGTTGCTCGAGCGGGCGGGCTACCGGATGGTCGGCAAGGCCAACCTGCACGAGTTCGCCTGGGGCATCACGTCCGAGAACGACCACTACGGCTGGGTGCCGAACCCGGCGGCGCCAGGGCGGGTCGCGGGCGGCTCGAGCGGCGGCAGCGCGGCCGCGCTCGCGGCCGGGCTGGTCGACGCCGCGCTGGGGAGCGACTCCGGTGGGTCGATTCGCATCCCGGCCGCGTGCTGTGCCGTCGTGGGCTTCAAGGTGAGCTTCGGCGCGGTGCCGATCGACGGCTGCTGGCCGCTCGCGCCGTCGTACGACACGGCCGGGCCGATGGCGCACGATGTCGAGGGCTGCGTGCGGATGATGGAGGCGATGGCGCCGGGCTTCGCTCGCACCGAGACGGCGCTCGAGGACCTCCGCGTCGGCATCGCCTGGACCGACCTCGCGGACCCGCTCGTGGCGCAGCGCGTGCAGGAGGCCGCCGCGTACTTCCCGTCGGCCCATGCGATCGAGCTGCCGTTGCCCGACGGTGTCTACACCGGTTTCGCGCGCGAGGTCGTCGAGGTCCACACCGACGTGTTCCGCGACCACGAGGACATGTACGGGCCGAGCGTCGCGTCCAAGATGCGCAACGCGCTGAAGATCACCGACGCCGAGGCCGAGGAGGGCCGCCGGCTGCGCGAGCTCTACAACGAGCGCGTTGCGGGTCTGATGGAGGACGTCGACCTGATCGTCGCGCCGACGATCCCGTGGGTGGCGCAGCCGGCCGGCGTCGGCGACCTCGAGCTGCGCGGCCGGATGCTGTCGCTGACGTTCCCGTGGAACGCCGTCGGCGGGCCCGCGCTCGCGCTCCCGTGCGGCACGGCCGAGGACGGCCTCCCGGCGTCGGTCCAGCTGATGGGCCGGCCGGGCGAGGACGCGCTCGTGCTCGCCGCGGGACGGCTGCTCGAATCTCAGATGCGATACGAGAGCTCGCGATAGACCGCGAGGTCGTGCGTGACGGTCGTCGTCGCGAACTGACGGTCGCCGGGCCGCTTGTACTTCACGGAGACGACCGTGCGGCCCGGCGCCTTGCGCCCGAAGTACCCAGGTACGGAGTCCAGCAGGGTGCGGACTCGTCGGGCGGGCCCGAGGAACTCCATCTTCTTGAACAGCCGGAGCTTCGAGACGTCGCGGCCGGCGGCGTCGACGAGCGGCGGGTCGAACGTGCACGCGACGGCGAGCGCGGGACGGCTCGCGAGGTTCGCCAGCTCGAGATACAGCACGCCGTCCTCGAAGACGACATCGACGATGACGCCGTCGTCGTCCATCTCAGTCGTCGAGCGTGAGGCCTTCGTGCGCGATCTCGATCGTCTCGATCGCGACGTCGTTGCCCTTGGCGTTCAGGTCGGGCCCGTCGTACTTCGTGATCCAGCCGTCGGAGAAGCGCCAGCGCCGGACGGGGTTGCGCTCGTCGTCGAGGAGCACGATCGCGCCGCTGCGGCGGTCCGGCGTGCCCTGCTCGATCGCCCTGCGCCACAGCCAGAGCTGATTGTCCTGCGTGATGCCGCGCTTGAGGACGATGTTCGCGTACTTCGTGAGGCCCGGCAGCTTGCGGACGGCGTTGAGCTTGTCGCTCCCGGTCCGGTACTCGATCACCTCGGTCTCGCTCGCGAGCCCTGAGACCTCGCAGAACGCCGCTACCGAGATCCCGTCGATCTCGACGAGGAAGTTGAACGCCTTATACGGATCGTCGCGCGCCATGGCGGTCCGGGGTTCGACGCGCCGGCCCTGGATCCTCCAACTCCTGACCGTGGCGCTTGTCGGAGCGCGAGCTCCGGAGTTAGGCTCGCCATGAGGCAGGCATGGGGCTCACGAACATCACCGGGATCTTCAGCCGGTTCTTCGTCGTCGGCTTCTACCTCCCGAGCTTCTTCGCCTCGTTCGCGGTCTACCTGATCTTCGATGACGAGCCGAAGGAGTCCAAGGTGCTCGTCGTCGGCGGCGTCGCGCTGCTGGTCGCGCTGCTGGCGCTCGGGTTCCGGAACGGCATCTGGTTCAAGGTCTTCTCCGGCTATACCGGCCGCCGGCAGACGCGGCACATGATCGGCCAGCGTGCCCCGATCAGGCCGCCCGCCAGCCGCGCCGACGTCTCGCGCGTCGAGCGGTGGTTCGTGTGGAACCGGTTCCGCTGGGCGACCGTGGGCTACCGCCGGTACGTCATGGACGAGTACGGGCTCGACACGTGGATCGCGTGGCCGTTCATCGAAGCGGAGCTGACCCCGCGTGAGCAGGAGCTGCACGCTGACGCGCTCGCCAACGTGCACTTCTTCCAGAACATGTGCCTGGGCGCTGTCGGTGTCGCGATCGCGCTGTTCGTCTCCGTGGACGTCGAGCCCGTGGGCAGCCGGGCGGGGTCGTTCCTCGCCGGACTGGGCTGTCTGGTGCTCGCCTACCTCTTCTACCTCGGTGCCGTCGGCGCCGTCGCCTCGTGGGGCGAGAACAAGATCGTGGCGGCGGTCACCCACCGCCGCACGCTCTACGAGTCGATCGGCGTTGCGGTTCCGGCGAACCGAGCCGGGGAGCGCGACGCGGGCCACGAGGCGAACAGGATCCTCTACCCGCGCGACGATCCGCCGCCCGCTGAGTGAGAAGCGGTACGTTTCACTTCCCACTTTGGCCAGCGAGACCACCAAGCCCCAGTCGATTCTGCGCCCGCTCGTCGAGGAGCTGCACGAGCGCCGTGCCAAGGCGAAGCTCGGCGGCGGCGAGGAGAGAATCGCCCGCCAGCACGAGCAGGACAAGCTGACCGCGCGCGAGCGCTTGGACCTGCTGATCGATCCCGGCACGTTCACCGAGCTCGGGATCCACGCCGGGATCCACTACTCGGTGCGCGGGCTGGAGGGCAAGGAGGCGCCGGCCGACGGCGTCATCACCGGCTACGGCAAGGTCGACGGGCGGCTGGTCGCGGTCTGCGCGTACGACTTCACGGTCATGGCCGGCTCGATGGGCATGACCGGCGAGATGAAGGTCGCCCGGCTGCGTGACCTGGCGCTGACCAAGCGCATCCCGTTCGTGTGGCTGCTCGATTCGGCGGGCGCGCGGATCCAGGAGGCGGTCGGGTCGCTGTTCGCCGGCTCCGGTCACCTGTTCCGCGAGGAGGTCGTGGCGAGCGGCGTGATCCCCCAGGTCGCCGCGCTGATGGGCCCGTGCGCCGCCGGCACCGCGTACATCCCGGGGCTGGCGGACTTCGTCCCGATGGTCAAGGGCCGCGGCTCGATGGCGCTCGCGGGCCCGCACCTCGTGCGCGCCGCCGTCGGCGAGGACGTCACGCAGGAGGAGCTCGGCGGCTCGCGGGTGCACTGCCGCAAGTCCGGCGTCGGCGATCTCGAGGTGGCCGACGACGAGGAGTGCATCGCCCGCATCAAGCAGTACCTGTCGTTCTTCCCGTCGCACTGCGAACAGGCGCCGCCGCGGCGGGAACCGACCGACCCGGTCGAGCGTATGGATGACGAGTTGCTCGACGTCCTCCCCGAGTCCAACCGCAAGCCGTACGACATGTACGACGTGATCCGCCGGATCGTCGACGACGGCGAGTGGCTGGACCTCAAGCCCCAGTTCGCCAAGACGATCATCACTTGCCTGGCGCGGATGGGCGGCCGCCCGGTCGGGATCGTCGCCAACCAGCCACGCCAGCTCGGCGGGATCCTCGACAACGACTCGGCCGACAAGGCGGCGCGGTTCGTGAACCTGTGCAACGCGTTCGGGATCCCGCTGGTGTTCCTCATGGACGTGCCGGGGTTCATGGTCGGCACGAAGGTCGAGGAGGCGGGGATCATCCGCCACGGCGCGAAGATGCTGTACGCGGTCGCGAACGCCACCGTGCCCAAGGTGACGGTCGTGCTGCGCAAGGCCTACGGCGCCGGCTACTACGTCATGAACGGCCGCGCCTACGAGCCCGACCTGATCGTCGCCTGGCCGACGGCCGAGATCTCCGTCATGGGCGCCGAGGGCGCGGTCGAGATCGTGTTCCGCAAGCAGGTCGAGGAGGCCGAGGACCCGGCCGCCAAGAAGGCCGAGCTGATCGAGGCCTACCGCCAGATCATCGACGTCTACATCGCGGCGCGCAACGACATGATCGACGACGTGATCGATCCGCGCGAGACGCGCCCGACGATCATCCGCGCGCTCGAGATGGCCGAAGGCAAGCGAGTGGAGCGGCCATGGAAGCGGCACGGCGTGGTGCCTGTCTGATCCTCGCGCTGGCGGCGCTCGCCGGCTGCGGGGGCTCCGACGACAAGCAGGCGGCCGCCTGCGCGGTGGACAAGGGCGTGCTGCCCCAGTGGGCGCGGACCGGGTTCTCCGAGGCCGAGCCGAAGATGCCGCACGTGCTCGGCCGTGGTGGCGAGATCACCGCGATCCTCTTCGGCTATCCGCTCGCCGCGCCACCGCGGCCCGATGACGAGGCCGCCAACAAGGTGCTGTGGGTCCCGCGCGAGACGCCGCAGACGTTCACGCGGCTCGCGATCACCGCGCGCCAGGGCGATCGGACGGTCAAGCGCAAGGTCGACCTCGGGCCCTCGTACGTGAACCTGCCCGCCGCCGGCTGCTGGCATCTGACCCTGGCGTGGGCGGGCCACGAGGACTCGCTCGACCTCGAGTACGTCAAGCCGTAACCTTGACATTCGGATAACGACGTTATTAGAGTCGTCGCATGGCGACTCGGATGACCCGCGCGGAGCGCTCGGAGCAGACCCGCGCCGAGCTCGTCGCCGCCGCCCGCACGGTCTTCCTGCGCCGCGGCTTCCACGGCGCCTCGCTCGACGAGATCAGCGCCGAGGCCGGCTACACCACAGGCGCGGTGTACTCACGCTTCGGCGGCAAGGACGACCTGTTCCTCGCGGTCATGGACGAGCACCTGGAGCGGCGCACGGCGCTGTACGCGGAGGCGGCGCAGACGGGCGAGGACTTCGAGTCCGCGCACCGGGCCGTGATGCGCGCGGCGGCCGAGGCCGGGCGCGAGGAGCCCGGCTGGACGCCGCTGCTGATGGAGTTCTGGACGCACGCCGCGCGGCGGGACGAGCTGCGCGAAGCCGTCGCCGAGCGCAACCGGCGCAACCTCGACGCCTCGGCGGGGCTGCAGGAAACGATCGCCGAGCGGCACGGCATGACGCTGCTGCGCCCGCCGCACGAGATGCAGCGCGCAGCCACCGCGATGGCGCGCGGACTGAGCCTCGAGCGCCAGATCGCGCCGGACGCCGAGCTCGAGGCGCTGTTCGAAGACTGCGTGATCGCGCTGCTGCGCGCGTTCACCGAGCGAAGGAGCACACCATGACCGCGACCGCGACGAGCCCGCTCGATCAGGTGCGGGCGCTCGCGGCCGAGCAGCTGGCACGCGACTCGTGGTCGCGCGAGCAGCTGCTCGACCACCAGGCGCGGCGGCTGTGTCGCCTGCTGGCGCACGCCGTCGTCCGCTCGCCGTACTACCTCGAGGCGCTCGGGCCGGACGCCGCGAGCAAGCCGCTCAGCTCATTGCCGACGCTGTCGAAGGCGACGCTGATGGAGCAGTGGGACCGCATCGTGTGCGATCCGCGGCTGCGCCTTGCCGACGTCGAGGCGCACGCGACCGGCCCGCGCGCCGCCGAGCCGCTGCACGGCGAGTTCCACGTCTTCTCGACGTCCGGCGCCACCGGCCTGCGCGGCCTGTTCGTCTACAGCAATCGCGACTGGGCCATCGGGCTCGCCGAAACGATGCGGGCGATGGTGCGGGCGGGCGCCCGGCCGGGCGAGCGCGTCATCGGTGTCGGCGCGCCTCCGGGCGTGCACATGTCGCCCCGGATCTTCGCCGCGCTGCAGTCCGGCGCCGCGGCCCCGCGCTTGTCGGCGCTCACGCCGCTCGACGAGATCGTCGCGGCGCTCAACGCCTACCAGCCGGAGGTCCTGCTCGGCTATCCCAGCCTGGCATCGCTGCTCGCCGGCGAGCAGCTGGCCGGCCGGCTCGCCATCGCCCCGCGCCAGTGCGCGCTCGGCTCGGAGCCGCTGACGGCGGCGACGCGCGAGCACGTGCAGGCCGCCTGGGGCATCGACCCAGTCGAGTACTACGCGAGCACCGAGATCCCGGTCGTCGGCGCCAGCACCGCGGAGCATCCGCAGGCGGTCGAGCTGTTCGAGGACCTCGCCGTCATCGAGGTGGTCGACGACGACGACCAGCCGGTGCCGCCTGGCACTGCCGGCAGCAAGATCCTGCTGACGAACCTCGAGAGCTACACGTTGCCGCTGATCCGCTACGAGCTCGCGGACCGCGTGACGGTCTCGCCGGAGCCGAATCCGGCGGGGCGCGCGTACCGGCACCTCACCGCGATCGAGGGTCGGACCGCCGACACGCTGACCTTCCCGGCGCGGGCCGGCGGCGAGGTCGCGGTGCTGCCCCTGCGCCTCGGCGCGCCGTTCGCGCGCCTCGCCGCCGTGCGCCAGTTCCAGATCGTCCACGCGGCCGACCGGCTCACCGTTCGCGTCGTCCTCGAGCCAGGCGCGCCGGACGAGACGACCACGGAGGTCCGCGACGCGGTCGCGCGCGTGCTCGACGACGCGGGCGCGGTCCTGCCCGCAATCGACGCGGTTGCGGTCGATCAGCTCGAGCGCGAGCCGGGCGCGGCGGCGAAGCTGAAGCTCATCGTGGCGCGTTAGGGGGCCCCAAGCCGGTAGTCTCGCCCGCCGTCGTGGCCGGGTCGGACGAGGACGTCAGGGCAGTCGAGCACCTGGACGCCGCGATCCTGAATTGCCTCCAGCAGGCGCTGATCGTGGTGAACCTGAGTGGCACGATCACGCGTTCCAACACGGCGGCGGCCGAGTTGTGCGGCGTGAGCCTCGGCGAGCTGGTCGGGTCGCAGCTGCGCGACCTGCCGATCGCGGTGCGCGACAGCGCGGGCACTCCGCTCGACCCCACGCGCTCGCCGATCCACCGCGCGCTCGAGGGCGAGACGGTCCGCAAGATGCTCGTGCAGGTGGAGCGCGCCGACGGCACGGCGCTGTGGGTCGACGTCAGCTCATGCCCGCTGCGCGAGCCCGACGGCCGGCCGTACGGCGCGATGAGCACGTACTCCGACGTCACCGGCCGGGTCGAGCGCGAGCGCCGGATCCGGCACGAGGCCGAGACCGACGACCTCACCGGCATCGCCAATCGCCGCGCGCTCGTGCGGATGCTGACCGCGGCGCTGATGCGTGCCGAGGCCCACGAGCACGTCGTCGGCGTGCTGATGCTCGACCTCGACGGCTTCAAGGCCGTCAACGACCGCTACGGGCACGCGGCCGGCGACGCGGCGCTGCGCGAGGTCGCGGCGCGCCTGCGCCGCAGCGTGCGCGAGCGCGACATGGTGGCGCGTACGGGCGGCGACGAGTTCGTCGTCGTCCTCCCCGACCTCGCGACCGGCGAGAAGGCCGCCCACGAGGCGGCTGAGCGCATCGAGGCGGCCTTCACCGAGCCGCTGAAGCTCGACGGCGAGCAGGTCCAGTTGCACCCTGCGGTCGGCGTGGCGTGCTTCCCCGCGGACGGCCACGAGCTCGACGAGCTGCTGGCCGTGGCCGACCGCGAGATGTACGCCCGGAAGGCGCGCTAGACCGGGCGGCGGGCGGCGGTGCGGGTCTCGCCCCGGCCGGCCACGGCACGCCAGATCAGCAGCACGATCATCGTGCCGATGATGGCGCCGATGATCCCGCCGAGATCGAACTTGTCGTCGTCACCGATCCCGAAGACCTTGGTGAACAAGAAGTAGCCGACCAGCGCGCCGATGATCCCGAAGATCACGGTCTGTACGAACCCCATCGGGTCACGCCCCGGCAGAAGCAGTCGTCCCAGGTAGCCCGCGATGATGCCGATGATGATCGCGGCGATGATTTCTCCAAGCATGGCCTAGCTCTACCCAAGGCCGGTTTGCGTCACGCGCGGCGATCCGGCAAAGTGAGGAGTGGGAAGTGCCACTTGCCATGAGTCTCGACGACCCGGTCATCCTCACCTGCGCCATATCGGGCGCTGTCGCGAACCGCGACCAGTGCCCCGCGATCCCCTACACGCCGGAGGAGTATGGCGCGGAGGCGCGCAGGATCGTGGACGAGGGCGGGTCGATGATCCACATCCACGCGCGCCGCCCGGACGGCACGCCGAGCTTCGAGATCGAGGACTTCCGCGCGATCACCGAGGCGATCAAGCGCGAGGCCGGCGACGTCGTCATCAACTACTCGACCGGCGCGATCGGCGTGCCGCTCCAGAAGCGGATCGCGTACCTGCGCGAGCTCAAGCCCGATGTCGGCGCGCTGAACATGGGCTCGATGAACTACGCGAAGTACTCGCGCCGCCGCAAGGACTTCGTCTTCAAGGCGGTGTTCGAGAACTCGTTCGACACGATCATCGCGCTGCTCGACGCGATGAACGAGTGCGGCATCCGGCCCGAGCACGAGTGCTTCGACTCCGGCCATCTCGCGAACCTCGACCCGCTGCTCGACATGGGCGTGCTCGAGCCGCCGCTGCAGGTGTCGTGCGTGATGGGCGTGACCGGCGGGATCCGGCCGACGGCGCGCAACCTCGCGCACATGGCCGAGCAGGTGCCGGCCGTGCCACACCAGTGGGGCGTGATCGGCATCAGCCGCGACCAGTGGACGCTGATCGCCGCCGCGCTCGCGCTCGGCGGCAACGCGCGCGTCGGCCTCGAGGACAACTTCTACCTGCCCGACGGGGAGATGGCGCGCTCCAACGGCGACCTCGTGGCGAAGGCGCGCACGATGGCCGAGGACGCCGGCCGCCGGATCGCGACGGTCGCCGAGACCCGCGCGATGCTTGGGCTATGAGCGCGCTCGCCGGTCTGCGCGTGCTCGACCTCTCGCGGCTGCTGCCCGGCGGCTTCTGCTCGCTCCTGATGGCCGACTTCGGCGCCGACGTCATCAAGGTCGAGGACACCGGGATGGGCGACTACGTGCGCGCCGACCCGCCCGCGTTCCACGCGCTCAACCGCGGCAAGCGCGCCGTCAGCATCGACCTCAAGAACCCGGCCGGGCGAGACGCGTTCCTCCATCTGAGTCGCCGCGCCGACGTCGTGCTCGAGTCGTTCCGGCCCGGCGTGATGGACCGCCTCGGCGTCGGCTACGAGCGACTGCGCGAGGAGAACCCGCGACTCGTCTACTGCGCGATCACCGGCTACGGGCAGGACTCGCCCTACGCGCAGCGCGCCGGGCACGACATGAACTACCTCGCGCTCACCGGCCTGCTCGGCCTCACCGGCGAGCCGGACGGCGCACCGATCCAGGCGGCCGGCCAGATCGCCGACCTCGGCGGCGGTGCGTTGATGGCCGCCTTCGGGATCCTGGCCGCGCTACGCGAGCGCGACGCGTCCGGCGCGGGCCAGTTCGTCGACATCTCGATGAAGGACGGCGCGCTGTCGTGGCTGGCGATGGACGCGGCGCGCGTGCTCGCCGGCGCGGCCGCGCCCGAGCGCGGCGAGACGCCGCTCGCCGGCGGGCTGATCTGTTACCGCCCCTACCGCTGCGCCGACGGCTGGGTCACATTCGGCGCGCTCGAGCCGAAGTTCTGGCAGGCGTGGTGTGCCGGGGTCGGGCGCGCGGACCTCGCCGAGCGCCAGTTCGAGCCCGTCGGCTCGGATGTGCACCGCGCGGTCGAGGCGGTGTTCGCGGAACGTACGCGGGAGGAGTGGCGGGCCTTCAACGACGAGCACGACTGCTGCGTCGAGCCGGTGCTGGCGCTCGACGAGGCGCTGGAGCACGCCGGCGACATGGTCGTGGACTCCGGCTCGGAGCGGCTCCTCGGGACGCCGGTGCGGCTGTCACGCACGCCCGCGGACCCGAGCCGCGCGGCCGGCCCGCCGCGCGGTGCCGACACCGACGCGGTGCTCGCCGAGGCCGGCCTGACGGCCGGCGAGATCGGCGCGCTGCGGGAGGCGGGAGCGGTCGGGTGAGCGCCAAGCCGGGCCTGAAGATGAGCGAGCTGGCGAACGCGTCGGGCGTCTCGTCGGGCACGATCAAGCACTACCTGCGCGAGGGCCTGCTGCCGGAGCCTGTGCGGACGAGCCGCAACATGGCGTACTACCCGCCCGAGTTCGTCGAGCGGATCCGGACGATCAAGCGCCTGCAGGAGGAGCGGTTCATGCCGCTGCGGCTGATCCGCGAGCTGCTCGAGCAGTCCGACCG
>Ga0075428_100008010_pt1 | contig 11722 bp, 8 predicted proteins | sample RhiMetdeltSRZDD2_FD_75291 | JGI IMG/M metagenome (GOLD analysis project Ga0075428, IMG submission 75291) | Populus rhizosphere microbial communities from Tennessee, USA - Rhizosphere MetaG P. deltoides SRZDD2 | ecosystem: Host-associated > Plants > Roots > Rhizosphere > Soil | place: USA...
GCAGTCCGTCGGCGATCGCACGGGCGGGCCGGATGGCGCGTTGCCGGGCGGCCTGGCCGACCGGACCGTGAATGTGCAGGTCCAACCCGTTCAGCGAACCCAACTGGGTACCAGCCCGGCGCCATCGGCATCCGAGGGCTCGCGCCCGACACCCCTGGTCGGTGGTTCCGGTTCATCCCCAAGCAAACCCACCGGCGGCACCCAGTGGCCGGAGCCGGGCGGCAAGGTCGGGGACTTCAACCTGCTCCGCCAGCTGGGCAAGGGCGCGTTTGGCAGAGTCTTCCTCGCGCTCGAGGAACCGACGACCCGCCACGTCGTGGTAAAAATCTCCAAGCAGAAGTGCGACGAGGCCAAGGTCCTGGGCCGGCTCGGACACCGCAACGTCGTGTCCGTCCTCTCCGCACCGCATGACCTCTTGAGCGGCCTGTACCTGATCGTGATGCCGTACTACGGCTGTGCCACCTTCGAGGATTTGCTCGAAGTTGCGTACCCGCTTCGTAAGGACGGGTCGGCCCGGCCGCGAACGGCTGAGGTCATCGTCACCGCGGCCCGGCGGAACCTGCAGCCGACCGACCCGGTCCCGCACGACCTTCGCGCCGACGCGTTCTTGACCCGAGCGAACTTCATCGACGGCATTGTGTGGCTCGGCGTGCGGCTCGCCGACGCCCTGTCCGCGGTCCATCGCTCCGGGTTTGTCCATCACGATCTCAAGCCGTCCAATGTCCTGCTCGGCCTCGACGGGCAGCCACGACTTCTCGACTTCAATCTGGCTTCCGATGCGCGGAATGCCAAGTCACGCCTCGGCGGCACTCTGCCTTACATGCCGCCGGAACATCTCCAGGCCGTGCGGGAACAGGACGGCAGCGCGTCGATGGACACGCGCGGCGACGTCTATTCGCTTGGGGTGATTCTGTACGAACTACTGACAGGAACACACCCGTTCGGCCGGTTCCCGAAGTCGCGTTCGGTTCGCACCGTGGCAGCGGAGATGCTGGCCCGGCAGCGGCTCGGGGTTCGCCCGGTCCGCGAGCGGAACCCGGACGTCCCGGTCCGACTGGCCCGGTTGGTGGAGAAGTGCCTGGCGTTCAAGCCGGAGGACCGGCCGCAGACCGCCGCGGACGTCGCGGCCGAACTGAAGCAATGCTATTCGGTGCGGAAGCGCACGCTGCAATTCCTCGCGACCCGACCGGGGCGGGCTGTGGTAACGGCCGCGGCCATCGGGCTCTTCAGCGCGGCCACCTGGATGGCCACCGCCCAGGCCCGTCCGGCCCTGGTGGACCACCGGCGCGCTGGGATGACCGCGCTTGCCGACGCCCGCTACACTGACGCCGTCGCATCCCTGGGCGTCGCCGCACTGTCGTCCCCGAACGACGGCGAAGTGTGGCTGGCGCTCGGGCGAGCCAAGTTGGCGCAAGGGGAGTGGCGAGCGGCCCGGCCGGACCTGGAGCGCGCGGCAGCGCTCCGGCCAGACCACGGCCCAACGCAAGCTACACTCGGCTGGTGCCTGGCCCGGCTCGGACATCACGAGGAGGCGCAGGCAGTCCTCGCCAAGGCGGAACGGCTCGATTACGCCCCGGCCGCCCTGTTCGTTCTTCGCGGATACAGCCACCTGCAGTTCCGCGTAAATCCTGCTGAGACGGATCGTCAAGCGGCGATGGCGTTAGACCGCGCGCTGCAACTTGATCCGAATAATCGCGCCGCTCGCATCAACCGGGCACATCTTGCGCTGGTCATAGCACAGGACAAGACCGCGCTGCCCTCGGCGCAGGCGTTTGAGGACCTCGAGCAAGCGCTCACGTCTGGACCGCCGGATGGGCACGTGTTCCTCTTTGCGGCGCATTTTTACGCCTGGGCCGCTCAAAAGCCTGCGCATGCCAAAGTCCCCTGGCACCCCGCAGCCGCCGCCATGCGCGAGCGATGCCGCTCACTGCTCCGCCTCGCGGTCGAGAACGGTGTCCCCGATGACTGGAAGCTCGGTGTCACCTTCCGCCATCTGTTCGGCGAGCCGGAGCAGTTCGCCCGCGACTGGTCGCGCCCGGCGCAACAAGCCAATCCGTACGGATACTGGCGGGCCGGTAACCCGCTGGTGGAATTCCCGGGGTGACCCGTGGGACAAAACGGGACCCCGACGGCCCGGCGAGCCTTCGCCGGGCCGGTGTGTTATTTGGTCTTCACCTTTCTCATTGCATCCGCGCCGCGGCCGATTACCATGAAGCCTCCCACGCCGAGGCTTCGCCATGTCGATCACCCGCCGCGACTTCCTCCACACCGCTGCCGCGACTGCTGCCGGCCTGTCGGTCGCACCCGCGTTCGCCGCGACGCGGGATACGAACTGCATTTTCCTGATGCTCGTCGGCGGGCCGAGTCAACTCGACACCTGGGACCCGAAACCCGACGCGCCAACCGACGTCCGTGGGCCGTTTCGATCGACTGCCACGCGCATCCCCGGCGTGAGATTCACCGAACTGTTCCCGAAAATGGCGGCGGCGGCCGACCAGTTCGCGATCGTGCGCTCGATGCACCACGCCGCGGCCCCGATCCACGAGACGGGGCACCAACTTTTGCAGACAGGGCGTCTCGCCGAGAATGGCCGCGAGACACCGCAAATTGGGGCCATTCTCTCGAAGGCTAAAGGTCGCTGTCGGGGAATGCCGGCCAACGTGCTGCTGCCCGGCCCAATCGGGTTTACTGGCGTGAACATCGGACACGGCCAAACGGCCAGCGATCTCGGGATGGTCCACGAGCCGGTCGCGGTGCCGTTCGGCGTCGAGGACGACCCGTTGCGATCGCGATATGGGGCGACTGAGTTCGGCGACAACTGCCTGCGGGCGGCCCGGTTGGTCGAGCGCGGCTGCCGCTACGTCACCGTGAATATGTTTACGACCGTGTATGACACAATTACCTGGGACTGCCACGCGGCCGGCGGTTCGCTCCGCTCGGAGCTGAGCGACTACCCGGTTCTCGCCGGGACGTTCGACCTGGCCTACACGGCCCTGCTCGAAGACTTGCGACAGCGCGGCCTGCTGGACTCGACGTTGGTCGTCGCGACGGGAGAGTTCGGCCGGACACCGTACCTGAACCGCGACGGCGGCCGCGACCATTGGGCGGGAGTCTGGTCAATGCTCTTGGCCGGCGGCGGAGTTCGCGGCGGGCAAGTGATCGGTTCGAGCGATTGCCTCGGCGGCGAGCCGAACGACACTCCGGTCGGCCCCGAGCACCTGGTCGCAACGATCCGACACGCCGTTGGACTGCCGACCGCCGGGCCTGCGATCCCGGTCTGAGCGGGAGACCGCCATGTTCCGCTTTCTGGAAGGCAAGTACCAGCCACTTGCCCCGCTAAGAGTCTTCTACAGCCGCGTCGGCCAGTGCTTCCTGGTGACTCTTGTCATCGTCGCGTTCTCGCTGACGATGGGGACGTTGGGCTATCACTATTGCGCCGAACTGGGTTGGCTCGACTCACTCGTGAACGCCTCCATGATCCTGACCGGAATGGGCCCCGCGGAAGGGTGCTTGAAGACGGACGGCGGGAAATGGTTTTCGGTCTTCTACAGCCTTTACAGTGGCATTGCCTTCCTGTCTCTGGTCGCGATCCTGATGGCCCCGATCTACCACCGCTTCATTCACCGCTTTCACCTGGATGAGGAACTGCGTCCGGACCCGAAGCCGCCGCGACCGCCGGCCGCGCCGTTGGGCACGGACATGTAAAGCCCCCCCAGACTCACCACGGCATCATGGAGAGACTCATGCGACTTCTTTCGAGCCTTCCGTGTCTCCTTTGCGGCTTTGGTGTGAGTGCCTTTGCGGAACCACTTGCTGGAACGCAGCCGCTCGAGGACAAGGACGACCTGGCGACGAAGATGGTCGCGGGGATTGACAAGTACCTGATGCGTGAGATTGACGCAGCGGCGAAGGGCGGAGCTGACCGGTGGAACGTCAAGACGGACAGCCTTCAAGCGTATCTCGACTCGGTGAAGCCGAACCGCGAACGACTGCGGAAGCTGCTCGGCGTGATCGACGAGCGCGTGCAGCCAGTCAAGATGGAGTACGTCGGCAGCGACACGCCATCCGCCGTTGTGGCCGAAACGGCGGGGTACAAAGTCTACGCGGTGCGTTGGCCGGTGTTGCCCGGGGTGGACGGCGAGGGGCTGTTGTTGGAGCCTGTCGGCCCGGTCAAGGCTTCGGTGGTCGCCATCCCGGACGCGGACCAGACGCCGGAGCAGATCGTCGGCCTCGCTCCCGGCGTGCCGGCCGAGTCGCAGTTCGCGCGCCGGCTGGCGTCCACCTGTCGGGTAGTCGTTCCCGTCCTCATCGATCGCAAGCCGACCTCATCGCCAAGCCCGGTGCTCAAACGCGACACCAACATCCCGCACCGCGAATTCGTCTGGCGCATGGCCTACGAGATGGGCCGACACCCAATTGGTTACGAGGTCCAGAAGGTCCTCGCAGCGGTGGACTGGCTCAACTCACGCGAGAAGCCCGGCGAGATCGGCGTGTTTGGCTATGGCGAGGGTGGGCTGGTCGCGCTGTACGCCGGGGCGCTCGACCCGCGGATTGCGTCCACGGTGGTCAGCGGCGTCGGCTACGGGACGCGCGGGCAGGTCTGGAACGAACCGATCGACCGCAGTATCTGGGCGGCGCTGCCCGAGTTCCGCGACGAGCACTTGCGCAAGCTGTTCGGCGGCCGGGATTTCATCTACGAGCATTCCCACACACCGGCGTTCGACCTGCCCAACCCGCCGGGCTACCGCAAGCAGGCCGCGGCCGGGACGCTCGCGACTCCGGAAGAGGTCAGGCGGCGAATCGCCGACGCGGACGCGAGCGGCGGACTGGTCCAGAGGGCGGAGGGGGACCTGGACAGGCCGGTGACGTTCGACTGGCGCTGGATGGCCGTACCCGGGGGAAAGTTCGGGCACCCTGCCGTGGTCGCGCACTTCCTGGTCACCCTGAGCATCGATGCCGACCTTCCGCCGCCAGAGCCCGGCAAGGACCTCCGGGTCAACTTCGACCCCGAAGCCCGCCAGATGCGGCAGTTCAAACAGCTCGTCGATTACACCCAGCGCCTCTGGCGGCTCAGCGACGACGCGCGGAAGAAGTTCTTCGCCAAGGCCGACTGGTCGTCCGCGGCCGAGTGGGAGAAATCGTCGGAAGCGTATCGGAAGGTGTTCTGGGAGGACGTCATCGGCAAGCTGCCAGCGGCGAGCCTGCCGCCCAATCCGCGAACCCGCCTGCTCTACGACACCCCGAAGTGGACCGGTCACGAGGTCGTCCTCGACGTGCATGCAGATGTGTTCGCGTACGGCATTCTTCTGTTGCCGAAGGATCTGAAGTCCGGAGAGAAGCGGCCGGTTGTCGTTTGCCAGCACGGACTGGAGGGCCGGCCAACCGACGTATGCAACCCGAAGGAGAGAACGAAATACTACAACTCGTTCGCAGCCCAGCTCGCAGACCTTGGGTACATCGTGTACGCTCCGCAGAACCCGTACATCGGCTGGGAGAAATTCCGCGTCCTTCAGCGAAAGGCGCATCCGCTCAAACTCTCCCTGTTCGCGTTCATCGTCCGCCAGCACGAGGTGACTCTCGACTGGCTTTCGACCCTGCCCAATGTCGATGGCGATCGCATTGGCTTCTACGGTCTCAGCTACGGGGGCAAGACCGCGATGCGCGTGCCGGCCATTCTGCCCAAGTACAAGCTCTCGATCTGCTCGGCTGACTTCAATGAATGGGTCGGCAAGAACGTGTCGGTCGATTTCTTCAGCTCGTACATGTACACGATCGAGTACGACATGTACGAGTTCGACCTGGGGCACACATTTAACTACGCGGAGATGGCCTATCTGATTGCTCCGCGACCGTTCATGGTCGAACGTGGCCACGACGACGGCGTCGGCATCGACGAGATGGTCGCGTACGAGTACGCGAAGATCCGCTACCTGTACGCGAACCGCCTGAAGATCCCGGACCGCACGGAGATCGAGTTCTTCGCCGGCGGCCACGAGATCCGCGGGCAGGGAACGTTTGCATTCCTGAAGAAGCACCTGGGTTGGCCGAAGTAGCTTAAGCCCGCTCCGGGCAGGGCGTGATCGCCATTACCTGGACGTTCGGACGGTCAATCCAGCCGATGTGCCGCCAAAAGTCCTTCGCCTCGTCGTTACCCGCGTTCACCAGGATCAGGCAGCGGCCGATTCCCTCGGCCGCGACTGCGTTCACGCACCATTCCACCATGGCGCGCCCAACGCCGCGCCGCCGGAAATCGGGCGTCACGGCCACGTGGTGCAGAAAACCGCGTCGCCCGTCGTGCCCGGCAAGCGCCGCGCCGACGAGCCGGCCGTCCCTGCGAGCAACGACGCTCAGGCCGGGGTTGCGCTTGAGGTATCGCGAGAGCCCCTCGCGGGAATCACACGGGAACAGGCTGAGCCCCGGCATCCCCGACCACAGGGTCAGAGCATCCGGGATATCTTCAGCCGTCATCGGGCGGAGGTCAAACACAGGCGTCCCCGCGAACAATTCAGTCCGTGACAGGGTCACGCGGCGACTCAGGGAACTTGCGCAACGGCCTAGGAATGCTCTCGATAGTCTTCACGTCCTTGATCGGGCGGCGTTTCATTACCGAGCTGAATCGGCTTTGATGCGTCGATGAGGAGCCACGTCAAGACCCCGAACGCGTACACGACCGCGTACACCGTAAAGAGCACCGTGTACCCGGCCGTGTCTGGGACCGTGGACCCCTCTGGGGTGTACGCCCGCAGGATGCGGCCGGTCACCTGAAGGCCAAGCACCGCCCCGAGGTTGCCGACCATATTCATCGTCCCGGACACGATTGCTGAGTAGCGCCCGCCGACATCCTGGCAAGCCGCCCAGCTCGGCCCCATGTTCCAGTCGTTGAAGAACCCGACCAGCATCACGCACACGGCGAATAGCCACAAGTTGTCCAGGAACAGGGCATCCGACCCGAGGAACCCAGTGGACGCCAGGTAAAACAGGCCGGCCATGCCGTACCCGATCATTGCGAAGAGCCGCCGGCCCCACTTTCGATCGCCGGTCCGGCGGACGTATCGGTCGGTCAAGATCCCGCCGATCAGGCACCCGGCCATGCCCACCAACATGGGAGCTCCTCCGAGGAGGCCCAGCATAATGACCAACCCAGCCGACGGATTCGGCTCTGTGTATCGGTTTTTCAGCATGATCGGGAGGTTGTACATGAGGAAGTACCAATTGAAATTGGTGACCATGTACATCCCGCACAGCGCCAGAACGTTTCGGTTGGTAAAGATCTTCTTCCACGGCACCCCGTGGTGCCCCGCATGTGGGGCACGGCCCGCCTCGATGTAGTCCCGCTCCGCCTGATTGGTGGACGAGTGCTCGTGCGGATGGTTGCGGAACCACGCATAGAAGACAATGCACCAGGCGCCGCCGAGCAGAGCGAACAGCCACAAGGCCTGCCGCCAGGACAGCCCGCCCAGATCGACCAACAGCACCCAGATGAGCGGCGCCATCCCGCCCATAAACCGGGCGGACAGCCAGATCGAACCCTGGGCGAACCCGCGCTGGGCCAGCGGAAACCAGTTGTACAACGCCCGGGTGATGTTCGGAAACGCCCCCGCTTCCCCGGCCCCAAACATGAACTCGGCGAAGATGAGGACCAGGTACGCAACGAAGATGGTCGTCCCCAGGATCTGGAGTTCGCGCGGGAACACCAGGCCGATGACCGGGTTAAACCCGACGAAGAACGACCACAACAGAACGAGCCGTAGGATCGTCCTGCGCGGCCCATAGCGGTCCCCCAGGTACCCGGTCGGAACTTCGAACAGGGCGTAGGCGAGCTGGAAGGCGGTCAGCACCCAAAAGAAATCGGCAACCGGCCGGCCGACTGCTCCCATGATCTCGTTCTGGGCTCGGGCGTTCATGGTCCGATCCAGATACGTGATCATGGCCATGATGCACAACAAACCGAGGATGGAATAACGGACGCGAGTGGGCCGGGTGGGATCAGTCATGCGCGGCGGGAGAGGATGGAGGGGTGGACTCGCGTAATGTACCGGCCACCGTTCCCGGGGGCAATTAGACTCGAGGCCCGGACTGATGTACTTTCTCGAGTCCGGTGCCGCGTGTCTCGTGTCAGAATCGGTGGAATGCCGATAGACTGACAGGGTTCACCGAGGAAACTTGATGCCCGTCCCCGACTTGTCGCGACACGGACTGGCACCGACTGGACCGGTTCATGCCAACCTGTCTGCGCCGGCCCTGATCGAGCGCGCACTGCGACGAGGCGAGGCTCAGCTCGCGGACTCCGGGGCCCTCGTCGCCTACACCGGCGAACGCACGGCCCGCTCTCCCGAAGACAAATACACGGTTCGAGACCCGTCCGTCGAAGCGCAAATCGACTGGACGCGCAATCGCCCGCTCGCCCCGGACGCGTTCGACCGGCTCCTGGCTCAGGCTCGCGAGTACGCGAACACGAAGGAGTTGTTTGTCCAGGACGCGGCCGCGTGTGCCGATCCGCGACACCGGCTTAGCCTGCGCGTCGTGGCCGAGCAGGCCTGGCACGCATTCTTTGCCAGGTGCCTTTTTCTTCCTCCGACGCTGGCCGAACTGGACCGGTCCAATCCAGACTGGTTGATCCTGGCCCTGCCGGGGGTACGATTCGACGCGGCCAGAGAGGGTCTCAAGACCCCGGTGGCCATCGCGCTGAGCTTCGAGCGGAAGACCATCCTCGTTGCGGGCACCCATTACGCGGGAGAGATCAAGAAGTCGATCTTCACGATCCTGAACGCCATCCTGCCATGGAAGGGCCTGTTTCCGATGCACTGCTCGGCGAACGTCGGAAAGGCCGGGGACGTGGCGCTCTTCTTCGGACTGTCAGGAACCGGCAAGACCACCCTGTCGGCCGACCCGGAGCGGCGGCTTATCGGCGACGACGAGCACGGCTGGTCGGACCAGGGCGTCTTCAACATCGAGGGCGGCTGCTACGCGAAGACGATCCGGCTGTCGGCGGAAAAGGAACCGCAGATTTACCAGGCGCTCCGATTCGGGAGCATTTTGGAGAACGTCCCGCTCGATCCGGCGTCGCGACGGCCGGACTATGACAGCCAGAAGATCACGGAGAACACCCGCGGGGCTTATCCCCTCGAGTTCATTCCAAACCACGAGCCATCCGGACGCGGCGGGCATCCGAAGACCGTCTTTTTTCTGACGTGCGATGCGTTCGGCGTCATGCCGCCGATCGCCCGGCTGACGCCCGTGCAGGCGATGGACCACTTCCTGTGCGGGTACACGGCCAAGGTGGCCGGTACGGAAGTCGGCGTGAAAGAGCCGACGGCCGTATTCAGCACTTGCTTCGCGGCTCCGTTCCTCCCGCTCGCCCCGCGACGTTACGCCGACCTGCTTCGCGAAAGGCTGACGGCGCACCAGGTTCCAGTCTGGCTACTCAACACTGGGTGGACGGGCGGCGGCTTCGGCGTCGGCCAGCGGATCAACCTGACGTACACCCGGGCGATGCTGCGGGCGGCCCTCGAGGGCAAGCTGGACTCAGCTCCGTTCCGGACGGATCCGGTGTTCGGCCTGTCGGTGCCGACCGCGTGTCCCGGGGTTCCACCCGAAGTGCTCGATCCGCGAGCGGCTTGGGAGGACGGGGCCGCGTACGACCGCGCCGCGGCCGACCTGGCGGCGCGCTTTCAGGCCGCCCTCGCCAAGTTCGCCTGATCCCAAGCCTCGGCGCCGCCGGCTCATACAATCAGCCACTGTTCGCCCACATCCCTCCCACAACTATCCCGTCCCGTGACCGAACCAGCCGCAGATCTGATTGCTTCCGTCCCCCGACTCCGACCGCGCCCGCCCGAATCGCACAAGGGAACGTTCGGAAAGCTCCTGGTCGTGGCGGGCAGCCGCGGCATGAGTGGAGCAGCCGTTCTGTGTGGGTCCAGCGGCGTTCGCGGCGGGGCCGGGCTGGTCCAGGTCGCGGTACCCGGCGAAATCCTGTCGATCGTGGCGGGGGCCAATCCGTGCTACCTGACGGCCGCGTTCGCGCAGGACATGCGCGGCCGATTCGCGGCCGCGGCGATCGATGAACTCGTGGACCTAGCGGTCACCTGGGCCGACGTGATCGCGGTCGGGCCGGGTCTCGGGCAGTCCGAAGCCATGCCCGGGCTCATGACCGCCCTGCTGGACCGGGCCGCGATTCCGCTGGTGATTGACGCAGACGGGTTGAACGCGTTGAGCCGCGTGCCCGCCGATTCGTGGCCGGCCAATCGGCAGCGAGTGGTCCTGACGCCGCATCCCGGCGAATTCGCCCGCCTGGCGGACGTCAAGCCGGACCGGATTCGCGCTGAGGGACCGTCGCTCGCGGTCAAGTTCGCGGCCGATCGCGGCGTCATCGTGGTCCTCAAGGGGCACGGCACGGTCGTGACCGACGGCCGCCGGCTGTACCGAAATACGAGCGGCAACCCCGGCATGGCGACCGGCGGCACTGGGGACGTGTTGACAGGTCTGATTGGGGCACTCATTGGACAGGGACTCGATCCGTTCGATGCCGCGGTGCTGGGCGTCTGGGCTCACGGCCGGGCCGGCGATCTCGCGGCGGAACATCTGGGACAGACAGCACTCATCGCCACAGACTTGTTGATTTATCTGCCCGCGGCGTTGCGCGAGGCAGGCGGGTAGTGCTAAGCTTTTGGGGTGGTGGGAGTTGGGGTTAGTCTGTACACTGACCCCCCGAAATCCGGCTCCAACGGGGCCAAGTCACCAGTCTCTACCCCGGGACCCGCATGCGTCTCCTCTGCCCGTACTGCCAAAAGCCGATCACGGTCGCGGACAGCGAGGCCGGCAAGACGGTGAACTGTCCGGAGTGCCGCGAGCAATTCGCGGCACCGCAGCTCTTCACCCCGCCGCCGACGCCTTATGAAGCGCCCGGTCGGCCGGCTTGGGCCCCCTCGCCGCCGCCGATGCCCGAGACGCATCGCGAGCCGGCCGATCGTCCGGAGCCGATGGAGTCGCGAGACCTGCCGGAATTGCCGACGCCGGATCGCGAGTTGTCCGGCTATCGGAAGATGTACTCCATCCCGATGCGGGCGGACGTCATCCGGTGGATCCCGCCGGGTGCCATGACGCTGGTGTTCCTGCTCACGCTCTTCCCGTGGAATGGGATGTACCCAGGGGGCACCAGTGCCTACACGCAAAGCGCCTGGCAATGCCTATTTGGGGCCTTCAGTTCCGATCCGGTGGCCGAGCGACTGATGCAGTTCACCCCGATCCTGGAAGAACGCGTTCACTCCAACCTCTGGCTGCTGCCCTACCTGCTGCTCCTCATCCCGGCGCTCGCACTCGCCTGGGCCGGGCCGATCGTTGAGGTATTGAAGGTCAAGCTGCCCCCGAACATCGAACCGTATTGGAAGTACCGGTCCGCGGCCCTGGGGGCCCTGTTGTTCTTCATGTTCCTGCTGCTACTGGCGCAATGCCTAACCGGCTTTGGGATCCAGAAGGCCGTGGAGCAGTACATTGACGAACAAGTCACACTCGAGAAAGCGTCCGCGAAGACGCCCGAGGAAATTCAGACTCTGGAAATGAAGATGGACGGGAAGCGGGGCTCCATGCGGGTTCGGACGACGACGGCGCTCCGGCTGGCGATCTTCTTGCATCTGATCGCGGCGCTGGCGGCCCTCGGCGAACTCGGCCTGGCGCTCCGGGGTGACAAGCCACCGCCACGGGTCGCGGCCATGTGGTAGATCCG
>Ga0075428_100008011_pt1 | contig 11721 bp, 11 predicted proteins | sample RhiMetdeltSRZDD2_FD_75291 | JGI IMG/M metagenome (GOLD analysis project Ga0075428, IMG submission 75291) | Populus rhizosphere microbial communities from Tennessee, USA - Rhizosphere MetaG P. deltoides SRZDD2 | ecosystem: Host-associated > Plants > Roots > Rhizosphere > Soil | place: USA...
GCCTGGTGGTTCTACTACAAGCTCGGCTTCCGGCCGCACGATCCGGACGTGCTGCGCGTGCTACGTGGCGAGCTGCGTGCGATGCGCGCGAATCCACGCCATCGATCGACCCTTGCGACGCTGAAGAAGCTCGCCGCGGAGCATGTGTTCTTCGCGCCACGCAGAGGCAAGTCGCGGCGAGCGCGCGGTTCGGCAGGCGAGCGGCGTGTGCAGCTCTTGCCGCTTTGGAACGTGAGCCTTGGCATCAGCGATTTCCTCGCGCAGCGCTTCGGCGCCGAGCGCGAGCAGGGAATTCGTGTCTGCGCCAGCGACGCGGCGCGACTCCTCGGTGTCAGTTCGTTGCGCGGCTTCTCCGCCGAGGAGCGCCAGGCGTGGGAACGGTGGGGCCCGCTCGTCGCGGCCATGCCCGAAGTCACGCGTTGGAGCGCAGCCGACAAGCGCGCGCTCGCGCATGTCATCCGCGCCAAGGGCGGAAGGCGCGACTCCGATTTCGTCCAACGTTTCGACGCGCACCGGACTTTGCAACGCGCCATCCTGAGACTCGCCGCGCGCGCCGAACCGTGAGCACAGGCCAATGGTGGGATCGCACACCACCGACCATCTCGAATCCACTTGACCTGCGTCGAGCTCGGTGACAGCGTTCGGCATCATGGGCACAAAAATGGCTGCCTGCTGTCTGGGTGCGGTCCTGCTCCTCGGCGCGCCCAGCGCCTGGGCGCAGCGTTACTACGTGCACACATACACGGTGACCGACGGGTTGCCCAACCCATCTGTCTTCGACATCAAGCAGGACTCCACGGGAACCATGTGGTTCGGGACCCGAGGTGGGCTCACCTCCTACGACGGCTCCCGTTGGACGAACCACAAAGTGAACGGAATCTCCATCGACGTGGCGCACATCGCGCAGGATTCACGCGGCAGCCTGTGGATCGCGCGCACATGGACTCCGGTTCGGGTCTTTCATGCCGAGGACGGAGCCTGGCTGCCGCTGCCCGAGAGGCTGACCTCTGCCACCGATCGAGTCACGCGTCTCGCAGTCTTGACGCATCGAGCGACGGCTTACGTTCTGGTCTCCACAGACGGGGGAGACCTTCTCCTTTGGGACGGCAGCACCTGGCGGTCTCTCCAGGACGGGCATACGGTCCAAGTCCGCGCCCTCAAGGTGGTCGGTGCAGGGTTCTTCGTCGGTACCGACAGCGGGCTCTCTTTCTTGAGTGTCGACGGCCCGAAGCCTGAACTCGAGGCAGTCAGTTCAGTGCCAGCCGAGCCAATCCTCGGCATCGAAATCGATCGCGCCGATGCGCAGCTATGGCTCATCGGCAGGGATTGGATCGGCCGGCTGGCCGATGACCATTTCACTCGCATTGCCGATTCGCTGGACTTGCACTTGGAGCCGACGAATCTCGGGCAGTGCAGTGAATCGGACGGCATTGGCGGTTTGTACTTTGGCAGCTGGACCCAGCTCTTCTATTTCCACCCGCGGTGGGGGCTCGAAACGCTGGACCGCCGCAGTGGACTGGTCACCGGGGGGGCCACGGCGCTGCACTTGGATCAGGAAGGCAATCTGTGGGTTGGCTCGCTGCGCGGTGTGACCAAGATCGTGAGCCGGCGCTTCGAGAGCTATGACCACGCGCATGGTCTGCTCACCGACGAAGTGTCCGCCACCCTCGAACGAAGATCGGGCGAGATGGTTCTCGGACATCCCGGCGGCATCACATTCCTAGGCGAACGGCCACGAACCCTCGTCTTGGGTGACGAAACGCGCGCCCGAATTCTCGGCTTCGCGGAAGACGCGCAGAACACGCTTTGGGTCGCTGCGAGTTTTCGCGGGCTGGCCGCGATCGGTGCGGACCGCGAGGTGCGCTGGTTCGAGGTTCCCGGTGGCTTCTACCAAGTCGTGTCGGTGTTCGTCGACAGCCGGCAAATCCTGTGGGTTGGCGCTTTTCAAGGCATCTTCCGTCGCAAGGGAGGATCGTTTGCGCGCGTCGTGCTGATGCATGAGCACGAGAGAATGACACCTTACGTCCGCCGCATCCAAGAGAGCCCGAACGGTGGGCTCGATTTTTCCACCGCCTCGGGTCTGCTGCGGATCCCGGCAGCCGCTGTGGGAGATACGGTGCCGATCGCGTTGGCCACGGCGAAGCTGCCCGGCCACGGCGAATTGTGGGTGCGGCCAAACGATACAGACGCTTCGGATGTGTTCGCGGCGTTCGAGTCGGCTGACGGCGGAGACGTTTGGGTTGGAACGCGGCGTGGTCTCTATCGTCTCGGGGATGGAGTTCTCGAAAAAGTGGTCGCGCCGGGTCCGGAAATCGACCGGCCCGTGTTCACCATCTTCGAGGACACCGAGGGTCTCATCTGGTTCGGCACCGACAATGGCGTCATGCGCTGGGACGGACGCGAATTTCGCCACTTCACCGTGCGAGACGGACTCATCGGACCCGAGGTGAACCGCGCCGCTTGTCTGGTCGATTCTCGACAGCACGTGTGGATCGGCACGGATCAGGGGATTTCGGTCTATCGGCAAGAGTTCGACAAGCCGCGGCCCAATCCTCCGCGCGTGGAAGTTGTACAGCTCGAATCCGACGGGGAGATTTTTTCGCTCGCTGCACCGCTGTCGCTGGAACACGACCGCAACTGGCTGGTCTTCCGTTTCCGCGCCCTCGGCCTCGTCAACGAGAAGGAACTTCGCATTCGCTATCGACTCGAGGGCCTCGACGCCGATTGGCTCGGCCCGCACCCATTGCACGGCGGCGAGATCCGCTACGGACACCTCGGTTCTGGCCACTATCGCTTGCACCTGCAAGCGGTGGATGCGGAGGGCGGCCACAGTGACGAGGTGATCTCCGCCAGCATCGAAATCCGCGCGCCCTATTGGTCGCAGCTCTGGTTCCAGCTGCTCGCCGCTGCCGGCGTCATCGGGATCATTCTCGCCGGGGTGATCTATGTGTCGCGGTTGCGATATGCGCGGCGGCTGGAGGAGAGCCGGAAGCGCTTGCAAGCGCTGTTTCAGAATTCGCTCGATGCGATCGCCCTCGTGGACGATGCGCGCGTCATCGTCGACGCCAACCCAGCGCTGTGCGAGCTGCTCGGGTACTCGCGGGCGGAGCTCGTGCATGCGACCGCGGAGACTGTTGTGCCGCTGCATCAGCGCGAACCGTTGCGGACTCTGTGGCCCGAGTTCCTCGCCGCCGGCAGGCAGAGCGGCGAGGTGGCGTTGGTGCGCAAGGATGGAGGCGCACGCGAAGTGGAGTGCCGGGCCGTGGCCCGTATCGTGCCGGGTCTGCATCTCGTCACCATGCACGACGTCACCGAGCGCAAGCGCACGGAGACGGCGCTGCGGCGCAACGAGCGCCTCGCCGCCGTCGGAACGCTCGCCGCCGGAATCGCGCACGAGATCAACAATCCCGTCGGTGGTATTCTGATGGCGGCGCAATACGCCATGGCCGCTCTCGAGCGACCGGGTGCCGCAACCATCGTCGAGACCGCTCTGCGCGACATCCAGACCGACTCCAAGCGCTGTGGCGCCATCGTCGGCAGCATTCTGCGTTTGGCGCGACACGACTCATCCGCGAGGGAGCCCTGCAATTTGAACGAGGTCATGGGAGATGCGATCACTCAGACGCGAGACTATGCGGTCGCGCACGGCGTGCACGTCGAATTCCAGGCTGCCCCCACCGACCCGCTCGTCCACGGCAGTCGCACCGAGCTGGCCCATACGTTCATCAACCTGATTCGCAACGCCGTCGAATCGGATACTACCGAAGTTCAGGTGGGAATCGCGGTCCCGCAGGGGACCGAGGACGTCTGTGTCAGCATCCGCGACAGCGGTCACGGCTTCACTGGCGAGGAACGCGAGCGGCTCTTCGATCCTTTCTACACGACGCGCCGCGAACAGGGTGGAACGGGACTCGGGCTCAGCCTGGCGCACGTGATCGTCTCGGATCACGGCGGCTCGTTTGAAGTCTCGGGGGCGCCAGGGGAAGGCGCGACGTTCACGATCAAGCTGCCGTTGAGTCAGCACAACCAGAAGGATCCAGGCTGAAAGTCCTCATTCTCGACGACGAAGAGCGGTATCGCGACTACCTGTGCAAGGCGCTGGTGCAGCGCGGCCACGAAGTCTGCACGGCGAGAACCGGTCGTGATGGGATCGATGCCGCCCTGCAGTTCCGGCCTGCCGTCCTCGTCGCAGACTGGTTGCTCAAGAATCATCTGCACGGGTTGCACGTCGTGCAGGTTCTCCGGCTGGCGATGCCGGGTCTCCAGAGCATTGTCATCACGGGTTTCCCTTCGAAAGATCTCGAGGAGGAGACCGCGGCCGCCGGTGTCTTTCGACTCTTGCACAAGCCTTTTGATTTGAGCGCGCTCGTGGACGCGGTCGAACAAGCAGCGACTGCCACCAGTCCGGGATCACTGCGGCCGCGACTGGCCACCGTGGAGACTGATGCCCAGGGTACGGTGGTCGCGACGAACGAGAGGGCACTCGAGCTGGTGACGGGCCGAGGCTTGCACGTGAGTGCCGAGCACACGCGGTTCGAGGATCTGCTCGAGCCCGAGTCCGCGCGGCGGCTCGTGCATTCGCGCCGTGAGTGGATCAGCGTCCACCCGGCGACCAGCATGGGCTCGGCCTGGATGGCACGCACGCGTGACCTGGATGGGAACCGGTTGGTTCTCTTGCTGGAGGAAGACGAGTCCGAGTTCATTCACGACCCCCGTGTGCAGCTCCTGCTGGGAACACGCCCGCCGCGCGGGGTCGTCTGGCCCTTCGACGATCGTGTCCTCGTCGTCGACGACAAAGGTGCGTTGCGGCGGGTCGTCGTCGAAGCACTCGAACGTGCAGGATGCGTGTGCTACAAGGCCGAGACGCCGGATGTCGCACTCCGGATCGTCGGAGCCGACGAGCACATCGGGGTCGCCATCGTCGATTTCCACATGCCCGGCGTGGATGTGGCCGCCCTCGTGCAATCTCTCCTGGCGATCCGTCCGGATCTCAAGATCGTCGGCAACAGCGTCGAGGATCATCGCCTCGACTTCGAACGCATGGGCGTTGCCCGCTTCCTCTCCAAGCCATGGGAGATGCAGGACCTCATCGACATTCTGCGTTGAGCTGGAAGGAACATCGCGCCGCCAGCCCGGCGACGACCCGGATCCGTCGCGTCATTTCTCCTCGGCGCGGGCGCGGACTTCGGCGAGGACGCGCTCGCGGTCCTTGCGCAGGCGCGCGACGAATTCGGGCGGCGCCGCGGTGCGAGGATCGTACTTCGCTCCCCACAGGATCATTTCCAGGAGAATGGGCAGCGTGTCCAGCCCCTTGGGGGTGAGCGAATAGATGAAACGCTTGCGGTCGTCGGGATCCCGGCGCTTCGAGAGCAGTCCTACACGTTCGAGTCGCCGCAGCCGCTCGGCCAGAACGTTGGTCGCGATCCCCTCGCCGGATTCGAGCAGCTGGCGGTAGAATCGTGCCCGGCCGAACACCAGATCCCGCAGGATCAGGAGAGACCAGCGGTCCCCGATGAGGTCCAAGGTGAAGGAAATCGGGCAGTTGGAGCGGCGGCGGGTCGTCATGCTTCGATCTTAGACGAATGCTTGCAAAAAGCAAGTCTTGGAGCTATCTTATGACTTGTTTTTTGCAAGTAACAGAGCCGGGCGAGTCTCGGCATCGTCGTCTGCAAAATCGGGAGGTTGGCCATGACTGAACCGACGCGAGCCGTGGATCCCATGATCGCCGAGCTGGAACAGGAAGCGCAGGCCACGCGCAGGATCCTCGAGCGCGTGCCCGAGGACAAGCTGACGTGGAGGCCGCATTCCAAGTCCATGACGCTCGGACAGCTGGCGGGGCACGTGGCCGGCATGTTCGACATCAGCGGTTTCCTGGAAATGGACGGCCTGGACATCGACCAGGTCTCGTTCGCCAACCCGCAGCCTGAAAGCAGAGCGGCGCTCCTGCAGACGTTCGAGAGCAGCCTGGCTGCGGCGCGCCAGCGCCTCGGCGCGCTGGACGATTGCCGAGCCGCGCATTCCTGGAGGCTTCACAAAAGTGGTGCCGAGATCTTCACCATGCGAAAGATCGATGTCATGCGGACTCTCCTGTTGAACCACCTGTACCACCATCGGGGGCAGCTTTCCGTTTACCTGCGCCTCCTGGATGTTCCCTTGCCGGTGGTTTACGGACGAACCGCGGACGAGAACCCATTCGCATCGATGTAATGCGTCTCTCGACCGAGAAGCGCGATCGCCGATTCTCACCGAGCACAATGCCTTGGTGCGGTCCTGAACCCCGGAGGCGGCGCGATCAGGGCAAGGCGTAGCGCTCGAGCGACATGACCAACGACTGCACGCCTTCGGCGAGTGTCGGGTGCACCGCCTGGACGTCGACGAGAGGACGTGCGGTGGAGCCTGCTTGCATCAGCGCCACGAAGATGTGGATCAGCTCGCCGGCTTCGAGCCCGACCATCGCCGCACCGAGGATCTTCTCGGTCTTCGGATCGATCAGGAGCTTCATGAGTCCGGCGGTCTCGTCGACTTCGATGGCGCGGGCGATGGAGGCGTAGGGAAGTGTCGCCACCTCGTACGGGATTCCCGCTTGCTTGGCTTCTTCCTCGGAGAGACCCACACGCGCGACCTGCGGGTCGGTGAAGACGGTGTAGGGGACGAGTCGCCCGCCCCGACCCTTGGTCGATCTCCCCGTCAAGTGATCGTAGAGGATGCGATGATCGTCCCAGGACGTGTGCGTGAACTGGGGACCGCCGAGGACGTCGCCGACGGCGTAGACGCCCGGGGTGCTGGTCCGATAGTGGTCATCGACCACGATCTCGCCGCGGGAGCCGAGCTGGATCCCCGCCGCCTCGCAGCCGAGGCTGTCGGTGTTCGGTTGTCGCCCGACGGCGACCAAGAGGTGTGACCCTTCCAACTTCGTGCCGTCGGTGAGCTCGAGAACGATGCGCCCAGCGCGCTGGTGCACCGACTTGCCCTCTCGACCGAGCCAGAGCCGAATGCCTTCGTCGCGAAACGCCTGCTCGAGCGCGCCGGCGATATCGGGATCCTCGCGTCCGATAAGGTGATCCACGCGCTGCACGATGCTCACCTCGGCGCCGAAGCGCCGAAACATCTGTCCGAACTCGCTGGCAATGTAACCGCCGCCCAACACGATCAAATGCTCGGGCACCTGACGCAGCTCCATGATGCTGGCGTTGTCGAGGGCCGGGACTTCGTCCAGCCCCGGCAGGTTCGGATGCACGTGACGGGCACCGGTGTTGATGATGACCCATTCTGCCGCGTGCGTTTCGCCGTTCACGTCGACCTCGCGCGGGCCGACGAAGCGAGCATGGCCCTGCCGCCATTGCAAATTGTCTGGCTGGCCTTCGAGTCGGCCTTGCACGCCGCTCCGCCACTGGCGCACGATCTCGTTCTTCCGATCGACGACGGCGCTGAGATCGACATGCACCTCGCCGGTGCGAACGCCGAGCCGCCCGGCCCGGCGTGCGACGTACGCCGCGCGGGCGCTGGCCACCATCGTCTTGGTCGGTGTGCAACCGTAGTTGACGCACGTGCCGCCCAAATTCCTGCGCTCGACCAGGAGCACCTTTTTGTCTGACTCAGCCAGTCGCGTTGCCAATGGAACGCCTGCCTGGCCGCTGCCGATGACGAGAACGTCGACCTGCATTGTCCCTTCCTTTCGCCGCAGCGCGTCGCGGCCGGGAGATGGCCCGCGGCTCGACCAGCAGCATCGCACGTCCATCGGGATCGCGCACGGGCATGGCGGCGCGGGATTCCGGCAGTGCACATTCGGCAGGCTGCAGGCCGGCTCGTGACGCGATGGCCGCTTGGGTGCCGTGGCGCCGGTAGCACCGGGGTCTGCGATCGTGGCAAAATGCCAGCAGCGCAGTCACCGGCGGCTCGAGCACTGGTGCTGCAATGGACGCCGACTCCATGCTCTCGCGGAGGCCAACATGATGCGCGGTGGGGCGCTCTTCCTGTGTATTGGTATGTTTCTCCAGTTACCGCTTGCTGCCGACGGGCAGGGTATCCCGGCAGCCGAGCCGGAGTTACGGATCTACGCCACACACGGGGGTGTTGACCTAAAGGCCTATGTGTTCTCGGCGCAAAACGTGGAGGGACGGCATCGGCTCCCGGCAATCGTCCTCTTCCACGGTGGGGGCTGGGCCATCGGCGATCCCGAATGGGCGTTCCCGCGTGCGCGACACTTCGCCGAGCGCGGGATGGTCGCGATTGCGGCGCAGTACCGACTGTCGGATGAAAAGACGATCACGCCGCTCGAGGCGATGGCGGATGCTCGGGCAGTCATTCGCTGGATGCGTGAACAATCGGAGTCGCTGGGCATCGATCCGGAACGCATCGCGGCATACGGTTGGTCCGCTGGCGCGCATCTCGCCGTGTCTGCAGCCCTTTTTGACGATGCACCAGTTTCAGAGATCAGCGCAGCCCCGAATACCCTCGTCCTGGTTTCGCCGGCCGTCGCATTGCAGTCGGATGCTTATGTTCAGCGCCTCCTCGGAAAGCGGGCCGACGCCCGGGACATCTCGCCCGACGAACATGTACGCAAGGGACTGCCGCCCATGTTGATCCTGCAAGGCAATGTGGACACGGTCACGCCGCTCGTTGGAGTGAAGCGCTTCTGTGACCGAGTGCAGGCTGCCGGCAACACCTGCGAGCTGCGCGTCTACGAGGGATACGGTCACCTGTTCACTCCGGCAGGCGTTCCCGATGACGGCATGCCGCAACCGGATGCGGCGACGGCCGCGGACGCCCTGGGGCAAGCAGATCGGTTCTTGCAGGCTCTCGGCTTTCAGAAGTAGCCGAACTCGCGCGCTTTGGCGCCGCCAACCCCATCAGGCATAGATCCCGTGGCTGAATTGCGACGGAAGGAGCACAGGTGCTCGATCGGATTGCAGACGGAAGAACCGACTTGGTGTTCGACTACCTGTCCGCGGGTCATTCCGCCAGATCCGCCGACAAGGATGGCGTGACGTTGATCCAGTGGTGTGCCTACCATGGCGATGTCAGTGCCATCCGGTTCCTCCTGGCGAACGGTGAATCGCTCGATTCGCTGGGCGCGAACTTCGATCTCCATGCGGCGGCATTCCATGGACATTGGCAACTGTGCCAGTTCTTGCTCGAACACCGGAGCCGATGTGAATCATGCCCTGCCGGACACTGGAGAAACGCCGCTTCAGGCGGCCTTGTGCACACCGCATCGGCTGGCGCACGACCTCGTCCTCGAGGTGCTGCTCGCGCGTGGCGCGGATCCCAATCGGGTGACGAAGGCCTCCGCCGAGACCGGCTGTTTCATGCGCGATTGTAGTACGCGAGCAGAGTCGCCTCTACATTGCGCCGCTGCCTTTGGCACGGAGCAAACCATTCAGCTGCTGGCGGGAAACCACACGCCTGAGAATGGATCGGAGTGCAGTATAATCGCGAGTTAGACGGTGCCATCGGTAGAGCGAGGTGAACTTAGTGCCATTTCCCAAGCAGGCCGAGATCGAAGTCCCTCTTTTACAAGAGCTCCTTGAGGTTGGGGGGAGGCTCGCCCACGTGAGGTTTACCCCTTCGTTGCCAGGCGGTTCCCGCACCTCACCCCGGAGGAACAGGAGGAGCGCTTGGAGAACTATCGACGGGTACGTTGACTTTCGCCAGGGAGCGATCAGTATTCGTTCAGCGTTTCAGGCAAAGCGATGGACTGAGAACCCCGTCGGCAGGCCGGAAATCGACAGATTCCGGGGAGCGATCCAGGGAGAGTACGACCATGGGGTTTTCCTCACGACGAGCAGGCTCTCGAAGGACGCCATGCTGGCCTCGTACAAGAAAGGCGCGATAACCATCCCCTTCTGCTTGATGGTCAGGCCATCGCCGAATTGCTGGTTGAGCGCGGGGATGGGAGTCAGGAAGATACCGCTCTACTTGTTTGACATTGATGAGGAGTTCGTCGACCTTGACGACGACTAAGGCGATGATCGCCCGTCTAACAAACCGTCGCAGCGGACGGTTCGTTGCGTGGCCCGCGGTGGACAGCGATTGAAGTGGCGCGAACCGCGTCGTGGAGGGACGGAGGGTGCAACCCGAACCAGGAGATGCCGGACGCCGGCCGGATCCAGCGGAGCAGTTCGGCTGGATCGACATCTACCTATTCGATCAGATCCTGCGCGGCCGAATCGCACCTGGCATGCGGATTTTGGACGCCGGGTGCGGCGGTGGACGCAACCTGACGTACTTGCTGCGTTCCGGGTGTGAGGTCTTCGGCGCCGATGAAGGTTCGGGCGGCATCGCGGTGGTGCGAGCGCTCGCGGCCAGCCTCGCGCCCCAGCTCCCGCCGACGAATTTCCGCCGCGAGGCCGTCGAATCGATGACGTTCGCGAAGCACTCGGTCGACGTGGTGATCAGCATCGCGGTGTTGCATTTCGCTCGTGACGATGGCCACTTTTGGGCGATGCTCCGCCGCATGTGGGAGATCCTCGCGCCGGGCGGTCTCTTCTTCTGCCGATTGGCGTCCAACATTGGCATGGAGAGCCGCGTCCGGCATTTGCAAGGCCGGCGGTTCCTTCTGCCCGATTCGTCGGAGCGCTACCTGGTGGACGAAGCGATGCTGTTGGCGGCTACCCACGAGCTCGAGGCCGACCTGCTCGATCCCCTCAAGACCACGATCGTGCAGAATCAACGCTGCACGACGACCTGGGTGCTGCGGAAGCGCGCAACCTCCGTTTGAGATGCGCAGCACCAGGCGCGGAGTCGAACCGGAGGGAAGGCGATGACAGACGCGATCCTCTATGACCTGGAACCCGAGCTGTCTGCCCCCGAGTTCATCGATGTCTTGCGGCGCTCGACGCTCGACGAGCGCCGGCCGGTGGATGAGCCCGGGACGATCGCCGGCATGCTCGCGCACGCCGACATCCTCCTGACCGCGAGGAGCGCGAGCGGACTGCTCGTCGGCATCTCGCGTGCGATCACGGATTTCAACTACTGCACCTACTTGTCCGATCTCGCCGTCGATCGGGAATTTCAACGGCGTGGAATCGGCAAGGAGCTGATCCGGCGCACGCACGTCGCCGCCGGCTTGCACACGCGGTTGATCCTCCTTGCCGCACCGGCGGCGCAGTCCTACTATCCCCACGTCGGAATGCGGTCGCATGATTCTTGTTGGATTCTGGACCCGCAAGCGCGTGGCGAATGAGCACACGAAATCGGTCGCGGGTCATTGACCCGGGCAGGGACTCGGCTGCGAATCCTGGCGGGGTGCGCGGCATGGATCAGCGATGCGGGCGTCCATCCATGCTGATTCTGCTCTGGCTGGGTGCACTGCTCGGTTGCGGTGACGATCCAGCGCAACCCGGTGGCGGAACCGTCTTCGTCCCCACCGAGCCGATGCTACTCTCCGCGGGCAGTCCCACGAAGGACGAGGATCCGAGCCTGCTGCGTGCTCGCGACGGCACTCTGTTCGTCGCCTGGTTCTCCGATCGCGGGGCGAATGCCGACATCTATGTGACCTCCACCGCGAACGGGACGGAGTGGAACACACCCGTCCGTGTCACGCAGAGCCCTGAGGCCGATTTTCATCCCAGCCTCTTCCAGGCCGCAGACGGAAGCTTCCACCTCGTGTGGTTTCGCTGGCACGCTTTCCAGCGCGGCCACATTTGGTACAACACGTCGCCCGACGGCCGAAGCTGGAATCCTGCGAACGAACAGCAGGTGACCAACGTCGCAGACGTC
>Ga0075428_100008013_pt1 | contig 11721 bp, 11 predicted proteins | sample RhiMetdeltSRZDD2_FD_75291 | JGI IMG/M metagenome (GOLD analysis project Ga0075428, IMG submission 75291) | Populus rhizosphere microbial communities from Tennessee, USA - Rhizosphere MetaG P. deltoides SRZDD2 | ecosystem: Host-associated > Plants > Roots > Rhizosphere > Soil | place: USA...
AGGGGGAGGAGCGCGGGGACTCTCCCACCTGGGAGTGCTGCAGGTGCTCGAGCGCGAGGAGATCCCGATCCACTGCGTCGTGGGCACGAGCGTGGGGGCCGTCGTCGGCGCGGCCTACGCCCTCGAGCCGGATGCCGTCGGAGCGAGCCGAAGGGCGCTCGCTTACCTCACGGGCACCTCCTTCCGCAACGACACTTTCAAAAAAGTGCTCCTCAAGTCCGAGAACAGCGGCCAGAACTTTTTCAAAAACCTGCTGTCCGGGATCCGGAAGAGCTACGTCTTCTCGAATCTGCTTCGCAAGCCGGCGATTTTCCCCTCGGGGCACCTCGAGGCCGTGATCGCGGACCTCTTGCCCGACAAGGACTTCGCGGACACGAAAATCCCGTTCGCAGTGCCTGCTCTCGATATCCGCAGCGGCCGGGAAGTGCTGATATCGACAGGCCCGATCCGCAAGGCGGTCCTGGCGAGCTGCTCGCTGCCCGGTTTTTTCCCGCCCGTCCAAATCGATGACATGCTACTTGCGGACGCCGGGGTGATCGGGCCCGTGCCGGTCAACGCGGCCAGCTATTTCGATCCCACCGCCATCATCGCGGTCGATATCACGTCGCAGATCGACCACTGCACGCCCCTCACGCGCGGTCTGGACGCCATCCTGCGCGTCGAGGCGATCGCCGGGAAGCGCCTCAACGACATCGAGCTCGCGCGCGCGGACGTGGTGATTCGACCGCAAGTCGGTAAGAGGTACTGGTCGGACTTCAGCGGTCTGGACGGCATCGTCTCCGAGGGCATCGCCGCGGCGGAGCAGTGCATCCCGGAGCTGAAGAGCATCGTGCACAAGAAGCGCTTTTCGTTATTCTGAGCCGCTGCGCCGTTGGTTGAGCCCTGCTGGCGTCGCTCGGAGTGCCGGGTACAATTCCGCCTCGAATGTTCCTTGTGTTCGAAGGCGTCGATGGCTCCGGCAAGAGCACGCAGGCCCGGCTGCTCGCGGACCGCATCCGCCGGGAGCGGAGGAAGAAAGTGCTGCTCGTGCGGGAGCCGGGCGCCACGCGGCTCGGCGAAAAAGTCCGCGCGATCGTCCTCCACTCGAAAGAGGACCTCGCGCCAGAGACCGAGCTATTCCTCTTCATGGCCGCACGTTCCCATCTCGTCCGTACGCGGATCCTGCCTGCGCTGCGGCGCGGGGAGGTGGTGATTTCGGACCGCTTTCTCTGGTCTTCCGCGGTTTATCAGGGCTACGTGGCCGGCAACGACCCGCGCGAGATCCTGCGCTTGGGGAAACTGGCGACGTCGGGCGTCCGGCCCACGCGCACTTTCGTGCTCGACGTCGATCCTCGATCCGGCCTATCGAGGGTCGAGTCGCCCAACCGCATGGAGTCGAAAGGGCTGGCGTTCCAGAAACGCGTGCGGCGCGGGTTTCTGCAGCTCGCTCGGCAGGAGGGAAAGCGCTGCGTCGTGATCGACGCCGCCGCCTCCGTCGACGAAGTGCACGAGCGGATCGTCGCGGCGCTACCGGCCCGCGGGTGGACGTGATGGAAGCCTCCCGCACACTTTTGCCCCTAGGGCCCGAACTCGTGCGCAAGTACTTCGAGCGCGCCCTGACGGAACAGCGGCTATCGCACGCGTACCTCTTCGTGGGGCCCCCCGAGTCGCAGAAGGAGGCGTTCGCACGCTGCCTCGCCATGGCGCTCTACTGCGAATCTGCTCGCGCGTGCGGCGAATGCAGCGCGTGCCGGGCCGTCGAGCACGGCAATCATCCCAACGTGAACTTCTACCGCCGCGCCGAGGGCAAGTCCGTGATCGAGATCGACACCGTGCGCGCTCTTTGCGAGCGCACGCACTATCGATCGCGCGGTCTCCAGGTGGCCGTGCTCGAGGAAGCCGATACGCTCGGCGAGCCCGCCGCGAACGCGCTCCTCAAGACGCTCGAGGAGCCTCCTGGCGAGGCCATCATCATCCTGACGGCGCAGTCGACCGGCTCATTGCTGCCGACGATCGTTTCTCGGTGCTTCCGCGTGTACTTTGGCGCTCCAGCCAGCTCGGATGTCTCGACGGACCTACCCGAGCCGGCCCGGTCCCTCCTCGCCCAGGCGTCCGCTCCCGGTTTTTTCGCCGGGACCGACCTCCGCGCGTGGCTCGCAGGGCTCTTCCCGGACGAGGAAGGCTCGCGGGCCGTGCTGCGGAAGCTGCTCCAGAGCCTCGTGACGGCAGGCCGAGCCCGTCTATCCGAGGACGCGCAGGGGCCGGCGCTCGACGAGGCCCTCCGGCGCCTGGAGGTATTCATCGGGCTACGCCAGGACCTCGACCGGAACGTCAGCCCTGACCTGGTCCTCGAGCGCGTGCTGCGAGCCCTGCGCCGCGGTGCCTGAAAAAGGCGGATCAGATGGCGGGGGACGGCGTCCTGAAATTCGCTCAACTTTTCGAGCCGTACGGCCGAATAAATGGTCGTATGACCGCAGCCGAGAAGTTTCGGAACCTTCTTGCGACCGACGAGCGGTACGACGCCGAGGCCTATAACTTCATCTACGAAGCCCTCGACTGGACGCTCAAGAAAGTCTCGAAGAAGGACGGTCGAGGCAGCCAGCACGTCACGGGCAAGGAGCTCCTCGAGGGGATCCGCCAGTACGCCATCGAGCAATTCGGCTGCTTGGCGAAGACGGTCCTCGAGAGTTGGGGCGTCTCGACGACGGACGACTTTGGCGAGATCGTGTTCAACCTTGTCGAGCACGACCTCATGGGCAAGCAGGACTCGGACACGAAAGAAGATTTCCACGACGTGTTCGAGTTCGCGGAGGTATTCGACCTCTCGCCCGTCTTCTGCTACGCCGCGGACCGCGACGAATGGAAGGCTGCGTACGTCTCCAAGTCGCACTTGAAGAGCCGAGCCTGATCCGAGCTCGATCCGCCGGAGCGGGGCCTACTTGTTGAGGCCTTCCTTCACGTCGAGCGAAGCGTACCTCGGATAATCCTGCGGCCGTTCGCCGAGCTTCGAGAGCACTTCGAAGATTGCTCGCTGGAGGGGCAGATCTTCCTGGATGTCGCAGGCGAACTCTTTTCCCCGCTCGTCCTCGAGCCGGCGCCGGACGTGATAACGGATGAGGCTCCGCACGTCGTCGGTGAGTGCGGTCGTTTCCAGAGCTTTGTAGAGGGCGTCGAATTCGGGGTACTTGCCCGTGTCCCGCGCGTCGCCTTCCGTGAAAAGCTCGCGGATCTGGCCCCAATTCTTGTCCACGTAGTCGAGAAGGAGCGGATTGGAGCGGAGGCGCTCGCGCTCTTCGATGCGCCAGCCGGGGAGCTTCTCGTCGGCGACTTCGATATCGGGCTCGACGCCGCCTTCCTCGACGATGGCCCCTTCCGCGTTCCGGATCGTGTGGATGCAGCGCCCCAACGGCAAAAAGTAGTACTGCACGGTGAGGCGGAGCTGCGCCTCGCCGCCGAGAGCTTTCTGCGCCTCGCTCGAGAGAGAGATGAGGCGCTGGACGCTCCCTTTGCCGAAAGTCCGCTTACCGATCAGCGTGGCCCGGCCGAAATCCTTCAGGGCTCCCGAAACGATCTCGGACGCGCTCGCGCTGCGCCCGTTGACGAGAATCATGAACGGATAGTTCGTCCGCGCTCCCGGCCGCGCGTACGTGGCGACCTCGCCCGAATCGTTCTTCTTGCCTCGGCCTTTCTGGGTGACGATCGGCATCTTGTTGTCGCTCACGAACTCGTCGACGATGCGAATCGCGGCGTCGAGGAGGCCGCCGGGATTCCCGCGCAGGTCGAGAATCAACCCCGCCATGCCCTGCTTCTCCAGGTCGTCCAGAGCCGTCACGAACTCCTCGGCCGACCGCTCGCCGAACTGCGTCAGCTGCAGGTAGCCGATTTTGCCTGGCATGATCTCGTAGTAGACGGAGGGGACTTCGACCATCCTCCGCTCCACCTCGAAAGTCCTGGGGGCATCCCAGCCGCGGCGCGCGATGCGAAGCGTGACGCGAGATCCTGGAGGGCCTTTCAGCTTCTGGATGATCTCGTCGATTCCGATTTCGTCGACGCGCACGCCATCCACCTCGAGCACTCGGTCCCCGGAGTGGATCCCGCTCTTGTACGCCGGCCCGCCGTAGACGGGCCGCAATATCTCGAGGGGGCCCTCGGCGGATTTGCCGACTTGCGCGCCGATCCCGAAGTACTCGCCGGAAATGCTCTGCTTGAAGGACTTCGTGTCGTCGGCGTCCATGAATGACGAGAAATCGTCGAGGGAATGGACCATACCGCGCAGCGCGTTAAGGATGAGCTTAGCCCGCTCGGTCTTCGCCTCGTCGACGTAGGACCTCTGGATCACCAGGATGACCTCGTCGAGGACGGCATCCATGGGAGTACGCGATCCCAGAACGAGCGGGCTCTTCTGTCCCCGCTCGAGGCGGTCCTCCAGCTCCCGGATGCGCTGCTCTTTCAGCTTGATGAGTTTCTCGGCGTCGGTCCCCTCGAGGACGACTTCGCCTTTTTCGAGGCCGCGGTCGATCTGACGGCTCAGGCGGAGAATGCGGTCCAGGCTCGCTGCGCGGCGCCCCTCGGCGGTCGGGTCCCGCTTCAGGGTGCGGAGCACCTCGCGGACATCGCCCTCGAAATAGTCGGTCTCGGCGAGTGCCAGCGCCGCCTCACGCTTCACGTCGACGTCCTGGGAGCCCAGGAGCGACACCAGCCGGTCCCGCGCTTTCGCCACGCGGTCGACGTCCCACAGGACGCGCGCCAGCGGGATGACGACGGTGGGATCGACCGAGTCATCGAATATCTTCTCGAGGACGGGCAGCACTTCATCCGGGTCGCCGTTCTCCCCGAGGATCTCGATGGAGGCGACTTTCACTGCCTTGTCGGATGCGCTCCGGGCGAGATCCTCGAGCGCCGCAATGGCCTGGGCCCGATCGTCGACGTCGCCCAGGGAGAGGAGCGTCTTGGCGCAGGCGACGCGAACCTTCTCTTCGGCTTTGAGCTTCCCGCGGAGCGCCGGGATGGCTTCCTTGCCCAAGCCTTCCAGACTCGCGGCGAGGGACCAGAATTTCTGCCCTTCGCGCTGCACGAGCTGCGAGCAGACTTTTTCTACCGCCTGCGCAGTCTGCCCTCCGACCGCTGCCTCATCGGCGACGACCGTACCGAGCAGCCCGAACACCAACACCGCCGCCGCGACGGGAAGCCAGCGCGGGCTTCCACAGGTCCGAGTTCGCGCCATCCTGTCAGTGACTCCTTGCCTCGACGACTCCTTGCCTCAACGTCCGTTTGCATCGACTTGAGGCGCGCGGGAAGAAAGGTCCCCTCGCTCGCAGTGAACGTGGTACCGCATCGTAACACTGCAATAAAAGCCCGGGCAAAGTTTTCCTTTTCGGGCCCAGGCGACAGCCCGTAACATTCGCTGCGCCTGCCGGACGGCCGTCCGCCACCGCGCCGAAGCCTTCGATCTCCCTGCCAGCAAGGCTTCCATGTGCGCGACGCAACCCACCTCCGCGCCGAGCGACGCTCGCTGCGCGAGCCTCGTCCGGATCTTGAGCGGCGATCACGTCGGCATCCAGGGGCGCACCGTGGAAGTGCAGGTGGATGTCTCATCGCGCGGCGCCCCGGGCTTCACCGTGGTCGGGCTCGCTGGAAAATCGATCCGCGAGAGCCGCGAGCGCATCCGCTCGGCCATCTCGAACTCTGGCTTCCGCTTTCCGTTCCAGCAGCGCATCCTGGTCAACCTCGCGCCTGCGGCCGAGGAGAAACAGGGCTCCGGGTTCGATCTGGCCATCGCGATCGGAATCCTGCTTGCCAGCGGCCAAGCGCCGCTTCTGCACGACCACCTGGGACCGAGCGGCATCCTCGCGGGCGCGGGCATGCTGGGGGAGCTCGGCCTGAACGGCGAGGTGCGCCCAGTTCCCGGAGCACTACTCGTGACCGACGCCCTGAAGGCCTGGGGGGCGTCGACGGTGATCGTGCCCCGCGGCAACGCCCCGGAATCTTCGCTCGTCCGCGGCGTGCGCGTCCGCGCTGCGGCGGACCTCCACGAAGCACTCCGCGCGCTCGCCGGTGACGGAGAGCAGGGCTCCGCCTGCGCCGAGAGTCCGGGGCTCAACGAGGAGAGCGACTCGGACGCCGAGGCAAGAGCTTCCTCGCTCGAGCTCTCGGACGTGCGCGGGCAGGAGACCGTGAAGCGGGCGCTGGCCGTCGCAGCCGCCGGCGGTCACAACCTGCTCCTCTGTGGGCCCCCCGGCGCGGGCAAGACCATGCTCGCGCGGCGCCTCCCGGGCATCCTGCCGCCGCTCACGTTCAGCGAGGCGATGGAAGTGACGCGGATCCTGAGCATCCTCGGCGGCGAGTCTCCCGGCGGGCTCGCGTGCGAGCGCCCATTCCGCTCACCGCATCACACGATCAGCTACGCAGGGCTCGTCGGAGGCGGCAGTCGATTGCGTCCCGGAGAAGTGACCCGCGCTCACTGTGGAGTGCTCTTCCTCGACGAGCTGCCCGAGTTCCACCGGAGCGCGCTCGAGGCGCTCCGCGAGCCGCTCGAGGAGGGGCGGATCTCGCTGGGGAGAAGCTCGGGATCGACCACTTTTCCCGCCCGGTTCGTGCTCGTGGCGGCCATGAATCCATGCCCCTGCGGCTACCTCGGCCAAGCGCGGCGGAGGTGCACGTGCAGCGCGGCGTCGATCGAATCGTACCGCCAGCGCATCTCGGGCCCGCTCCTCGACCGGCTGGATCTCCACATCACAGTGCGCGCTGTCGACCCATCGGACCTCGTCGAACCGCGGACGCGAGCGCCCGGGTCGACGACGGCGCAGGTCCGAGCTTTGGTGCTCGCTGCGCGGCGGAGGCAGGCAGACAGGTGGGGGGAGGGGATCTCCAACGCCGCGGTCAGTCTGGAGCGCCTCCTTGAGGACGGACGTGTGCGCGGGTCGGGCCTGGATGCGCTGCGCAAGTCCGCCGACCGCCTGGGCCTCTCAGCGCGCGGATTCGCGCGCACGCTCCGGCTGGCGCGCACGGTGGCGGACCTCGAGGATGGCGATGACGTGGACGCGCGGCAGGTCGCGGAGGCTCTCCAGTACCGGGAGCTCGCTGGCGGACTATCCGGCTAAGGTTGCGCCCGAGGGTTCGGCGGGGCCATGCCGCGGTGAGATCGGAGTTCGCGAGCGCTGCCTTCGTACGCTATAATCGCCGCTTTTCTCAGGAGAGAAGCCTTGGTATTCGGCTGGTCCTTCCCCAAGACAATGGTCGTCATCGCGGTGGCATTCCTCCTTTTCGGAGTGCCGCTCATGACTTTCATCATGGTCTTGCTCGACCGGCGCAGGAAGGAGAGACACCATGACTAGGCTTCGCGTCGCAGTCGTCGGAGCCACCGGAGCCGTGGGCGAGGAGATGATGAATGTCCTCGAATCGCGGCGCTTCCCACTGTCCGATCTTGTTCCGCTGGCTTCGGAACGCTCCCGAGGGAAAAAAATCCGCTTCGGTGGGGGAGACGTCGAAGTCCGCGTGCTCGACAAGGACTCTTTCCGCGGCGTCGACCTCGCGCTTTTCTCCGCCGGCGCCGGCATCTCGAGGGAGATGGCGCCCGCTGCGGTCAAGGCGGGCGCCGTGGTGATCGACAACTCCTCCGCATTCCGCATGGAGCCGGACGTGCCGCTCGTCGTGCCCGAGGTGAATCCGGACGCGATCGCCAAGCATCAGGGCATCATCGCGAACCCGAACTGCTCGACGATCATCCTGGTCGTCGCCATCACGCCGATTCATCGCTTGTCCCCTTTGCGCCGGATCGTCGCGTCGACCTACCAGGCAGCCTCGGGAGCCGGGGCGAAGGGCATGGATGCGCTGAAGCGGGAGCAGAACGGCGAGGGGTACACGGCCGACGGAGCGCCCAGGAACATCAAGGCGAAGGATTCCCCGTTCCCACACCGTCTCGCTCAGAACGTGATCCCTCGCATCGACGTCCTCCTCGACAACGGCTACACGAAAGAGGAGATGAAGATGGTCTTCGAGACGAGAAAAATCCTCGGGCTCTCGGCGATACCGATCAGCGCAACGTGCGTCCGTGTCCCCGTGGAGCGCGCGCATTCCGAGTCGGTGCAGGTGACCACTTCGCAGCCGCTCACTCTGGAGCAGATCCGCGCCGCAATCGACGCTGCTCCCGGCGTGCAGCTGCGCGACGCGCCCCGCGAGGACGTCTACCCGATGCCGATCGAGGTCGCCCGCGAGGATGACGTCTTCGTCGGGAGAATTCGCAAGCATCCCGAGGAGGATTGCACCTACGACCTCTGGGTCGTGGGGGACCAGGTGCGCAAAGGAGCCGCGCTCAACGCGGTGCAGATCGCGGAAAAACTATTCCGTGCCTGAGCTCACCCACCGCAAGGTGAGACTCTCCCTCGAATACGACGGGACGCAGTTCCACGGTTGGCAGCATCAACCGGGCGAGCGCACGGTGGAGGGGATGCTCGAAGAGGCGCTGTCGAGCGTCGAGCGCCGTCCCGTCGACGCGCAGGGGGCGAGCCGAACGGATCAGGGCGTGCATGCGCTGGGACAGTCGGCTCATTTCATCTCCGAGGCCCCCATCCCAACCGAGCGCTACGCCGCCGCGCTGAACGGCCGGCTGCCTGCCGATATGCGCGTTACCGGCGCCGAGGACGTGGCCGAGGATTTTGACGCCCGCCGTTCCGCCGTGGGAAAGCTCTACCGGTACTGGATCGACGGCCGCAGCGCACGTTCCGTATTTCTTGCGCGCTACTCCTGGCGCCCTGCGGGGAGCGTCGACGCGGCCGCGATGCGCGCTGCAGCGCCCCGCTTCGAGGGGGAGCTTGACTTCGGCGCGTTCTCGTGCGAGTCCGGAGCCCGCGTCGAGTCCACCGTGCGCCTCGTCCACAGGGTCACGGTCCGAGAAGCCCAGGGCCTCATCGTTATCGACGTCCTGGGGCAGAGCTTCCTTTACAAGATGGTGCGCCGGATGGTGGGAAGCCTGGTCGAGGTGGGTCTCGGCCGGCACGAAGAGGCCTGGATCGCGGATGCGCTGGCGTCGGGGCGCCGGGACGCCGCCGGCCCCACCGCGCCCCCCCAAGGGCTCTTCCTCGTGCGCGTGTTCTACGACCCCCGAGAGCTCGACAAAGCCTGCGTTCGGGGCCAAGATACGTCGGCACCCGCCTCGCCGTGGGAGGGTGGGGGCGAGAATTGACTTTGAGGGTCGCGATTGGCTATAATCCCCGCAAATCTAAGCTCTTACGCGACTTTGTTTTATAGTTCTGGTTGTGCGTCACCGTGTTCCGAGGAGAGACCGCCTGCCCTGGCGTGTGACTCTGCAGCGCTCGGGAGATGCTCGCAATCGAGGGTCGCGTCGTTGCGCACCCATCCAGCGGGCGCGCGATGACGCCCATTTCTGAGGAGTTGCCATGGCGACGATCCAGATCACCGGACGTGACGGCCAAATCACCGCGCAGAACAAGACTCACGCGCGGGACAAGATCACGAAGCTCGAGAAATATTTCGACGGCACGGAGAAGATCGAGGCGATCCTCACCCGCTCGGGTGGATCGGCCTCCGTCGAGCTCGTGATGTCCGTCCGCAAAGGCAAGCCGCTCGTGTGCCAGTGCGAGGACAAAGACCTCTACGCGGCCATCGACAAAGTGCTCGACAAGGCAGAAGCGCTCCTCACGAAGCGCAAAGAACGGTTGAAGGACCACAAAGGCGGCAAGCCCGCGGTGCGAAGCCGCGTGAGCTCCAAGAAGGGCGCGTCGAAATCCGGCGCGGCATCCTCCAGCGACGATGAAGGTTTGGAATCCTACGACGAGGTCATTGAGAAGAGGAACTTTGGTTAAATGACGCTGGTCGAGCTTTTTCCTCCTTCCGCCTGGATCATGAACCTCAAGGCAAGAGACAAGAAGGCCGCAATCCGTGAGATGATCCAGCACCTTGTCCAAGGCGGCCAGCTGAAGGGAGAAGCCGCCCGCAAGGCGGAGAAGGCGGTGCAGAAGCGTGAGAGCGAAGGCTCCACGGCGATCGGGAAGGGGTTGGCGATCCCGCACGCGAAAGGCTGCGCTTTCCTCAAAGAAGTGCACGGCGTGTTCGCACGCTCGCGGGAGGGCCTACCTTTCGACGCAGTGGATGGCGCGAACGTGCACGTGCTTTTCCTCGTGGTCTCGCCGGAGGAGCAAATGAGCGAGCACGTGAACATCATGCGGCGCATTGCAAAGATGCACACCGATGAGAAGACGCTGAAATTCCTCGCTTCGAACACGATCCTCGAAAGCCTCGAGGAGATCCTCAAGGAAGTCGATGACTCCTTCTCTTGACAGTCGCCGCGACAGCTCCCTGGACGGGGCTCAGCTCGCGGCTCGGCCGGCGCAGGTCGATGCCGGGCCTTCCTCGGTTCGCGCCGTAGCGTTCGGCGGGGGCACCGGCATGTCCGCTCTCCTGGCAGGGCTGCGGGACTATACGCCGAACATCACGGCGGTCGTCACCGTCACCGACAACGGCGGAAGCTCGGGGCGGTTGCGGAACGATTTCAACATGGCAGCACCGGGGGACATCCGCAACTGCCTCATGGCCCTCGCGGACGTGGACCCGATCATCGCCGAAGTCTTCCAGTACCGTTTCCGTGAGGCGGAGTTCAAAGATCACTGCTTCGGCAATCTCTTCATCACCGTGCTCACCCGGGTTGTGGGCAACTTCGAGGAGTCCATCCGCGTCCTGAACCGATTCCTGCACGTGCGCGGGCGCGTCATCCCCGCCACGAGCAGCAAGGTCTCGCTCGTCGCGCACCATCCGGACGGCTCGAAGAGCACGGGCGAGGTGCAGATCACGCGCAGCAAGAAACTCATCGAGCGCATCGAGCTCCGGCCGTCGCCCGTGCCGCTCTCGCACGAAATCCGTGAAGCGATTGAGTCGGCCGATCTGTTCCTCTTCGGTCCGGGTAGCCTCTTCACGAGCGTCGTCCCCAACCTGCTCCTGAGCGGGATCATGGACGCGATCAATGCGCGTCACCGCCCCCGCGTCTACATTGGGAACATCATGACGCAGCCGGGAGAGACCGACGGATTCCAGCTGAGCCAGCACATCCGCGCGCTGCGAAGGCACGTCGGCGACGATTTCCCAGATTGCGTCATCGCGCAGGATGGTGAGATCCCCGGCGCGCTGCGAGCGAAGTACGGCGCTCTGGGCTCGACTCCCGTGCTGCAGGACCTGTCCGGCAAAGAGGACTTCAAGGGCATCCGGGTCATCTCGCGCGACCTGCTCGCCGAGGGGGACACCGCCCGGCACGATTCTGCGCGGCTCGCGCAAGTGATTCAAGACGAGTTTCTCGTTCCGATCTCGCGCAGCAAAGACCCGGCCGCATCTGGAGCCCGAGCATGGAAGTAGTCCGCTCCATCGCCCTCTCCAACAAGTACGGCTTGCACGCTCGCGCGTCGACCCGGCTGGCCCAGACCGCGAAGCAGTTCCAGTCGTCGATCCGACTCTCGCGCATGACGGGTGAAGAGGCCGTGGACGCCAAGAGCATCCTTGCGATCCTGACGCTCGGTGTGGAGCGGGGGCAGACTCTCGAGATCCGGGCGGAGGGCGACGACGCGGAGCAGGCCATGGCGGCAGTGATCCAGCTCATCGAGCAGAACTTCGGCGAGGAGTAGGCTCCGGACGCGTACTGCTCCGGGACGTCCCGCACACAGGCATGGAAACGCGGAAAGGCATCCCTGTCTCGCCCGGTATCGGGATCGGGCAGGTCGTCGTAACGGGCCAGGAAGA
>Ga0075428_100008014_pt1 | contig 11721 bp, 11 predicted proteins | sample RhiMetdeltSRZDD2_FD_75291 | JGI IMG/M metagenome (GOLD analysis project Ga0075428, IMG submission 75291) | Populus rhizosphere microbial communities from Tennessee, USA - Rhizosphere MetaG P. deltoides SRZDD2 | ecosystem: Host-associated > Plants > Roots > Rhizosphere > Soil | place: USA...
GGCGTCACCGGCCGCGTGGTGCCCGTCCGCGACCCCGCGGCGCTGGCCGGCGCCCTGGTCGAGGTGCTGGGCGATCCGCAGCGCGCCCGCGCGCTGGGCGACGCGGGCCGGCGCCGCTTCGAGGAGCGCTTCACCGCCGACCGGATGGTGGACGAGACCCTTTCCGCGTACGACGGCCTGCGGTGAGGGTCCGCGCCATCGTCAACCCCAACGCCGGCGTGGCGGCGCGGGCCGCGCTCGACGCCCTGCGCGGGCAGACGTGGTGGACCGGGCTGGACCTCCAGCTCACCACCGGACCGGGCGACGCGCGGCGGATGGCGCGCGAGGCGGCGGAGGCGGGCTTCGACGCCGTCCTGTCCGTGGGCGGGGACGGCACGGCCAACGAGGCGGCGTGGGGGCTGCTCCACTCGCCCACTGCGCTGGGCCTGGTCCCCGCCGGATCCGGCAACGGCCTCGCCCGCTCCCTCCGCATCCCGCTGCGCCCCGCCGCCGCCCTGCGCGCGCTCCAGGACGCCGTCGTGCGGCGCATGGACGTGGGGACGGTCAACGGACGCCCCTTCTTGAACGTGGCGGGCGCGGGCTTCGACGCGCTGGTGGGCGCGGCCTTCCACGAATGGGGACGGGCCGGCCGGCGACGCGGCCTGTTCAACTACTTCCGCCTGGCGGTGCCGCGCGCGCTCGGCTACCGCGCCAGCAGCTGGATCCTCGAGGCCGGGACGGACCGATTCGCGGGCGCGGCCTTCCTGGTCGCCTTCCTGAACGGGCGGCAGTACGGCGGCGCGGCCGTGATGTCCCCCGGCTCGCGCCTGGACGACGGCCTGCTCGAGATCGTGGTGGTCGAGGACGCGCCCGCCTTCGAGCTCCTGGCCAACGCGCCGCGCCTCTTCCTCGGCGGGATCGAGCGCTTTCGGCGCTACCGGCGCATCGCGACGGCCCGCGCCGTGCTCACCGGGCCCGCGACCTTCGAGCACCATCGCGACGGCGAGCCCGAGCCGCCGTGCGCCCGCCTCGACGTGGCCCTGGACCCGCGCGCCCTCGCGGTGCTGGTGCCCCGCGCCACCGCCGCCGACCCGCTGGGGCCTTTCGTCACGGTGTGACGCGGTTCGAACCAAAAAGCGCGGTGCCGTTCTAGCAACAGCGACTCCCTCCCCCTACGTGGGGAGGGTGGGGTGGGGGGTCAAAGAAAAAGAGGGAGTCGTAGCACGACTCCCTCTTGGCACGCCTTGCCCTGCCGGAGACGATCGGCTCCGGCCCCGACGTCAGAGGGTCGCGGCCTTACGCTGCTGGAAGCACTCCTTGCAGTAGACCGGTCGCCCCTGTGTCGGCTTGAAGGGGACCGTGGTCTCCTTCCCGCACTGGGAGCACGTCGCGGTGGTCTCCACCCGCTCTCGCTGCGGGTGGCTCATCCGCGAGTTACGCTTGCTCTTGCATTCCTTGCACCGCTTGGGCTCGTTCTTGAAGTTCTTGTCCGCGTAGAAAAGCTGCTCCCCAGCGGTCCAGACGAACTGCTGATGACACTCGACACAAACGAGACTCTTGTCTCGGTACTCCATGGCCTCTCCAGTCGGGATCGGACCCGTCCCGGAAATTTGTCTTCCGGGGATCTATTCGCTCTCGCGGCGGATCTTCTTCCTGTTTCGTTTGCGGGCAAGGGCCTGTTTAGCCCGGCGCTTGTCCCCCGGCTTCAAGTAGAAGCTGTGCTTCTTGATGTCCTTGATGATGTCTTCCTGCTGGACTTTTCTCTTGAAGCGGCGGAGGGCATTTTCGATAGATTCGCCTTCTTGGATCTTGATCTCGGCCAAAACGGTTAACACCCCCTGACTCTCATGGAATCCTTCGATCATAAGGCCTGGCCGAGCCCTACGATCGGCGGTGATGCTAGAAGATGGCCCGGAGAGGTGTCAAGGGAAATTATAGATACTCAATGGTATACAGGCATTATTGCTTCGTCGTCCTGTCGCCCCCCGAGCGACCGGAAACGGCAACTACCATTGAATCAGTGGTTTCCACTTCCGTAAGATTTTCGGGTTCCGTAATCCTGCGCTTCATTCCGTGGGATCCGCGTCTCCCGCCGGTCGCGGCACCGATTCGAGGTCGAAGCCGGCCAGATCCTCCAGGCTGGGACGCCGTGAGAAGTGGTGGTACACGGCTTGGCCGATGGACTCGGTCCGCTCGAAGGTGGTGCCCAGGGACCGCAGACGGGCCTCCAGCGCCGGCGCCAGGCCGGGATCGACGACCAGCGCGTCCGGCCCGGTGGTCCGCACGACGTGGGACTGGCCCTGGTGGACCCACGAGACGTCTGGCCCCAGCTCGCCGGAGAGGATGACCCGGCCGTCGGAGAGGAAGGTGTACTTGGGCCCGATCCAGAATCCCGCGTATCCCGTGCGCACGCCGAGCCGCTCCAGCGTCTCGAGGAAGGACCGATCGCGCTCCTGCGCGTGCGCGCGGGCGCGGAGCCACGGCACGAGGCCCACTCCGTTCAGGCCCACGACACCGAGCGCGGCCACGGCCGCCGCAGCCTTCGAGCGCCGGGAGACCGCGGCGAGGGCCCAGCCCACCGCCATCCCGCTCGAGGTGTAGACGGGCATCAGGTATCGCGGCCGCTGCGCGCCGCGGTGCGAGAACTTCGAGACCGCGAAGGTCCCGACGACTATCACGAACAGACCCAGCGCGAGAAGGGCACTGCTCTGGCCACGCTTCTCGCGCATGTCACGACGATTGTTCCAGGCCATTCCCAGGACCAGTCCCGCAAACGCCAGACCCAGCACGGTCGCCAACCCTGCCGGTATTCCCGCATCGGTCATGCCGAACAGCTTGGGAAAGCTGACGGTGAAGGTCCGCTCGAGCTGCTCGGGCAGCCCGGTCAGCCGGTCCATCGGCCTCTTTCCGCCCTTCCCCACCCAGTCGAGCGTCGCCCAGGCGTTGGCCGCGTTCCAGATGAAGACGGGGTACGCGCCGGCGAGGAAGCCGCTGACGCCGTCGAGCAGGAGGCGCGGCCGGCGAAGGGCGGGCGTCACCAGGGCGGCCAGGACCGCGGTGAGGATGAAGTAGAGGGCGAGGAGCTGCTGCCAAAGCGCCAGGCCGAGGACGAACCCGGGCAGCAGGAGGCCCGTGCCCGGCGTCAGCAGCACGAGGGCGAGCGTGCCCAGCGCGTTGACCTCGGGGTACTGGCCCACGTTGTTCAGCGAGAAGGCGGTCAGGAACCGCGGGCTCACGGCCATGAACAGGCCCGCGCCCAGGGCGGCGATGGTCCCGCCGACACCCCGGGCGAGCCGCATCACCGCGTACACCCAGAGCAGATAGAAGAGGTGGGATGCCAGGACGTAGAGGAGCGGCGTCCCGGCCGCCGGCAGCGCGAGGCCGAGCAGCGCGGTCAGGTGGGGCTTGAGGGTGCCCTCGTAGGGGAAGCCCGGCGCGTAGATCGGCGCCGGGACATGTCCCCTCCGCAGCTCCTGTGCGATGATCCCCGCCACCGCGCTGTCCGAGGAGACCAGGCTCCCCGGGGCCAGGAGCGCGGGCCAGCGGACCAGCGTGGCCAGGGCCAGCATGCCCGCGACGGCCAGCGCGAAGCGGCGATCCAGGGTCCGCGGGTCCGCGCGCGCGCGGTGACGGACGACGAGTATGGCCACGAGCAACGCCAGGAGCGGCGCCGCCACGACGACCGGCACCCGCCCGCCCAGGATCGGGCCTTGAAACCAGGCCTCGACGGCCAGGACCCAGACGGCGAGGGCGGCGTAGGCCAGCTTGCGCCGGACCGCCTCGCTGCGCGGGTCGCGTTCCATGGCGAGACACTAGCACGCACGTGAGCGAAGGCCCGGCGGGGACGCTGCACGTCGTGGCCACTCCGCTGGGGAACCTGGAGGACATCACGCTCCGCGCCATCCGCGTCCTGCGCGAGGTGTCGCTCATCGCCTGCGAGGACACGCGGCATACCGCGGTGCTGCTCCGCGCGCACCACATCACGACCGCGGTCACGTCGTACTTCGAGCACAACGAGCGGTGGAAGGGCGAGCGGATCCTCGCGGCCCTGCGTGCCGGCCGCGACGTCGCCCTCGTCTCCGACGCGGGGACCCCAGGCGTATCCGACCCGGGCTACCGGCTCGTGCGCGACGCCCGCGCCGAAGGAATCCCCGTGGTTCCCGTGCCCGGACCCAGCGCGGCCGTCGCGGCCCTCTCGGTGTCGGGGCTACCGACCGACCGTTTCCTCTTCGTTGGCTTCCTTCCGCCGAAGTCCGCGGCCCGCCGCAAGGCCCTGGACGATCTGGCGTCCGTTCGCGAGACGCTCGTCTTCTACGAGTCGCCCGTCCGCGTCGTCGCCGCGCTCACGGACATGGCGGAGACCCTGGGCAACCGCGAAGCCTTCTTCTGCCGCGAGGCGACGAAGGTGCATGAGGAGTACAAGCGCGGGACGCTTTCCGAGTTACGCGAGACGTTGGCGTCCCGCGCTGCCGTTAAAGGCGAGTTCGTCATCGTCGTCTCGGGCGCGTCGGATAGTCCTGGCTCTTCAGAACCGGTCGAGGTCGTCTTTGCCCGACTCGTCTCCGAGGGCAAGACCCGCCGCGAGGCGGTCAAGGAAACGGCCCGCCTCCTGGGCCTGCCCGCCCGCGAGGTCTACCGCCGGGTGCTCTGAAGGCCGACGATCTTCTGCCGGATGGCCCCGAGGTGGTAGGCGACGTGGGCGATGGAGCCCACCGCGTCACCGAAGGCGGCGTCGCTCGACGAGGCCCCCGTCTCGATCGCCCGCCGCAGCCGCTGGTACTCCCGGCCCACCCGCGCGACGAGGTTCTTCCAGGCGGCGTCGTCGACCGTCTTCACGGCCCAGCTCTCCTTCCAATCGGGTGGCGTGCGGTTGCCCTCGATGATCGCCGCCGAATCGGCCATGGCGAACGCGATGTGGTGCGCGTGCGCCGCGATCGTCGTGTCTCCCCAGATGCGCGAGGCCCCCGCCGCGTCGATGGACCGAAGCGCGCCGAGCAGGCCCGCATCAGGCCGGTTGTCGATGAAGTAGGTGGAGGGGCCCGACGGGCCCTCGGCGGCCTCCCGCAGGACGGTCGAGACCTGACGCGCGGCGACGGTCCCGTCAATGAGCCCCATTTCCCTGCCCTCCCTTCATCCGTTGATTATCGCCACGGGAACTCGCGGTCCGGGAACAGCTCCGAAGGATCCACCTTGCGGGACAGCCGTAGCAGGACCGGCTTCATCATGTCGCGGCGCTCGTAGGTGACGGCCAGGCGCTCGAGGCGGCGCTCCAGCTTCTCCGCCGCCGTGGCGTTCACCGCCACCAGGGCCGCGTCGGGGGCCGCTTCCACGCGCTGCCGGAACTCGAAGAAATACTCGGTGATCGTCGGGCCGAGCTTGCTCGAGCACGTCACGCGCCCTTCGGAAAGGAAGTTGATCTTCGTGGCGATGTAGAAGTCCGTGAAGCACCAGCGCACGCTTTCGGCTTGCAGGTCTTGCACGAAGCGCCGCCACTGGACGTCGGAGCGCAGCGTGGGGACGGCCTGGGCGAGGGACCCGACGGCGCCGAAGGCGACGAGGGCCAGCATCGCCAGCCGCCGTAGCCGGTCGTCCAGGGCGCGGGCGAGAAAGACCGGGATGGCCGCCATCGAGGGCAGGAGGTAACGGGGATTGCCCGGGATCGCGGGCAGGGCGGCCACGGCGACGGCCACGTTGACGGCGACCAGAAGGAAGAGGACCTTCAGCGTGCCGCTCCGCTCGCGCACCGCCGCCCGCGCGGCGAGCACGACGGCCAGGACGGCCAGCGCGACCGCGGTCCACGCGACATCGCGGAACACGACGTCGATGGTGGGCGGGTAACCGGGGTCATAGCCCAGCAGCACCGGGAGCTGGTCCGCCACCACAGCGAGGGCGCGGCCGCCCACTCCCGGTCCCTCGACCCGGGCGCCCACGCTCTCCGCCCCGACGAGGTAACGGAACGAGGCCCAGCCCTCGCCCGCGTTCCAGAGCAGGCCGGGCAGATAGCCGAGGGTCAGGCCTCCGGCGAGCCGCGCCGCCGGACCGAGGACGCGCCGGCGCCCCGCGGCCAGCAGCGCGAGGCCAACCACCGCGATGGGGATGGCGGCCAGGATGTGCGACCAGAACGCGAGGCCAAGCAGGATCCCTGCCACGGCGGCGGAGGCCGGAGCGGGCGGCTCTCCCGATTCGAGCCACTGCGCGGCCAGGAGGACGGCCCACGTCCCGAGGGCGAGCACCTCCACGTAGTTGCCGTCGTTGCTCAAGCTGTAACGGGTGACGAAGGCAGGGGCGAAGGCGAGGTAGAGCCCGGCGGCGAGGGCGGTCCACCGCCGCGCCGGCGCCGCCCGCCGGGCCAGCCGGTAGACGGCGGCCACGAACGCCATATAGAAGAAGACGGACACGAGCGCGAACGCCCGCGCGGGATCGATGAGCGCGGCCAGGGGAGCCGTGAGGTGGGACTTGAGGCTGCCGCTGTACGGAACGTGGGGGACGAAGACCAGATGGTCGATCCCGTCGCGCACGTGGAGGGCGACGATCCCGGACAGCGCGCCGTCCGGGGTGACGTAGCCGGCGGCGCCCTGCCAGGCCAGCGGCAGGCGGAAGAGGAACGTCAGCCCCAGGACGAGCCACAGCGCCCCGCTCGAGGGATCGAGCGAGGGTCCGGCGATGTCACGCCACCGCGCGCGGAGCCACAGCGCGGCGGCGGCGACGCCCGCCGCGAGAAGGAGCACCGGCGGCACGATCGCCATCCAGCGCGGCCGCAGCGGAAGGGCGGCGTCGAACCACCGGAAGCAGAAGAAGACCCACAGCACGGCAGCCAGGGCACCGAGCGCCGCTGTCCGGCCGTGACGCATTCGCTAGCGGACGTTGCCCGCGGGCGGAGAGGTCACGCCTTCCTCCTCTCCGCCACGAAGATGAGGTCCAGGGAGTAGCGCGGCGCCAGGGCGCCCGCCGCCAGCAGCACCCGCATGAAGGGCACCGCCCAGCGCCGGTTCCAGCGGCGCTGCAGCCGGTCGAGCTTGGGGTGCGGCGAGAGCCAGTTGAGGGCCAGCTCCAGGTGAAGGCCGGTGGCCTCCAGGATCTCGAAGCCTTCCTCGTCGAGGAGGGCGCGCGCCTCGTCGTAGGAGACCTCGCTCAGGTGGTCCGGGCTGTAGGGCCGCTCCGAGCGGTCCACCAGGTTGGCCAGGCGGAGACGGTTCGGCGTGGTGAGGATGAGCACACCGCCCGGCTTCAGGACCCTGCGAAACTCCGCCAGGCCGGGGCGCGGGTCGACCAGGTGCTCGATGAGCTCGCCGGCGAAGAGGGCGTCGAAGGCCCGATCGCGGAAGGGCAGGGGCTGCGCCTCCGCGACGAGCCAGCGCACGCCGGGGAACAGCGCCTTGCGGGAGAGGAGAAGGTCGTGGTCCACGTCGGCGGCCGTGATCGTGAACGGCCAGTCGGGACGGATCTCGGTGAACAGGCTGCGGCCGCAGCCGGCGTCCAGCACCTGCGCGCCGGAGGGGATGCGGGACAGGAACAGCCTCTCCAGCTTCCGCAACATGGCCGCGTGCAGCTCGTGGAGGAACGGCTCCGGCGGCGTGTAGCCGTGGGTGGCGTGGACGCGGTGGTAGTACGCGCGCAGGACCTCCGGGTCCGCGACCTTGCCCGCCACGAACCGGTTCTCGAGCACGCGGTGCTTCGGCGAGCGCAGGACGAGCTGGATGCCGATGACCGGGTCGAACACGTAGTCCGGGTTCGACCAGGAGTCGAGCGCAGGCTCGCGCCCCGCGGCGGTCTCCTTCCAGAGCGAGCCCGGGCCGATCGACGTCAGGTCCAGGCCGATCGTGGTCTCCGCGTCACCCTCGGGCAGCGCGAACCGCCACCACCCCACGTGGGTGTCGGGGTGCTTCTCGCGCAGGTGCGAGTACAGGTCGAGGGTGAAGACGTGGCGCGCGGCGTCCTTCAGGCGGCTGCGGAAGCGCAGCGTCCCGCGGCGGGTGCTGAGGTCGATGCTCGGGGTGAGGGGACGGATCCGGGCCATTCCGCAGTGTGGCCGCGGCCGCTAGCGGGGCAGCCTCGCCACCGCCTGCTGGGCCAGCCTGCGCGCGACCGGCATCTGGTCGTCCTGCATGAGGTTGACGTCCACGGCCAGCTCGTAACGGCCGGTCAGGACCGTGAGGTCGTACATGGGCGACCTGTAGGCTCCCTGGCCCAGGCCGGAGAGCGTCCGGTACCCGTTGGTCTCGACCGCCTTCTTGAAGGCGGCGCGGGCGTCGGCCGCGCCGTCGTAGACGGTGACCGAGAGGCTGGCGGTTTCCAACCCCGACGGCGCCGCCCACCGGCACGAGGCGGCCTGCGGCATCTTCTGCGGCACCCCCTCGCCCACCGCCGTGGCCAGGGCGCCCTCCACCTCTTTCCGGGTCAGGAGCTGGCAGGGATCGAGGGACACGGCGGACGAGGGAGGGGCCATGGGCATGGGCACGGAGCGGACCTGCGCGCTGGGCGACGCCGCCGGCGCGGGACTGGGCGCCGGGGACTCCTTGCCCCCACACCCGGCCAGCGTGGTCACGGCCAGCAGCAGCGCGCTGCGCGTGCGGCTCATGGCGATCCTTCCTGCCGGGGTGGCCGGCGCTCTCATCTGCGGGGGAATGATGACACAGGTGACTCTCCGCGCGCCCCACGCCGCGGATTGATTGACACTCCTCAGCCGTCGATGCCAGACTCTACGAACTTTCCATGAGCCAGATGAAGGTCCTGGTCGTCGGAAACGGCGGCCGCGAGCACGCCCTGGTCTGGAAGATCCGCCAGAGCCCGCTGGTGGGCGACGTCTTCTGCGCCCCCGGCAACGCGGGCATCGCGGGGCTGGCGGACTGCGTGCCCATCGACACCTCCAACATCGTGGAGGTGGCGGACTTCGCGCAGACCGTCAAGGCCGACCTGACGGTGGTGGGGCCCGAGCTGCCCATGGTGCTGGGCATCGCCGACGAGTTCGCGAAGCGCGGCCTGTCCATCTTCTGCCCCAGCCGCGCCGCCGCGGAGATCGAGGGCTCGAAGGCGTACGCCCGCGACTTCATGGACAAGCACAAGATCCCCTCGCCGCGATTCCGGATCTGCCCGACGGAGGAGGCCGCGCAGAACTTCGTCAAGGAAGCGCCCTTCAAGTACCCCTTCGTGGTGAAGGCCGACGGCCTGGCCCAGGGCAAGGGCACGCTCATCGTGAACGACAAGAAGGAAGCGAAGGAAGCCGTCGGGGCCATGATGGAGGACAAGAAGTTCGGGACCGCGGGCGCCAAGCTGGTCATGGAGGAGTACCTGGAAGGCGAGGAGATCTCCTTCCTCCTCTTCTCCGACGGGGCCCGCGTCCTGCCCATGGTGTCGGTGCAGGACCACAAGCGCGCGCTGGACAACGACCAGGGCCCGAACACGGGCGGAATGGGGACGGTCTCACCCGCCACCAACCTCTCCATCGAGGCGCACAAGCAGATCATGCACGACATCGTCCTGCCCACCATCGGCGGCCTGGCCGCGGAGGGCCGGAAGTACCAGGGCGTGCTCTACGCCGGGCTCATGATCACCGAGGGCGGCCCCCGGGTCCTGGAGTTCAACGCGCGCTTCGGCGATCCGGAGACGCAGGTCATCATGGCCCGCATGAAGAGCGACATCGTGCCGATCCTGAAGGGAGTGGCGGACGGGGCGCTCAAGGAGACCAAGATCGACTGGGCCAAGGAGCCCGCGGCCTGCGTGGTGATGGCCAGCAAGGGATACCCGGAGGAGGCGGAGACGGGCAAGGAGATCCGCGGCCTGGACTCCCTGAAGGGAGCGGCCGACGTCGTCGTGTACCACTCGGCCACCGCCCTGCGCGACGGCAAGGTGGTGACCGTCGGCGGCCGCGTGCTGGGGGTGACCGCCCTGGGCGCGAACCTCGACGCCGCGGTGCAGCGCGCGTACGAGGCCGTGGCGAAGATCTCGTTCGACGGGATGCAGTACCGCAAGGACATAGGCCAGAAGGCGCTGGCGCGGCTCCACGCCCACCGCTGATGAGCGCGCGGGCCAAATCGCTCGTCGCCATCGTCATGGGGAGCGACAGCGACCTCCCGACCATGGCCGAGTGCGCCCGCGTGCTCGAGGTCTACGAGATCCCCTACGACATCAAGGTGCTCTCCGCGCACCGCAGCCCCGAGCAGCTCACGCGCTTCGTGCGCGAGGCGGAGCGCCGCGGCTTCCGGGTGCTGATCGCGGGCGCCGGCGGGTCCGCCCACCTGGCCGGCGTCATGGCCGCGCACTCTACGCTGCCCGTGATCGGCGTGCCGGTGGCCAGCTCCCCGCTCGGCGGCTTCGACTCGCTCCTGTCCACGGTACAGATGCCGCCGGGGATCCCCGTGGCCACCGTGGGGGTCGGCAGCATGGGAGCGAAGAACGCGGGCCACCTCGCGGCGTCCATCCTGGCCATCGAGGACTCGTCGCTGCGGCGGAAGATCGAGAGCCTCCGCGAGAAGATGGAACACGAGATCCTGGAGAAGTCGAAGTCCCTCCCCCGCCGCCTGCGCGAGGTCCTCGGAGGGGAGAAGTAGCCGCGGCCACGAAGCCGGACCGGCGCGTCCTCCTCGCCGCCGCGCTCAGCCTGGCCTTGAACCTCCTCGGCACCGCCTGGGGCCTGCCCGCGCGCTGGCACCCGGACGAGAAGGCGGACGCGGCCGCGGAGATGGCTCGATCCGGCCGCGCGCGCCCCGACTCGTTCATCAACCCCTCGCTTCCCCTGTACGTCATGGTCCCGCCCATCTGGCTGCAGGACCGGCTGGCCCGCGCCGGCCTGCTCACGGGCCACGCCGCGGACCCGCTGCTCCTGGGCCGCGCCCTCTCGGCGCTGGCGGGGGCGGCGGCGGTGTGGACACTCGGGTGGACGGTGGCCCGCGCGCATCCCGCGTGCGGCCTGCTGGCGGCGCTCTTCCTCGCGCTCATGCCCGGTTTCGTGAACCTCTGCCACTTCGCGACGCCGGAGCCATGGGTGATGCTCGGCGTCTCCGCCACGCTGGCCGTGGCCGTGGCCCACGCGGACGGCCGCGCACCGGCGTGGGCGCTCGGTGCCGTCCTCGGCCTGACCGCATCCACGAAGTACACGGCGGCGGCGCTCCTGGTCCCGGCCGTGGCCGCGGTGTGGATGCGGAGGCGGAACGACCAAGGCCCACGATGGGTCTGGATGGCCGCGGCCGGGGCGTTGGCCTTCGGCCTCGGCGCGTGCGTCGCCGCGGCCGACACGACGCTGGCCGGCCACCTCCACCTGAAGGACGCGCGCCTGCTCCACCCCGAGCACGCGAAGGGCTTCGTCCGGGGCGCGGCGCGCATCGCCATGGCCGCGGGGGTGGCGGCCCTGGCCGTCGCGCTGCTGGCGCGCGGCGGCCGGCCGTGGGCGGTCCGTCTCGCCCGCCGCGAGCTGTTCGTCATGGGTGCCACGGCGGTGGCGGGGTTCCTCGTCGGCACGCCCTACGCCGCGCTGGACCCCGCCGCGTTCGCCAGCGACCTGGCGTACAACCACCAGACCCGCTTCGAGTACAAGGGCCTGGCGGGCGCCTCCACCTCGTTCGTGCCGTATCTGCTGCTTTTCGCCGCGGCGATGACGCTGCCGCTGCTGGCGGCGGCCACGGCGGGGGCGATGGTGGCGGCCGCGCGCGGGCTGCGGGGCGAGGCCGCCGCGGTGGTGGCGCTGACCGCGGCGCTGGCGCCGTACCTGCTCGTCGCCGCGTCGGGGCACCAGGCCATGCGCTTCCT
>Ga0075428_100008017_pt1 | contig 11719 bp, 11 predicted proteins | sample RhiMetdeltSRZDD2_FD_75291 | JGI IMG/M metagenome (GOLD analysis project Ga0075428, IMG submission 75291) | Populus rhizosphere microbial communities from Tennessee, USA - Rhizosphere MetaG P. deltoides SRZDD2 | ecosystem: Host-associated > Plants > Roots > Rhizosphere > Soil | place: USA...
CCCGGATAGGCCGTGGTGGTCGCGTGCACCACGCCGAGCGCGCCGTTCTTGAATTTGACGGCCGCGACGGCGAGGTCTTCGGTTTCCATGCGGTGCACGGGCGTCGTGGCGGTAAAGCTTTTTACCGCTGAAGCTTCTCCGGTAAAAGACAGAAACAGGTCCAGCGTATGGATGGCCTGCGTGATCAGCACGCCGCCGCCGTCGCGCGCTTTCGTTCCCCGGCCGGGCTGGTCGTAATAGCTCTGCGGCCGCCAGTTCGGGATCATGGCGGAAGCGGAGACGAGCTTGCCGAGTTGCGGCAGGTTCTCGCGCAGCTTCTCGGCCGCCGGGCGGAAGCGGTGCTGCAGGACGACGCCGAGCGTGACCCTGGCGCAGGCTTTCACCAGCTGCTCCGCCCTCGCGGTCGAGATCTCCACCGGCTTCTCCAGCAGCACGTGCTTGCCCGCAGCGGCGCAACGCGAGGCGATATCGAGGTGCGTATTCGGCGGCGTGAGGACCAGCACCGCGTTCACGGACTTGTCCTCGAGGATGGTGTCGAGGCGGTCACACAGCGGAAACGCGAAACGCTCCCTGAACTTGTCTCTTCGTTCCCCGGAGGGACTGAAGGCATGCGCGACCTCGATCTTGAGGTCGAGCAGGCTTTTGGCGTGCGGCGTGACGGCCATGCCGAGGCCGACGATCGCCACCCTAGAAGCCATACAGCTCCGCCGGGTTGTCGACGAGAATCTGTCTGAAGGTCTTTTCGTCGCCTGCCCACTCGGCGGCAAGGTTCAGAAGGTCGATGTCGTCTGGAAGATTCTGGCGAGCGGACGGATGCGGCCAGTTGGAGGCCCACAGCATGCGCTGCGGCGCGTGTTTCACCAGCGCTCGGGCCAGGCGGCTGACGTCCTCGTATTTCGGCGGCCCGCTCTTCGAGGTCTCGTAGGGCGCCGAGAGCTTCACCCAGCAGCGGCCGGTATCGACAAGATTCAACAAGGAGCGAAACGGCGCGGAATCAGGCGCCACAGGCTCGAGAAATTTCCCCGTGTGGTCGATGACGAATTTGCCCGGCAGGCGCTTGATCTGCGCCTCGTGCTTCGGCAGCTCGCGGCCATCCAGTTGAATGTTCACGTGCCAGCCGAAGGCATGCACGCGCGCCGCCACCGCGTCCATCACGTCGAAGCCGAGCGTACCGCCGTGCAGGGTCATGATGCGCACCGCGCATACGCCGCCCCGGGTGAGGCGCACGAGCGTGGCGTCGGAGACGTCTGCTCTCACCACGGCCACGCCCCTTGCGCCGTTTCCCAGCTTCCTGATCGAATTCAAAACCACCGTGTTGTCGTCGCGGTAGGCGTTCGCCTGCACCACGATCACGCGCTCGAGGCCGAGGCGCTTCTGCACCTGCTCGCGGTAGTCCTCGACCGTGAACACTCCCGGCATGAAGGTGCCGGGCGGCACCGGCGCCCCCGCCTCGTAGAAATGCATGTGCGTGTCGCAGGCGCCCTTCACTTCTTCCGGCCCTTCTTCGGCGCGGCGGGATTCGGCACGTCCTCGGCGGTGCAGAAGATGCCGCCCTGGTGCGCCTCGGCGATGGCATCGGTGCTCGGCTTCTCCCGCGCAAGAACTTCATTTGCATAGGTCTCGGAGTCATCCTCCGGCCGGTAGCCGAGCCGCACGGCGTTGGAGTTGTCGTACCAGGCGCGCTTGTTGCCCGAGATGCCGTAGACGATCTCGAACTTGATGTCCGGATGCTCGATGCCGATGCTCACCAGCTGCGCCAGGTCGCGCGGGCTGAACCAGATCGACAGACGCCGCTTGTCCAGCGGCTTCGGGCCGACGTTGCCGATGCGCATCATGAACATCTGCATGCCGTACTTGTCGGCGTAGAGGCTGCCGAGCGCCTCGCCGAACACCTTGGACACGCCGTAGCGGCTGTCGGGCTTGATGTAGACGCGGTGGTCGATGGTCTGGTTGCGGCGGTAGAAGCCCACCGCGTGGTTGCTGGTGGGGAAGAGGATGCGCTTCACGCCGTTGCGCCGCGCCGCCTCGAACACGTTGTAGCAGCCGACGATGTTGGCCTTGAGGATGCCTTCCCAGGGGCCTTCGACCGAGTAGCCGCCGAGATGGATGATGGCGTCGACGCCCTTGGTGATCTTGAGCGCGTCGGACATCTTGGAGATATCCGCTCGGATGAATGTTTCGCCTTTGCTTTTCTGCAGATTTCTCTTGTCTGAAAGGCGAAGGCGATATTTGCCCGCGAGCTCGCGCCGCAAGTGCGAGCCGACGTCGCCGGTGGCGCCGGTGATCAGAATGGTTTTCACAGAACTCTCCCGATGAGGTCGTTGAATTGCGCCGCGCGCTCGAAATACACCGAGTGCCCGGCCGCGGGCACGCGCACCGCGCTGCCCTTTGGCGCGAGGCGCGCCAGCGCCGGCCCGGCTGCTGGCGGAAATACCCAGTCTTCATCGCCGGTGATGAACAGCACCGGCATCGGCAACTGCGCAAGGAGGTTCGGCGCGCGGGTGCGCTGCTGCCGGATCCGTTCCCGCACCTGGTCCTTGAACGACGCAGGAGCGAGCTCGTTGATCTGCGCGTAGAGCAGAGCGAGCGCAGGCTGCTCGCGCGACATGCGCTCGCCGCCTGCCGGGTGGATGCCGCGCTTCTGCAGGTCGGCCAGCACGCCGGGCGAGCGGCGGGTCCACTCGAGGACCTCTGCATCGTTCAGTTGATTGAAATCCAGAGCACCGGAAGTGCACGCCATCACCAGCGCGCGCACCTTCTTCGGCTGGCGCAAGGCGTAGTCGAGGCAGGTCCAGCCGCCCATCGACTGCGCCACGAGGGCGACGTTGTCCAGTTTCAATGCCTCGATCAGAGCGGCCAGGTCATGCGCAAAGGCATCGGGCGCCGTTGCGCCCGGCACCGGGCTCGAAGGCGGAAAGCCGCGGTGGGCGAACACCACGCAGGTGTAGCGCGGGGCGAAATGCGCCACCTGCTGCCACCAGGAGAGATGGTTGCCGCCCAGGCCGTGCGCGAACACCACCGCAGGCCCCTTGCCGAACACTTCGTAGTGGATTTCGGCGCCGTCGCGACGCAGCTTCATGGCTTGAGCAGGGCCTTGCGCGTCCAGTGCGCGGCGTTGACCGCGCCCTTCGGCGCCTTGCCGCGCACGATCTCCGCCGCCTGCGCCGCGGTCTCCATCGACTGATGCTCGATCGCCGGCAGCGAGAGGCCGGCGGCGTGCGGGGTGGCGATGACGTCCGCGCGCGCGGCGAGGCGCGGCGTGGGCATCTGGTCGGGCGCGCGGCCGACGTCCATGGCGCAGCCGGCGATGCGCTTCTCGTCCAGCGCCCGCTCGAGCGCCGCCTCGTCGACCAGGTTGCCGCGCGAGACGTTGATGAGAAACGCCGTCGGCTTCATCCGCGCGAACGCTTTCTCGCCGATGAGATTCTCGGTTTCGGCGGTAGCGACTGCCAAGGGTACGACGTAGTCGGATTGCGCCAGAAGCTGTTCCAGGGAAACAAATTCCTTGTTTGCAACGTAAGGGTCGTTGACCAGCACGCGCATGCCGAGCGCCTTGCCGAGCCGCACGACCTCTCTGCCGATCGCGCCATAGCCGATGACGCCGAGGGTGGCGCCCTTCAGCTCCAGCCCCATGGCGGCTTTTGGAACCTGATTCTGCCGATAAAGGGTCGTGGATTGGCTGATGCCGCGCGACAGATCGACGAGGAACCCCAGCACCATTTCGCTCACCGCGGTGACGAAGCCGGCGCTCGCCTGCGTCACCAGCACGCCGGCCTTGCTCGCCGCCGCGACGTCGACGTTGCGGATGTCGATGGCGCAGCGCTGGAAAGCGACGAGCTGCGGCAGGCGCTCGAACAGCGCGGCCGGCGCCGGCGACTGGCGGTAGGAGACGATGAGGTCGCAGTCCCGGGCGGCGGCGATGAGATCTTCGCCCTGCAGAGAATTCTGCTTTTTATTCAGCACGACCTCACCGGCCGCGCGGAGCGCATGCAATGCCCGCTCGCCGTAATAGTTGGCGAGCGCCTCCGGCGAATGCGTCAGCAGAATCCTCAAGCGGCTTTTTGCCGTTCAGCGATCAGCTTGCGGTAGCGCTCGAGCGAGCGGCCGAGATGGCGGCGCATGGCTTCTCGCGCCGCCTTCGGCTCGCGGCTGCGGATGGCGTCGACGATGCGCCGGTGCTCCGTCTGCAGCAGCGCGAGGTAAGCCCGCTGCCCGCCCATGGTCTGCGGCATGCCGCTGACGATATGGCGCGGAATCAGGTGGCGGCCGATGAACTGCAGGAAGCGCGGGAACTGCGGGTTGCCCGTCGCCTCGGCGATGGTGCGGTGCAGTTCCAGGTCCTCGTCGACGGCGGCGCGCCCCTGCGCGGTGGCGCGGTCCATCGCCTCGAGCGCGGCGCCGATGGCGCGCACTTGCGTGCGCGAGGCGCGCTCGGCCGCCAGGCCCGCCGACTCGATCTCGACGCACACGCGCAGCTCCATGACGTGCAGGATGTCCTGCAGGTTCTGCATGCGCTCGGCGTCGATGCGGAAGGGCGACTGCTGCGGGGCGGCGGAGACGAAGGCGCCGACCCCCTGGCGCGTCACCACCAGGCCGTCGGCGCGCAAGGCTGCCACCGCCTCGCGCACCACCGTGCGGCTCACGCGCGCCGCGCGCGACAGTTCCTCTTCGGTCGGCAGCCGCGCGCCGGCCGCCAGGCGCCCGCCCTTGATCTGCTCGGAGAGCTGCTCGAACAACCCGCGCGACAGCTTGCGGTCAGTGGCCAGCGGACGGATACGCACGTCTTGACGCCCAAACCCGAGGTTGTATGATGACTGACGAATCTTATCAGAGGAGGATTCATGTTCCGCCGTCATTTCACTGGCGCTGTCGCCGCCGCGTGCGTCGCCGCCGCATTTTCCATTCCCGCCGTGCAGGCGCAGCAGAAGCAGGTGTTCAAGGTGTCCGACGTCCACCCGCTCGGCTATCCGACGGTCGAGGCGCTGGTGCGCATGGGCAACAAGCTGGACAAGGCCACCAGCGGGCGGCTCACGTTCCAGATGTTCCCCGCCATGCAGCTCGGCGGCGAGAAGGAAATGATCGAGCAGGCGCAGGTCGGCGCGCTGCAGATCGCGCGCATCTCCACCGGCCCCATGGGCCCGGTGGTGGACGAGCTCAACGTCTTCAACATGCCCTTCGTCTTCCGCGACGAAGCGCACATGCGCAAGGTGATCGACGGCCCGATCGGCAAGGACCTGCTCGCCAAGCTCACCGCCAGCCCGGCGCGCCTGGTGGCGCTCGGCTGGATGGACGCCGGCACGCGCAACGTCTACGCCAAGAAGGCGGTGACCAAGCCTGCCGATCTGAAGGGCATGAAGATCCGCATGATGGGCAACCCGCTGTTCGTCGACACCATGAACGCCATGGGCGGCAACGGCATCTCGATGGGCTTCGGCGAGCTGTACACGGCGCTGCAGACCGGCGTGGTCGACGGCGCGGAGAACAACCCGCCCACCATCGTCACCCACAAGCACTACGAGATCGCCAAGGTCTACAGCCTCACCGGGCACCTCATCATCCCGGAAATCTTCGTCTTCTCGAAGAAGAGCTGGGACGGCCTCAACAAGTCCGACCAGGATCTCATCCTGAAGCTGTCGCGCGAAGCGCAGATCGAGCAGCGCGGGCTGTGGGACAAGATGACCAAGGAGTCGGAGGACAAGCTGAAGGCCGCCGGCGTCAAGTTCGTTGCCGTGGACAAGAAAGCGTTCTACGCGGCGACGCAACCGGTGCGCGACAAGTACGGCGCCAAGTACGCCAGCCTGATCAAGCGCATCCAAGACACAAAATAAAAACCAGGTACCGCAAGGCGATGCAGGCGCTGTATCTGGCCTGCATCGTCGTTTCTGGACTGGCGCTGGTCGCGATCACGCTGATGATCCCGGTCGGCGTGTTCTTCCGCTACGCGCTCAACGCCGCGCTGTCGTGGCCCGAGCCCGCCTCCACCGTCATGATGGTGGCGTTCTCCTTCCTCGGCGGCGCGGCCGTCTACCGCGCCAAGGTGCACGTCGCCGTTGAAGCCCTCCTCAATGCCGTTCCATCGGCAATCAGAAAATTCATGCTGTGGGCGGTGGACGCCTGCATGGCGGCCATGGCGCTGTTCATGTTCGGCTACGGCTGGCACCTGTGCGTGGTCACCTGGCCGAACACCATCGCCGAGTTCCCCGGCCTCTCGGTCGGCGTCACCTACCTGCCGATCCCGATTGCCGGCTTCTTCACCCTGCTGTTCCTGATCGAGAAGATCTGGCTGGGCGAGCCGCCGCAGAGCGACGTCATGTACAGCGACGCGCCGCAGGACCTGGAGTAGGCATGGACATCCTCGTCCTGCTCGGGTCATTTACGCTGCTGTGCTTCCTCGGCGTGCCGGTGGCCTACGCGCTCGGGCTCTCGGCGCTGTTCGGCGCGCTGTGGGCCGACATCCCGCTCGAGGCGGTGATGCTGCGCATCTCGGACGGCACCGACGATTTCGCCCTGCTCGCGATTCCTTTCTTCGTCCTCGCCGGCGCCATCATGGCCGAGGGCGGCATGGCGGCGCGCCTGATCCTGCTGGCGAAGGTCTTCGTCGGCTTCATCCGCGGCGGCCTGGCGCTGGTCAACATCCTCGCCTCGACGCTGTTCGGCTGCATCTCGGGCTCGTCGGTCGCCGACACCTCGGCGATCGGCTCGGTGATGATCCCGCAGATGGTGAAGCAGGGCTACACGCGCGTCTTCGCCACCAACGTCACCATCTGCGGCTCGGTGCAGGCGCTGCTCATCCCGCCCTCGCACAACGCGGTCATTTATTCCATCGCCGCGGGCGGCACCGTGTCGGTCGCCGCCCTGTTCCTCGCCGGCGTATTTCCGGGGCTGCTGTTCGGCCTGTGCCTGGTCGGGCTGGTGCTGTGGACCGCGCACCGGCGCAATTTCCCGAAGGGCGATCCGATCCCCCTGCGCCAGGTGCCGATGATCGTCATCAATGCCGTCCCGGGGATGATCACCATCGTCATCATCATGGGCGGCATCCTCTCGGGCGTGTTCACGCCGACGGAGTCGGCGGCAGTAGCGTGCGTTTACGCCTTCCTGGTGACGTTCGTGCTCTATCGAGACTACAAATGGCGCGACCTGCCGCACCTGGTGCACCGCGTGGTGAAGACGGTGGCGATGGTGATGATGCTGATCGGCTTCTCGGTCGGCTTCGGCTACATGATGGCGCTGATGCAGATCCCGGCGAAGATGACCACCTTCTTCCTCGGCATCTCCGAGAACAAGTACGTCTTCCTCATGCTGGTCAACATCCTGCTCCTGCTGCTCGGCACCTTCATGGATCTCGCGCCGATGCTGCTGATCTGCACGCCGATCTTCATGCCGGTGATCCTCAAGCTCGGCATCGACCCGGTGCATTTCGGCATGATCATGATCCTCAACCTCGGCATCGGCCTGATCACGCCGCCGGTGGGGCCGACGCTGTTCGTCGGCTGCGCCATCGGCAAGGTGACCATGGAGCAGGTTTCGAAGGAGCTGTGGCCGTTCTACGGCGCGATGTGCCTCGCCCTGCTGCTGGTGACCTACATTCCCGCGATTTCCCTCTGGCTACCCGGCCTGATGAAGTAGTACATTGAGCGCAGCCTAACCCTCAAGAGGAGGAGAGCATGGCCCGTGTCACCCGTCGTACGTTCCTGCAGTATTCCGGCGCCGGCATGGCGGCGATTCTCGCCGCCCACCGCGCCCCCGTCTTCGCCCAGGCCAACAGCGTGCACATCGTGCGCTGGAACGATTTCGTGCCCGCCGCCGACAAGGTGCTGCGCGAAGTCTTCGCGCCCGAGGTGCAGAAAGCGCTCGGCCTCAAGCTGAACGTCGAGACCATCAACGCCAACGACATCCCGGCGCGCGCCACCGCTTCGATCCAGTCGGGCAACGGCCCCGACATCTTCATGCTGCTCAACAACTACCCGCATCTGTACGCCTCGGCCGCGGTCGACGTGAGCAGCGTGGCCGACGAATTCGGCAAGGCGCAGGGCGGCATCTACGACGCCTCGGCGCAGCTCAACCGGGTGGGCGGCAAGTGGGTCTCGCTGCCCTGGTCGGTGGTGCCGGCGATGATCGCCTACCGCAAGTCCTGGTTCGACGAGGTCGGCGCCAAGTCCTTCCCCAAGACCTGGCAGGAATACCAGGCCGTCGGCAAAAAGCTCAAAGCCAACAAGCACCCGATCGGGCAGACGCTCGGCAACACCTTCGGTGATGCGCCGACCTTTACCTACCCGTTCCTGTGGTCCTTCGGCGGCCAGGAGGTCGACGCCAAGGGCAAGGTAGTGCTCAACTCGAAGGAGACGCTCGAGTCGGTGCGCTTCATGGTGCAGTTCTGGAAGGACGCGCACGACGAGGGCGGCCTCGCCTGGGACGACTCGAACAACAACCGCGCCTTCCTCTCCGGCGACATCAGCGCATCGCTCAACGGCGCCTCGATCTATGTCGCGGCGCTGAACGGCGCCGACAAGTTCAAGACCGACAAGGGCGCGCCGCTGCACACCGACATCCTGCACTCGCCGCTGCCCGCCGGACCGAAGGGCGCGCACGCCTACCACACGGCGTTCAACCACATGGTGATGAAGTACTCGAAGAACGCCAAAGGCGCGATCGAGTTCCTGCGCTGGGCGCACCGCAGGGAGAACTACGAGAAGTGGTTCCTGGTGCAGAAGGGCTTCGCCGTCGGGCCGACGCGCGCGTGGGAGAAGCACGCCATGTGGAAGAACGACCCGGTGATGCTGCCGTTCAGGAACGGGGCCGCAGCGCAGAAGCGGCTGATGGGCTTCGCCGGCCAGCCTGACAAGAAAGCGGCCGAGGCGTGGAACAAGTTCATCGTCACCGTGATGTACGCCCAGGCCTGCAGCGGCAAGATGAAGCCCGAGGAAGCGGTGAAGTGGGCGGCGGGCGAGCTGGGCAAGATCTACACCTGAGCGCCTGCAGTTGAGCAAGGAACGCGCCCGCGTCTCGCCGCTGACGCGGGCGCTGGAGAGCGAGAAGCTGCTCGCCACGGCGCTGCTCGCGCCGGGAGTGGCGATCCTCGTGCTCTTCATCGCCTACCCGTTCGTGATGGCGCTGTGGTACTCGCTCACCAGCGTGCGGGTCGGCGACGCCGGCGAATTCGTCGGCATCGCCAACTTCGCCAAGGCGGTGAACGACACCATCTTCCAGATGGCGTTCAAGAACACCGTCTTCTACACGTTCTGGGCGACGATCTTCAAGCTCGCGCTCGGCATGTGGCTGGCGCTGCTGCTCAACCGCCACTTCCGCTTCAAGCGCATCGTGCGCGCCTCGATGCTGCTGCCGTTCATCATCCCGACAGTGCTCTCCGCCTTCGCCTGGCGCTGGATGTTCGACCCGACCTTCAGCGTGATGAACTGGATGCTCTACCACGGCGGCATGATCACCGACCGCCTGCCGTTCCTCTCCAGCGGCGACTGGGCCATGTGGTGCGCGGTGCTGGTCAACACCTGGCGCGGCATGCCGTTCTTCGCCATCACGCTGCTCGCCGGGCTGCAGACCATCAGCCCGGACCTGCACGAGGCGGCGGCGCTCGACGGCGCCAACGCCTGGCACCGCTTCTGGCACGTGACCTGGCCGCTGCTCCTGCCGGTGACGCTGGTGGTGGTGGTGTTCTCGGTGATCCAGACCTTCTCGGATTTCCAGCTGATCTACGTGCTCACCGGCGGCGGGCCGGCCAACTCGACGCACCTCATCGCCACTTACGCCTACCAGATCGGCGTCGGCTCGGGCCTCCTCGGCGAAGGCGCGGCATTGTCGCTGTTCATGTTCCCGGTGCTGTTCGCGGTGGTCTGGGTGCAGCTGCGCTACCTCAAGCGCATGGAGAATGCCTAGCCCGTGCTGATCGAGCGCAAATGGAAGAAGTGGCTGTACTTCTACCTGCCGATGACGGTGTTCATCGTTTTCACCCTGTTCCCGTTCTACTGGATGGCGGTGACCGCGTTCCGCCCCGACAACGAGCTCTACGCCACCTGGCGCCAGCCGAACGCCGCGCCGCTGTGGACGCTGCATCCGACCCTGGAGCATTTCGTCGGCCTGATGCAGACCACCGCGTTTCCGACCTGGCTGTGGAACACGATGCTGATCGCCATCGTCTCGACGCTGATCTCGCTCGTCTGCGGCATGTTCGCCGGCTACGCGCTGGCGCGGCTCAGGTTCCGCGGCTCGGAATTCCTCGGCACGGCGATCTTCATCACCTACCTCGTGCCGCAGACGCTGCTCTTCATCCCGCTCGCGGACATCGTCCGCGACCTGCAGCTCGGCAACACGCCCTGGGCGCTGATGCTGACCTATCCGACCTTCCTCATCCCGTTCTGCACCTGGCTGCTGATGGGCTACTTCAAGACCATCCCCCGCGAGCTGGAGGAATGCGCGCGCATCGACGGCGCGACGCGCTTCGGCGCCATGGTGCGCATCATCTTCCCGGTGGCGATCCCCGGCATCCTCTCGGCGGGCATCTTCGCCTTCACGCTGTCGTGGAACGAATTCATCTACGCCCTCGTCTTCATGGCCTCGGCCGACCAGAAGACCGTCCCCGTCGGCGTAGTTTCCGAACTGATCCGCGGCGACATTTTCTTCTGGGGCCAGCTGATGATGGGCGCGCTGCTCGGCTCGGTGCCGGTGGCGCTGGTCTACTCGTTCTTCGTCGAGTACTACGTCACCGGCCTTACCGGCTCCGTGAAGGGTTGAGATGGCCCGCGTTTTTATTCAAAACCTCAACAAGAAATACGACAACGGATTCCATGCGGTCAAGGACGTAAACCTTGAAATCCAGGACAAGGAATTCGTCGTCCTCGTCGGCCCGTCGGGTTGCGGCAAGACAACGACGCTGCGCATGGTGGCGGGCCTCGAGGAAATCACCTCGGGCGAGATCCGCATCGGCGAGCAGGTGGTGAACGACCTGCCGCCCATGGACCGCAACATCGCCATGGTGTTCCAGAACTACGCCCTCTACCCGCACAAGACCGTGTTCGACAACATGGCCTTCGGCCTGCAGATGCGCGGCTACGCCAAGGCCGACGTCGACAAGCGGGTGCGCGAGGCGGCGGAGATGCTCGGCATACAGCCGCTGCTCGAGCGCAAGCCGCGCCAGCTCTCCGGCGGCCAGCGCCAGCGCGTCGCGGTGGGGCGCGCCATCGTGCGCCACCCGCAGGTGTTCCTGTTCGACGAGCCCCTCTCCAACCTGGACGCGCAACTGCGCGTGCAGATGCGGGTGGAACTGAAGCGCCTGCACGAGCAGCTCGAGACCACCGCCATCTACGTCACCCACGACCAGGTCGAGGCGATGACGCTCGGCGACCGCGTGGTGGTGATGAAGGACGGCCTCGTGCAGCAGGTGGGTGAACCGCTCGAGCTCTATGCCCAGCCGGCCAACCGCTTCGTCGCCGGCTTCATCGGCTCGCCCGCAATGAACTTCGTCGAGGTCGCGATCAGCGGGGCCGGCGCCGCGCTGTGGGCCCAGGCCGAAGGCCTGCGCGTGCGGGTTCCCACGGAGTTCGCCGAGCGCGTGCACGCCCACGCCGGCAAGCGGCTGACGCTCGGCGTGCGACCGGAGGCGCTGCGCATCGCCAACGGCGTCGACGAATACAGCTTCGAGACCGCGGTCGACGTGGTCGAGCCCCTGGGCAACGAAATCCTGCTCAACTTTCGCGCCGGCGGCGTG
>Ga0075428_100008018_pt1 | contig 11719 bp, 8 predicted proteins | sample RhiMetdeltSRZDD2_FD_75291 | JGI IMG/M metagenome (GOLD analysis project Ga0075428, IMG submission 75291) | Populus rhizosphere microbial communities from Tennessee, USA - Rhizosphere MetaG P. deltoides SRZDD2 | ecosystem: Host-associated > Plants > Roots > Rhizosphere > Soil | place: USA...
GCGAGCTGCTCGAGGTGGCGGTGTAACTATGACGCATCCAGTTCGACTGGTCGGTAGCTTTGCTGTACACTCACGGTAGTGGACCGAGCCGGTTCAAACGCGAAGTCTCAGCAAGTGGTTCCAGTACCATAGATATGAAGGCCGATATTGGTCGAACGCGAGAAGGGTGAGGAGTCCAGAGTCCTCACCCTTCTGGCGTTGCATTCGCCAATGTTCCTCTGCTCGTTCGAGCCGGACGGGGCCGAATTCTGAGTGCGGGTTAGATAGTATCGTGCGACGCGACGAGTGCGACTCGCGACAAATCCGTATCTAGATGCGGTACCGACCATTGTGCCGTCTGACGTTAGGGGTCACGATCGGTAATTTTGTGCTCTAGCGCACTAACCGTCGGTGCGCTAAGCTATCTGCCGCGCCGTTGTTCATTGTTCTTTAAAAGCTGCTCACGGTCGGATCTAACGTCCCGTGTTACATCTTCGCATCCTAGGCGGTGCAGCGGTCCTATCGTCAAACGGCGCGCTGACCGGCGCCGCCGGACGGCGACGCGCGCTTGCCCTTCTCGCACTCATCGCAGCGGCAAGCGACGACGGACTCCCACGAGACCGTGCGCTCGCCCTGCTCTGGCCGGAGCTCGACTCCGAGCGCGCGCGCAACAATCTCAAGCAGCTCGTTTTCTCACTGCGGCGCGCGCTGTCGCCCGACGTTTTTGCCGCCACCGGTTCCTCATTACGGCTAGATCCCAACGTCATCACTGTCGACGTCTGGGCCTACGAGAAATCGATTTCAGAGGGCGCACTCGAAAGCGCGGTTGCTCGGTACGGCGGCCCGTTCCTCGACGGCTTCAACGTCCCCGGCCTCACGGAATTCGACCGATGGATCGAGACGGAGCGCGAGCGACTCGCGCGCGTGCACGCCGAGACGCTCGATACGTTGGCCGAACGCGCGACGAGGACGGGACATTTCGAGATTGCGGCAGCCTGGCGACGTCACCTGGCTGCTCTCGACCCACTGAGCGCGAGGTACGCCGTCTCGTTCGTCCGGGCACTCGCCGACGCGGGAGATGTCCCGGGCGCCTTGCGACAGGCGCACCTGTTCGAGCGCCTGGTTCGAAGCGAGCTCGATGCCGATGTCGGCCCCGAGATGCGATTGCTTGTCGCGCAGCTGCGCGTTCGAACGGGGAACGGCAACGGTAACCGGTTAGCAATCACGAGCGAAGAGATCGAGACGCTTGCGACCGAGCCGGTGGCCAACGGCGCAGTCGCATCCGACTCTGCCCCTCCACCGGAACCCGAGGCCTCGAGGTACCGCAAAGCGTTGCGCGTCCTGACGCCTCGCGTCAAATCGCGGCGATTCGCAATCGTATGCCTGGCGGTCGCCAACGTCATCGTGTTCGGCCTGTGGGGGCGCTCCCGCGCCTTCGGCCCGACCACCGCAATGGGCGAGGTGGCGCCCGATGTGCCGGCAACCATTGCGGTCTTTCCGTTCGACGGTCGCGCAACGGCGTTGACGGGCCAGCTGTCACGCGCGACGGCGGAGCTTCTCACGGCTTCGCTCGATGGGGGCACCGGACTTACCGCGGTCACCGTGGAAAGCGAGTCGCAGCCTGCGGCCCGCAGCGAGTCGCCCGATTCGGCGGTGATCGATGTGTCGAGCGCTGTCCGCATCGCCGAGCGTCTCGGGGCGCGGCTCTTCGTGACGGGACGCATCGTGGAGGTCGGCGGACGGTTACGCGTGACGGCGACAATGCACGACCGCAATCGCATCGACCCGCCGCTTGCCCGAGCAAGTGAGGAGGGCTCCGCAAACGAGATGTTCGAGGTGGTCGATCGTGTTGCGTCGGAACTGCTTGCAGGCCGATTCCCCGGAGCACGCGGCGCGCTCGCGAAAGTCGCGGCGACGACTTCCAAGTCGCTGCCGGCCGCGAAGGCGTACTTCGCGGCGGAACAACACATTGGTAATGGACGGTTCTCGGCCGCCGTCGACGCGCTTCGCGACGCCGTGCGTAAGGACAGCGGATTCGCGCTTGCGTACTACCGAATGAGCCATGCGGCGGAATTGATCGGCGACGAAACCGTGGCGCGCGAGGCCGCCCAGGCAGCGGTGCGATCAGGGCAGCGACTGGACGATCATTATCGTCGCATCGTGACCGCTGCCGCGGCGCGACAGGCCGGAGACGTCGTCGCGGCGGAGCGGGCGTATACGCGCCTAACGCTGGACTATCCGACCGACGCCGACGCGTGGTTCGGGCTCGGGGAAACGCTCTTTCACCTCAATCCGCTGCGCGGTCGTCCTTCGACCGACGCACGCGACGCGTTCGTGAGGGTCGTGGAGCTGGACTCGCGGCACGTCGAAGCGCTGGTCCACCTCGCGCGCATCGAGGCGCTGCGCGGGAATTCCGCCGGGTTCGAGCAGTGGCTCGCGCGGACGCGGGAATACGCGACGGATGATCTTGTCGCCCGGCTCGCATTGCACGTCAGGGCGCTCGGCGGAGTCGATCGCCAGCGTCTCCAGCGCGCGAGCGCGGTGCATGGCGGGACCGGTGCACGCGAGCTGCTCGCGGCTGTCGATCCAGAAGACACCGAACGATTTGCCACGGAGCTTCTCAAGGCGGACGTGCCCGGCGATCTCGCCGCTTACGGGCATCGTCTCGCCGCATACGCGACGAGCGCGCGTGGCCGGTTCCGCGCTGCGCTCAACCATCTCGATCAGGCACAGGAGTCGGATGTCGATTCGGACATCGAGGCGCGATCGCTCCTAGTCGCGATTCCTGGCTCGCCGTTCGACTCGACTGTGATTGCGCAAACACGGATTACGCTGCAGGAATGGCAGCCGTCGTATCTGCAGGACCCGGATGGATCGATCGATGCGCTCGCTCGCAGTCGGACACACTCCCTGCTGCGCCAGCACAGACTCGGGCTGATGGCGTTGCGCGTCGGCGACACCGCTTCGGCGTCGAAAGCCGCGAGGTGGCTCGCCGCGATCGCGGAGCCTGACTCGGAAACGACACCAATCGCGAGGGCTCTGGCGACGAGCCTCGGCGCACGAATCGCAGCCGTCTCAGGCGACTCGGCACGGGCTCTGAGCATGCTCGACCGAATGCAATGGTCCCGTGTTGGACGTGTCAACGGCGTCGAGCCGATGGACCGACTGCTGCACGCGGATCTCCTCACCGCGGCAGGGCGCTACGCGGACGCGTTGCGGTGCTACGCGACGCTTGGCAGCGGTGCGCCGGAAGAGCTGCCGTTCCTCGGGTTTGCAGAGATGGGGATGGCACGCGCAAACGACCGGGCGGGCGATCGTGCAGCGGCAGCTCGCGACTACCGCCGCGTGGCAGAGCTCTGGCGTGACGCGGACGCGCCGCTTCAGGCGTTGGCCGCGACCGCCGGCCGGCGGGCGGCGACACTGGACTCAATGCCGCCGCGTTAGGCTACGCGCAGGATTTGCCTTGGACCTCGAGCCCCGGATCTAGTCCGGGGCTTTTCGTTCGTAGACGACGCGTCCGCCGACCGAGGTCAGCGTGATGTGGGCATCGCGGATCGCTTCCGGCGCGACCTTCGTGAGGTCTCGATCGATGATCGCGAAGTCCGCCAACGCACCGGGCGCGATCACTCCCTTCTCCTTCTCGTCGAACGACGCGTACGCGCCGCCGCGCGTGTAGGCGCGCAGCCCTTGCTCGAGGGAGATTTTCTGTTCGGGAACCCAGCCGTTGGGGTTGCGGTCGTCGAGCGTGCGACGAGTCGTCGCGGCGTACAACCCTTCGAGGGGCGTCGGCGGCGCGACGAACCAGTCGCTGCCGAACGCCAGCGTTGCGCGCGCATCGAGAAGCGAGCGGAACGCGTACGTCGTTTTCGCCCGCTCGGGACCGATGACCTTCTCGGCCCAGCGGCCATCATCGATCGCGTGGTATGGCTGCATGCTCGCAATCACGCCGAGTTTTGCGAAGCGCGGAATGTCCGGAGGCGCGATGTGCTGCGCGTGCTCGATGCGGAATCGCCGATCGCGCGTACCGTTCTCCTTTTCGACTCGCTCGAAGATGTCGAGCTGATCGCGGATTGCGCGGTCACCGATGGCGTGCACGATTACGTGCAGCCCCGCCTTGTCGGCACCCGACGTCCACCTGTAGAGATCATCGTGCGTGTTCACGAACAAGCCGGTGTCTGACGGCGCATCAGTGAACGGCTTCAACATCGCCGCGGTATGCGAACCTAACGATCCGTCGACGAACCCCTTGAGGGCGCCGATCCGGAGCCAAGCGTCTCCGTGGCCACGCGCCGCGACGGTGTCGCGAAGCTTTTCCCAGGTCGCGAGCGGTACGGCCGCGTAGATGCGGGTCCGCAAGCGGCCCGCCTTGTGCGCCCGCTCGAAGATCGCGAGGTCGTTCCACGAGCCCATGTTGACCACGGACGTGACACCCTGCGCGGCGACGTGGGCCATGGCCGCATCGAGCGCGCGGTCCTCGAGCTCCGCGGGCGCGTTCGGCACCAGCCCATTCACCAGGTCCGTCGCGTTGTCTTTGAGAACGCCAGTCGGCTCGCCACTCGCGTCGCGGACGATCGTGCCGCCGGCTACATCGCGGGAGGCGCGGGTGACCTTGGCCGCACGAAGCGCCGCTGAATTCGCGAGCGACATGTGCCCGTCGAGCCGATTGATCCACACGGGATTCTTGGGCGTGACGGAGTCGATCCAGTCGCGGCGTGGCAGCTCCCCGCCCCACTGCTCGTGATCCCAGTCGCCACCGGTGATCCACGCGCCCGCCGGAGCGGAAGCGGCGAACGCCTTGATGCGAGCGATGAACTCCGCGGGTGTCCTGGCGTCGCGGAGTTGCACCGACGAGAGCCGAAATCCACCGTCGACGAAGTGGACGTGCGAGTCGATGAATCCCGGAACGACCATCTGGCCGGCCGCATCGATCACCCTCGCGTTGCCGACGATCTTTCGAACCGCCGCGCTGGAACCGACTGTGGCGATGCGCTCTCCGCGGACGGCGAATGCGTCGGCCCATGGGCGAATGCTGTCGCCCGTCCAGACGCGCGCGTTGACGACTGCGAGCGTTACGGGTTCCGCCGACGCGGACCACCCGGCGTCAACCATCGATGCGCTCCCACGCCCGGATTCGCACGCGGCTACGAGAACCGCTGCGGTCAGTGCGACCAGCGCGTGCACGATCCGCACGGCTCACCGTCGCTCGAGCGCGTCACGTACGTCAAGGAGGATCTCGAAGTAGAGCTGCTCACGGCGGTATGCGAAGTCCAGGGTCGCCATCTGCCCCGAGTCGCCGGTGGCCTTGGCGCGTTCGAAGGCCTCGCGGTACATCTCATCGAGGTTGGCGAGAATACGATCTCGGGAGCGGGACATGCGAGTTTGGTCGATGGCTCGAGGAGTGAGGCGGGGCGGCTCGTCGATAGCCTCGTCGGGCCCGCGATCGAGCGAGTCGAGCAGGTATCGTCGGGCGGCGCCCATCATGAGGCGTCGCGAGCTGAGAGGATCAGTCATTGAAGCGTGAAGAGGTCTTCGCGCGCGACGGTCATCGGTGCGTGTACTGCGGGGGAATATTCGCCGCCGATGAGCTGACGATCGATCACGTACAGCCGCGAGTGAGGGGTGGGGACCGGTCGGGAGGCAACTTAGTAACGGCCTGCGGGGGCTGCAACGTACTCAAGGGTCACCGCCGACTCGCCGATTTTCTCCGCTCCACCCCGTCAGCACATGTGAATTTTCTTCGCTACGCGCGACATGTCTGGCCACGACATCTGCGGGTGCTGGAGGAGGAAATCCACAACAAGTAGGTCGAAGCTGGCGGCTGGCTGCTCGTGCTGGCCGCTGGCTGACGCTGGAGATGCACCCAGCGTCAGCCAGCATCAACAGCCAGCAGCCAGCTTGTAGTGTGGAACTCTACTCCTATCCCGGGTATTAATTAGGCTAAGAAGGGGAGTAGCCACGCGGGCCTGTCCCGCGCGATCGAATCGTCAGGACTGCGCCGACACGCTCGGGGCACGGTTCGATCGGGTCTGCAAGACTAGGCGAGACCTTCGCGATTGGCGGGCAACTGGTGCCCGACGCGCGAGGGGCTCGCCTTTCGCGCATTGACCCCAGGCACACCGGCGGAGATCGGTATGAACAACCTCAAAGTCTTCGTGTTATTGGCAGGGCTCACCTCGCTGTTCGTCGCGATCGGCGGGTACTTCGGCGGCCAGAGCGGTATGGTAATGGCCTTCGTGTTCGCCGGGCTGATGAACTTCGTGATGTACTTCGCGTCGTCGAAGATGGTCCTGCGAATGTATGGCGCCCAGGTCGTGACGGAGCAGGAAGCGCCTGAGCTTTACGCCATGGTCGACAGGCTGCGCCAGCGCGCGGGCCTGCCGATGCCGACGCTTGCCATCGCGCCGCACGCACAGCCGAACGCGTTCGCGACCGGCCGCAATCCACAGAACGCGGTGGTGGCGGTGACGGAAGGGATTCTGCGACTCGTCTCTCGTGATGAGCTGGAGGGCGTGCTGGCGCACGAGCTTGCGCACATCAAGAATCACGACATGCTGCTCCAGACGATCAGCGCGACGTTCGCGGGTGCGATCAGCAATCTCGCGCACTTCGGACTGTTCTTCGGCGGGCGTGATGACGAGAACTCGAGCCCGGTCGCGGGAATCGCGATGGCGATCCTCGCGCCCATTGCCGCCATGCTGATTCAGTTCGCGATCAGTCGCCAGCGAGAGTTCAGAGCCGACGCTGTTGGCGCGGAGATCAGCGGTCGTCCGCGCTCGCTCGCGAACGCGCTACGGAAGCTCGACGCCGCGGCGCATCGAATTCCCATGAACGTCGCTCCCGCCGTGGCGCCCCTGGCGCAGGTGAACCCGCTCGCGGCGTACCGGGGCGGCGTAGCGTCGCTGTTCTCGACGCATCCCTCGACGGAAGAGCGCGTGGCTCGCCTCGAGGCGCTTGCGGCGTAGTCGAGTGTCCGCCGCGGTGTCTTGCGCTACGCGTCGTCGTGGGTGGTGGAGAGGCGGTGAAACACCGCCTCCTTCACTACGCGCCCGTCTCGCAAGTGCTCGACCACGATGCGTTCCAACAGGGCCGGCGTGACCCGCGCATACCAGACGCCTTCCGGATACACCACGACGATGGGGCCGCCGGCGCAGACGCCGAGGCACGGCGTCTCGCCACGCTTCACGCGGCCAGGCCCGAACAGCAGGTCCTCACGCTCGAGCAGCCTCGCGAGCAGGCTGTAGAGCGCCCTGCCACCGCGCTCTGGCGAGCAGAAGCCTCCGGTACAGACGAGGACATGCCGGCGATACGGGTCCATGCGCGGCTCGTTCGACAGGACGCCGGTCATGTCAGGTCCTCGTCATCACGTTTCCGCGCGTGACCGCGGACAACCCCCACAACGCGTCTTGGATCATGCAGTCCCCGCTTCCCTGCTCGAATTGGCCCATGAGCGATTAAGCTAGCCGCACTGGCAGCATGGGGTGGAGACAGCCCGATTAGACGGCTATCATACAACGTTCAGGGCCACGGCCGGCGCCGGAATCGTTCACCGGCGACTCGTCGACGTTAGGCGTGTCAGCCGGCTCGCGGTGCAACATCACCTCCACGAGGAGGATGCAACCATGGCCGCCACAGTAACGCCTGGCAGCTTGCCCACCATCGATCAAAAGGGCTACGCCCACCCCGAAATGCTGGTGAGCACGGAGTGGCTCGCCGCTCATCTCAACGACCCGTCAGTCCGGATCATCGAGAGCGATGAGGACGTGCTCCTCTACGACATGGGCCACATTCCGAATGCGCAAAAGGTCGACTGGCACGCCGACCTGAATGATGCCGTCGTTCGTGACTATGTGGGCCGCGAACAGTTTCAGGAGCTGCTCCGCGCGAAGGGGATCGACGAGAACACGACCGTCGTCTTCTACGGCGACAAGAACAACTGGTGGGCCACGTACGCGTTCTGGGTGTTTCAGCTGTTCGGCTTCAAGAACGCGCGGGTGCTCGACGGCGGCCGCACCAAATGGGAGCAGGAAGGGCGGCCGATGACGCCGGACGTGCCGACGTTCCAGCGAACGAGCTACACCGCGCCCGAGCGAGACGACTCGAAGATCCGGGCGTTCAAGGACCAGGTGGTCGAGCACCAGAAGAAGAAGGGCAAGCTCGTGGATGTGCGGTCGCCCGACGAGTTTTCCGGCAAGAAGACGCACATGCCCGAGTATCCGCAGGAGGGCGTGCTTCGCGGCGGGCACATCCCGGGCGCGCGGAGCGTCCCGTGGGCCAAGGCGGCGAATCCGGATGGCTCGTTCAAGTCGTCGGACGATCTCCGGACGATCTACGAGAAGGAACAGGGCCTCAAGTCGAGCGACGATATCATCGCGTACTGCCGTATCGGCGAGCGGTCGTCGCACACATGGTTCGTGCTCACGTACCTCCTCGGCTATGACAAGGTGCGGAACTACGACGGCAGCTGGACGGAGTGGGGCAACAGCGTACGGATGCCGATCGAAACCGGGCCGGGAGCGACCGTCTAGGGCACTCGAGTATTTTCAACGACAAGGGGCGCCGCCGATTTTCCGCGGCGCGCGCTTCGACCATGCCAGCGCGTCCCGCCGCAGTCGTGCCGCCTAACGAACATCCGATACCACGATGTCCGAGCACCTAACGTCCGAGTACGCCGCCGCCGAACACGCGCAAGCCGAGGCCCCCCCTGCCCCGCCTGCCGGCGGGAAGCCGCCTGCGCGGGTCGTCATCCAGTGGAAGGGGCCGGGCACGATGGCTTTCGAGGGACGGAAAGCCAAGGGTGGTCCCACGATCACGATCGACAACACAGGGAAAGCCGAGCCGGGCCCCGTGGATACTCTGCTCATTGCCCTGGCCGCCTGTACCACCGAAGACGTCCTGACGATCCTCGAAAAGCGCCGGACGCCGGCCACGCGACTCTCGATCGAGGTCGAGGGGAAGCGCGCAAACGCCATCCCGGCGCGGCTGACGGACGTCCACCTTCGCTATGTGGTGGACGGTGAGGGTATCGACCGCGCGAACACCCTTCGAGCGATCGAACTGGCGGTTACCAAGTATTGCTCGGTACGGGATTCGCTGGAGAAGGCGATCTCGATCGATTGGTCGTTGGTACTGAACGGGAGCGAAGGCGATAGTTAGCAATCGGGTGTCGCCTCGGCGCGTCACTCTGTGGCACGCCGGGGAGCGCCCGGGTCGAGTGCGGCCGGGCCCTGATGGTGAAGCCGTTCGCCACCAATGGGTTGAATTACTCATGTAAGACTGCACGGATTTCGCGTATACTTGAATGCGCTCAGGTCGCCGCTCCGGCGACCGATTAAACCCCAAAGCCGCGTAAATGCATCGGCCGCTGAGCGTTCGGGCTCTATACCTCGCACTGGCCTTCTGGCTCCCGCTCTTCATGAGCGGGGCGGAGTGGGTCGTGCGCTGCCCGACGCATGGCGGGGCGCCCCTGGCTGCGTCGCGACAGGTGACGACGCCGGTCCACGCCGCCGACCACGATGCGGACGCGCACCATTCGTCACCGTCGGACCACGGCTCTCGCGGACATAATTGCGCGTGTCCCGGGCCAGGCTGTTGCCCGGCGGCGGTCGCGGTGATTCCGGGTGTGCCGATGCCACTGGCGCACGTGATCCTCGTTCACGAGGCCCGGGCGGTCTCGACACTCGAGCTATTCTCGAGCGACCGCGACTATCTCCTTCCCTTCGCGACTGCTCCTCCCGCCGCGGCGCTCGCGCCCGCGGCCACTTTCGTCGCGTGAGTGTCGGCGCGCCTAACGCGCGCCGTCCCGTCCCGCCCCTGGCCGTCACTGCCTGAGCCTCACGGTTCGGGCGCGCGCGAGCGTCTCTCGCCGATTTAGGCTGCTCGTCCGCGCTCGAGTCACGGCGTGGGCTGGGCGATTCAACAGGGACCGAGATCACTCTCAAGGTGAACGATATGAAACGGATGCTGTCGCAGAGTCGAAGCTTCGTTGGGTTGCTATTGGTACTGATCGCGACCCCCGCGCTCGCTGCGCAGGAGGTGGGTACGATTGAAGGGACAGTCCGCGCGACCGGCACTCGGGCTCCGCTGTCCGACGTGGCGGTGTTCGTGCAAGGTACGACGCGCACTGCGCTGACGGACGCGCAAGGAAAGTTTCGCATTCTCGCTGTGCCAGCGGGCGAGCGTGTCGTCATGGCGCAGCTCATCGGCCGCGCTCGCGGCACGCAGACGGTGGACGTCGCGGCTGACAGCGTCGCTCGAGTCGAGTTCTCGCTGACCGAGGTCGCGGCCGTCATTGCGCCGACAGTGGTGAGCGCGACGCGCGAGGTGCAGCGTCGTACGGATCAGTCGACGACGATCGATGTTCTCGAGGGAGCTGCGATTCGCGAGGTGCGAGCCGCGCACCCGTCGGGGATCATGCAGCGACTCCCGGGCGTGCATGCCACGCAGCTCTCGGGCGAAGGGTTGAGCATGGCGATTCGTCAACCGATCACGACGAAGCCGATGTATCTGTACCTGGAAGACGGCGTTCCGACGCGGTCGACCGGCTTCTTCAACCACAACGCGCTGTACGAGGTGAACCTGCCGCAGTCCGGCGGCCTCGAAGTCCTCAAGGGGCCCGGCACGGCGATGTATGGGAGCGACGCGATCGGTGGTGTCGTCAACGTGCTCACGCGCCCTGCACCGGTGACGCCGACCCTCGATGCGACGGTGGAGGGTGGTACGTTCGGCTACGCGCGGATGCTTGCGACGGGTGGGTTCACGAAGGGCGGGAACGGCCTACGCGCGGACCTCAACGTCACCCGCTCCGATGGCTGGCGCGACGACGGCGGCTTCAAACGGCAGAGCGGCACGATTCGTTGGGATGGCGCGTTCGGCGGCTTCACGGCGAAAACGGTGCTCGCCGGAGCGAACATCAATCAATCGGAAGCCGCGTCGTTAACGCAGGCGCAGTTCGATACGCGCGAGGAGATCAATCCCTCCCCGATTGCCTACCGCAAGGTGCAGGCGCTCCGCCTCTCGACACAGATCGAGAAGGATAACGGGCGGTCGCTGTTCAGCCTAACGCCGTACGCGCGGCACAACGTCCTCGACATCATGCCGTCGTGGCAGCTGACGTTCAACCAGCAGGTCTGGGACACGCGCAACAATTCGGTCGGTCTTCTCGCGAAATACCGCTACGACTTCGCTCCGATGCGGACGCGAGTGATCGTGGGCGCGGACCTGGACTACAGCCCCGGCTCATTCCTCGCGAACAAGATCACGTCGACGCCGGCGGGCGGCATCTACACGACGTACACGACTGGCGAGAAGCAGTACGACTACGACGTAACGTATCGGCAGGCGTCGCCCTATATCCACACCGAGTTCTCGCCGGTGAGTCGGCTCCGGCTCGACGCCGGAGTTCGGTACGACGCATCGGGCTACGTCTATGACACGAAGCTCGATCCGATCGCGACCGGTCGGTGGCGCCGGCCCGCGGACACGACGGTGAACTACACGCGCTTGAGCCCGAAGCTCGGCGCGACGCTGGACCTGTCGCGCAACCTCAACCTGTATGCGTCATATCGCGAGGGCTTCCGGGCGCCGGGTCAGAGCCAGCTCTTCCAGCAAGGCTCGAACGCCACGAGCACCGTTGGCCTCAAGCCGGTGACGGCGAAGAGCGCCGAGGGCGGCCTGCGCGGCCAGGCGGCCGGACGGTTCATCTACTCGATGTCCGTCTACGACATGCACATCGAGAACGACA
>Ga0075428_100008019_pt1 | contig 11718 bp, 13 predicted proteins | sample RhiMetdeltSRZDD2_FD_75291 | JGI IMG/M metagenome (GOLD analysis project Ga0075428, IMG submission 75291) | Populus rhizosphere microbial communities from Tennessee, USA - Rhizosphere MetaG P. deltoides SRZDD2 | ecosystem: Host-associated > Plants > Roots > Rhizosphere > Soil | place: USA...
GTGCTGGCAACGCGGTCTCATAGGGTGAAACGAAGCGCGGCAACGCGTCGACAGTCACCCTGGTGAGAGCCAGGAACGCGGGCGAGCAGGACCGCAGGCCCATGCAGGGTCCACCAGCCAGCGCGGGGACCTCCTTGCCTCGGAGACCTCGTGGACCATAAATCGGGATAAACTTAATTGCAGTCCGCGGTGGACGAGTGCAGTCTCAGGGGCAGATAATGTGGTCTGGATCAGGGTGATAGAGGCAGATAATGTGGTCCGGAAAACGCGCTGATTGCAGTCCCGGCCAGTTTCGATTGCAGACCGTTACACCTATGGGCCGCTTCGTCCCCGAACCCTGGCCGGCGGTGCCCGTGCCAGAAGCGGAGCCCTTGTCCCCGCCGGGCCTGGCGCTGCCCCAGGCCGCGTGAAGCCTCAGGAGGCAGGAGCGACAAGAGCATGCATGAGGGTAACGATATGAGTATCATGATCACTCTCAAAAAACCTTCCCCAGAAAGCACCCGGCCCCCCGGCGCTTGGTATCCCGGGTCAGGACCCCGGCGCTGTCGAGGGCCTCGTAGACACAACGTTGGGCTGCCATGCGGTGGACGAGATGCCGCATAAAGGCCACCAGCGCATCGTGATGCTGCCGCACCTGGCGATTGTATTGCTCCCGGAGGGGCAGCTGCGGAAAGGCCGCGCGCAGGTGGCGCTGCGCATAGCGGTAAAAGCCACGCTCACTGCCAAACCCCTGCCATTGTCCAAAGATGGCCAAGGGTGACCGCCTCACTCCGACTGAGGGTCGCCTGGGGCCCAGGGTGTTGCTCAGGAGGCAAGGAGGTCTTGCAAAAGTCATCAACCATGACGTAAAGCATAGTGAGGAAGGTGTCGGTATCGTGCGTATTCCACGCCAAAGCTGCCACTCGTTCCACACGAAAGCTGCCACTGATTCCATGACAAGGCTGCCACCGATTCCACGGCAAAGCTGCCACCGATTCCAGGAGAAGGCTGCCACCCCTGCCGTGAGGACAGCCTCCATGCGACGCTGGGGAAACCCTATCGGTATCCTGCACTTTTCTCACATCGTGAGGGAGGAGCAGATGCCTGCACAGAGGTGAGCCATGCGTCAAGTCCACGAAGTGTTGCGGCTGAAATGGGGGCAGGGGTTCAGTGATCGGAAAATCGCTCACAGCCTCGGTATCAGTCGGCCGGCGGTCGCAGAGTATGTCCGTCGGGCACAGGCGGCGGGTGTATCGTGGCCCCTGCCCGACACCTATGATGAGGGCACGTTGGAACGGTGGCTGTTTCCGGTCGTCTCGGCCAGAGTCCCAGCGCCGCACCTGGTGCCTGATTGGTCCACAGTCCACCGCGAACGCAAACGCAAGGGCGTCACGTTGTTTCTGCTGTGGCAGGAATAGAAGGCGGCCACGCCCGACGGCTTGCAGTATAGCTGGTTTTGTTACACCTATAGAGCCTGGGCGCAGAAACTTGATCTGGTGATGCGCCAGCCCCACCGCGCTGGGGAGACGCTCTTTGTAGATGACGCCGGGCAGGGCATTCCGGTAGTCAACGGCCACAGCGGGGAAGTACATGACGTGGCGATCTTCGTGGCGGTCCTGGGTGCCTCGAACTATACTTATGCCGAGGCCACCTGGACCCAGAGTCTGCCCGACTGGATCGGTTCCCATGTCCGGACCTTTGCCGCCCTCGGGGGCGTCCCTGAGATCGTCGTCCCCGATAACCTCAAAGCGGCCGTGACCCATGCCCACCGCTATGAACCCGAGATCAATCGCACCTATGCGGCCCTCGCCCGGCATGATGGCTTTGCCATCATCCCCGCCCGCGCTGCCAAGCCCCGAGATAAGGCCAAGGTGGAGGTCGGGGTGCAGATCGTGGAGCGCTGGATGCTGGCCCATCTCCGGCACCACACCTTCTTCTCCCTCGCGGAGGTCAATACCGCCCTCTCTCCCCTCCTGCTGACCCTGAATGCCCGTCCCTTCAAAAAACTGCCCGGCTCCCGCCACCATCTGTTTGAGACGCTCGACCGTCCCGCCCTCCGCCCGCTCCCAGTCCAACCCTATGAGTATGCCGAGTGGAAACACGCTCGGGTCAATATTGACTACCACGTGGACGTCGAAGGCCACTACGACTCCGTGCCCTATGCGCTGGTCAAGCAGCAGCTCGACGTGCGTCTGAGTGCGCAGGTCGTGGAACTCTTCTACAAGGGCAAACGCGTGGCCAGCCATCGGCGCTCCCCGCTCAAAGGCCGGCACAGGACGGTCGCGGCGCACATGCCGACCGCCCACCAACGCTATGCCGCATGGACGCCCCAGCGGCTTATTCACTGGGCGGCCCACAGTGGCCCAGCGACGGCGCAGGTGGTGGAAACGATTCTGGCCTCACGCCCGCATCCGCAACAGGGGTTCCGGTCCTGTTGAGGGATCATGCGGCTCGGAAAAAGCTATGGCGACGAGCGCCTTGAAGCCGCGTGTCAGCGGGCTCTCACCCTGGGGGCCTGTTCGTACAAAAGTCTCGAATCGATCCTCAAAAATGGGCTGGATCGTCGCCCATTGCCGCAGCAGCCAGAGGCCACGGCTGGCCCTGCCCACGCGAACATCCGTGGTCCCCACTACTATGAAGAGGACAGAGGAGAATGATGATGTTGACGCACCCCGCCCTCGACAAACTCCAGACCCTGAAACTGTCTGGTATGTACCACGCCTTGGTCGAGCAGCTCCAGATGGCGGACATCACGGCGCTCAGCTTTGAGGAACGCTTCGGGCTCCTGGTCGATCGCGAACTCACGGAACGGGACACCCGGCGGCTGACCACGCGCTTGCGCCAGGCCAAACTGCGGCAGACAGCTTGCATCGAAGATATCGACTACCGACATCCCCGAGGATTAGACAAGGCCGTGATGGCCCGACTCGCTACGTGCCAGTGGGTGCGGGAGCAGCACAACGTCTTGATCACTGGGCCAACGGGCATTGGAAAAACCTGGCTTGGTTGTGCGTTGGGCCATAAGGCGTGTCGGGAAGGCTTGACCGCGCTCTATCTTCGTCTCCCCCGATTCCTCCAAGAATTACCTCTCGCGAAAGGGGATGGACGCTATGGGAAAGTGCTGACGACCCTGGCGAAGACGGACTTGCTCATTCTGGATGATTGGGGCTTAGCACCGCTCAGTGATGAAAATCGTCGCGACCTGCTGGAGATTGTCGAAGACCGCCATGATCGCCGGGCCACACTGGTGACCAGTCAGTTGCCGGTCGAGCACTGGCATGAGGCCCTGGGGGATCCAACGCTAGCCGATGCCATCCTCGACCGCCTGGTGCATAACGCCTACAAGCTCACGTTGCAGGGCGAATCCATGCGGAAACGGCAGGCCCGGTTGACAAGAGGGGCAACCGCAGAATAATACTCTACCGCCCAGCGTCGCTGCGCTCCGAGGGTGGCGGTTTCGCCTGGACTGGGTGGCAACCTTGCCGTGGTCCACGTGGCAGGCTTCACGTGGACTGGGTGGCAGCTTTCCCATGGACTGGGTGGCAGGCTTCACGTGGATGAGGTGGCAGGCTTCCTGTGGACTGAGTGGCAACCTTCCTATGGATTGGGTGGCAGACATCCGTGGAATATGCAGTATCGACCATAGAGCGGCTCCTTATCTTGGGGAAGATAGAGCAATTCTACCGGTCGGAGACACCTTCTGTTCACCCATCAGTTGTCAACCCACACCAAGCGTTTAAGAGAGGGTTTTCAGACAGGGTACAGACTGTGTGCTCTCTGCATACCCGCCTGAAGGTCTGCATCACCAGCCATGGCGTGCCACGTGGGCATGAGAAAACGGGCCAAAGAAAGCAGACACATCCGTAGGGTGTCAGCCGCTCATACATCCGGAAAACCCCCGCTTCCCGTCCCCGATAGGGGCGCGCACCGCCGACAGGGTTTGTCGCACATGTTTGAGGCCTCGACCACTCCTGCAGGGGTGAGCATGTCACCCCTGTCGGGAATCACCTGTTTGCCGGACACTGCGGGGCGGGACAAGCGCCCATGCCTCCCGGGGGCTCCTGAGTGAGCCAAACGGCTCGCGCACCTCGGACGGCGTGTGCATCCAGTTTTTCCCCCGATGAGTTTGATTGTGGTATAGACCTCTTGAGCACGTTATGACCGCTCTCCACCCTCTGCATACGGGAGCGAGAGCGCTCCCGTGCCGCTAGTGACCGCTGCGCTCATGCTGGGCCGATACCGGAGCAGTGCCAGGGCCTGGGCCGGCAGGCTGAGCTCCTGGCTGTCAGGGAGTGCATCAGGGGGAGCCACACGGGTCTCGTCCGTCCACACCAGCACCTCCCAGACGCCAGGCGCCTGCAGCGCAGGGAGGACAAACGCGACGGCCTGGGAGTGCGCATTCAGGAGGAGGAGCAACGTCTCGTCATGCCGGTGGGCACTAGGGGCCGGTAGGGGCTCGATGGCCTCCCCAGCCAGGAGGAGCCCCACGCAGCGGTTCTCGGGCGCCTCCCAATCCTCGGCCAGCATTTCCAGGCCATCCGGGCGAAACCACGCCAGATCTTTGCGCACCGACCCCGGAAGGCGCTGGCCGTGCCAGAAATGCCGGCGACGGAGGACCGGATGGTGCTGGACGAGGGCGACCACCGTCCGGGTGAACGCCAGTAAGGCCTGCCGCTCCGGCGTCAGCGCCCAATCGAGCCAACTCCGGGCGTTGTCCTGATCGTAGGCATTGCCGTGGCCCTGCTGGGTGCGCCCCATTTCATCGCCCGCACAGAGCATGGGCACCCCCTGGGAGAACAACAGCGTCGCGAGCACATTGCGTTGCTGCTTGGCGTAGAAGGCCGCGCGTCCCGTATCGTCTGCACGCTCGGCCTCCCCACCGCCGGGGTGTCCCTGATCTGCCGGGCTCTCCTCTCCGCTGGCCTCCGTCTCCGTAGGGCTGTCGAGGCGCTCAGCCGTATTGGCCCCAGGCGGCAGGGTGTGCGCGCGCACCCAATCCGCCAGGGTCAACCCATCATGCGCGGTCACGAAATTAATGCTGGCATGCGGCCGGCGCTCGGCGTAGAGGTCGCTACTGCCCGTCAGGCGATAGCCGACGTCCCCCAGGTGCCCGCTCTCGCCCTCCCAGAACCGCCGGACGGTGTCCCGATACTTGTCGTTCCATTCCGCCCAGGGCCCGGGGAAGTTCCCGACCTGATAGCCCTCTGGGGTGATATCCCAGGGCTCGGCAATCAGTTTGACCTGCGCCAGCACCGGGTCTTGGAGCACGACCTGGAAGAATGTCCCCTGGCGCTCAAAGCCGTGCGCCCCGCGCGCCAGCGCCGAGGCCAGATCAAAGCGAAAGCCGTCCACGTGCATCTCTGTGACCCAGTAGCGCAGACTGTCCATGATGAGTTGGAGGACGCGGGGATGGCCGGTGTTCAGGGTGTTGCCACAGCCCGTGTAGTCGACGTACCAGCGCCGCTGGTCGGCGGGCAGGCGGTAATAGGCGGCGTTATCAATGCCCCGAAAGCACAACGTGGGGCCCAGGTGATTGCCTTCGCCGGTATGATTGTAGACGACATCCAGGAGAACCTCGAAGCCGGCTTGATGCAGAGTGTGGACCATGGTTTTGAACTCGACGACCTGCTGCCCGAGCCCCTCCGTGCTGGCATAGCGTGCCTCGGGTGCAAAGAAGCTGAGCGTGCTATACCCCCAGTAGTTGCTCAATCCCTGCTGCACGAGATGATGCTCGTCCAGAAATTGCTGCACGGGGAGCAGTTCCAACGCGGTTACACCCAGCCGGTGGAAATAGTCCAGGAGGGCGGGGTGGGTGAGCCCGGTGTAGGTGCCCCGCCACTCTGGGGGCACCTCAGGATGGCGAGCCGTCATACCTTTCACGTGGAGCTCATAGATGAGGGTGTGCGGCCATGGCGTCCGGGGCGGGCGGTCCTGCTCCCAGGCAAAGGCGGGGTCGATCACGACACACTTGGGGAGATACGGCGCGCTGTTACGCCGGTCCCGGCGGAGGTCGGCGTCGTCGCCGCCCCCGACCGGATAGCCAAAGAGGACCTCGTGGCCCGTCGTCCGGCCGGTCAGGGCCTTGGCATAGGGATCGAGGAGGAGCTTGGCCGGATTGAAGCGATGGCCGTCATGCGGCGTATAGGGACCGTAGACGCGATAGCCGTAGCATTGCCCCGGCCGGAGCTGGGGCACATACCCGTGCCACACCTCATCGGTGCATTCGGGGAGCGGCACGCGCAGCCGTTCATAGGGACTCTCCGGGGTGTCGAAGAGGCAGAGGTCGACACCCGTCGCATGGGCGGAGAACAGAGCAAAATTCACCCCCGCGCCATCCCAGGTGGCGCCCAGGGGATAGGGATGTCCAGGCCCGATGTGCATCGCGCAGCCCTCGTGATAGAAGGGGTAGTGTGCGCCGGACACACTGCGCGTCCGGCGCGTCTCTGACCGCGTGCAGAGCATGCCTCTGCCGCACGATCAGCGCAAGTCAGCATGGTGGTCGGTGGCGAATACCCGGGGCCACGCCGGAGACGCGTCCACGGGCACTGCCGCGGAGCGGCGGTGGACCGGACCTCGCCAAGCGGGTTGTTCCCAGGGTGCGTCTGTTACCCGGTAGTGTGTCCAACGTGGAGATGGTGACTCCTATACCTACTGTATCTCTCGACGTAATTGCTTTGTTGGCAAGCAGTTGCGGGTATAATAGGAGTGAAATCGAACACCGCGTTGCGCAGTAATTCACGGCGCATGTGGCGACCCAGAGAGGGCGCGCGGCACGTCCACAACACCGCCATCCGCCGCGCGTTCAGCCCGTTGCACCGCTCAGGCACCCTCGCGCGCTCAAGGACACCCCGATGGAGCACACGGGAAAAGAAACGCCCCCATCGCCTCACCATGCCACGGGATGCGCTGCCCACCCGTCCATCCTCTTTTCGCCTCCTGGCCATGGCTTCTCCACACTGGATGCTCGTTGGAAGTCATTGATATGACAGTACAATAGCAGAATTATTAGAGGAGATACAGTAGGTCTAAGAGAAAGTATCCTTTTTCGTACCACAAAAGAAAAACAATTGTGTTCATGGTTGGTAGAAAAAAGAGTAATAACAAGGCGAGCACGCGAGAAATAGCAGGAGATATAGGGAGATATGGAAGAAGAAAGGGCACGTGTTAAAAAGAATCCCTCCCGCGATCAGGGAGGGGAATCAACGCTCTCAGTCAATACCTTGGGGGTATGCAGTGGGAAGGGAGCACACGGCACGCATGCTGCCATGTTGAGATGTCACGGATGTTGCATATGGCGATAGATCATGTTGGCCTCGGTATATACTTGAGACTGCACACGTTCCGTCGGTAAACGGACGAGATCGGCACAGCTGCACGAGGATACGCCACGAGAGAACCCCCACAGGCCAGGTGGGGGTTTAACCCTGATCGTTTTGAGCAGTGTTTTTGCGGCGGAGCATCTTCCGGAGCACGTGTGCTCCTACCTAACGTGTGCCGTAGGAGTGGGTGTGCAGGTGTTGAGTTCCTCGAGCGTCGCAAGCACCTTTGGCAGAATCCACTGGACGCTCTTCTGCTCCGCGGTTTGCCAGATGTGGTCCCGCAGTGCTGCAAGGAGAGAGCGACCCCATGCGCTATCACCACTGGCGATGGAAGCAACCGCTACGTCGAAGGCAGCCTCATTCTCTCGCACAGTGCCGAAATCAGGCATTATTTTCACGGCCAGTACTCCCCTCCTCTTCCAGGGTATCAGGAGAGGGTCGTATGACGGCCCCATGGAGAGGCTGGTGGAACGTGTTGGACATACGTCTCTGCGCTGCCGTCAGTTCACGGACGAGATCGGCCTAGCTGCAAGAGAATGCACACACAAGCGTCCCCCACACCCCAGGGAGGGGGAACCATCATATCTTTTCTGTCCTCTTCTGGCTCCGGATCATTCTGGCACCACTGCACACGGCAGCGCGCTTTGACAGCCATGAAGAGCAAGATCCGTGCAACCGTGCGCAGGCCTTGCGCTCCTCGGTTGCACTTGGTCAGAGCGCCAGCATGCCAGAGCCCTGTGCGCTCTGCAACCCCTAGAGGGAAACCACGTGCGTGACGTGCCGCCTGCGCGTGAGGAAACAGCCTCAGTTAGAAACTCCCTCCCCCGCCCTGCTCGTCGTTGACCTCCCTCTCCTCGCCAAAATCGCCCCCACCTCCAGCATCCGAGGGCTCATCTCCCGAGAAATCCGGGCCCGGCGAGGGGTCGAAACCTCCACCCCCGTCAGGCGTGCGCGGGAAGGGGTCGGCGGGTGCGTCTGGGGAGGATGCGGTGTCACGGTGCGCCAGGCGATTGCCCAGCCATCCTCCCAGGAGACCCCCCAGAATGCCACCCCCGAAGCCTCGTCCGAATCCGCCGCCCCCCCCACCCCCATACCGATAGTCCGGAGGTGGGTATCCCATGCCAGGCGAAGCACCACGGTACTCATAGGGTACATACCCAGAGCGCGGCTGAGCGCCCCCGTACTCTCCAGGTCCGCTCCGGCGTCTGAAAAACATCCAGAGGCACACGCCGACCACTGCGAGGATGCCTACGATCCACACGAGGCTCCGGCTGACCGAGGGGGGACTCGGCGAGGAAGCCTGGGGTGCCGACCTCGACGGGTGCAGCCCCGGCGCAGGCGCCACAGACGGGCGCGCCTCTGTGCCTGACGCGCCGAGATTGGCCTGCAGGGTCTGGTCATAGTAGGTGACTGCTTGCCGCAGACCCTCGTCGAAGTGCCGCTGCTTGAACGCCGTCACAAGGAGGTCACGCATATGGTCACGATTCGCCAGGGTAAATGCGTGGTGCTTCGTGCGGTCTCCCACCTCCACCTGGAGGAATGCAGGCTCTTTACAGATTAAGACAATCACGCCGTCCAAACCTAGGGCTTTGGCACGCTGGTACGCCCAAGTGGCAAAAAACTCTGTGCGCTTCTCCGGCGTATACTGGTCGGCACGGCCTGTGGGGAGGCTCGCATAGGTTTCGACCCGCAGGTCCTTGCCCAACTTCTCCTGAATCGCGGCGATCTGCTGCTCCGCTGTGGTGATCGCCTCCTTGCTAAAAAAACCTGCCGCATCCTGGATGCCAGCACCCGTGGCCTGCGCCATGCTGATGGACACGAGCACCACAGCGACGGCCAATACTCCTCTCCAGCACGTCCTCGTCTGATGCATCTTGTGCTCCTCTCTCTAAGTCTGCTGCAGGACGACAGGGAGAGACACCCAGCCGTTGCCACGCCGCCCGCATAAGCAGCGCGGCGAGCGCCTGTCTGGTTAGCGTCGCAACTCGGGAGGCGCTGCGACGTGCTTCAGCGTCTCGCCCACCTGCGTCGGCGTGTCGCTGCTCACCGCCAGATCCCCCAGCGAGACCATCCCCACAAGCCGCTTATCACGGGTGAGAATCGGCAGCCGGCGAATCTGGTAGCGCTCCATGACCTGCACAGCGTCGTGGACCTCTTGGTCGTCGAAGCAGTAGGCAATGTCCGGGGTCATGGCCTCCCGGATCGTGGTGGTGGTCGGATCGCAGCCCTCTGCGACCGCCCGGACAGTGATGTCCCGATCCGTGAGCATCCCGATGAGCCGCTCGTCATCACAGACGGGCAGGGAGCCGATGTTGAGGCGTCGCATCTTGGCCGCCGCCTGCTGTAACGTTGCCTCGGGGTGGATGACTTCGACCTCAGGGGTCATGATCGCTCGCAGCTGCATCGCTTGTCTCCTTCCTCTCCGTCCACCACGCTCGGTAATCCTGGTCTCTTCCTGCCCTCTCTCCGGGAGAGAGCCGCGATCCGTGAGCCTGATGCCCCACAGCCTCCCTGCTGTGGTCGTTGCCCAGCAGGGAGTAGCACGCGCAGGAGAGCTGCTCTGCATGGCAGCGAAGGCTCGCGAGGCTCACGAGATGCGGGGCTCTGCTCGCGTGCCTGAGCCGTGCATCAAAGGCAGGCCCTTTCCACTGCCTCCAGCAAGTTTCATACCACATGCCCGCTGTCTCCCGCCCAAGGCAGCGCACACGCCTCTTGGACAGGCAGTGCTGGCACGGCTGAGGGCCACGTGCCTCAGTTGAGAGAGACGTCGCCATGAAGCCGGATGCCCTCTCAAGCTGAGAGAGAGGGTACAAATTTGAGAGCGGAGAGAGCCGGAGGCCGACGCTTGCCATACGAAACGTGCCATGTCCAGATGGGAGAGTGCGCAGCATCCCGTCCAGTTGGCGGCAGAAGAGGCGTCTGGGGAAGAGGCGTAGAGAGTCAATCGCGGCACGTTGTTGAGCCACTGCGCGTTCTGTCGGTGCACGGACGAGATCGGAACGGCTGCAAGAGGATGCGAACATAAGTGTCCCCACAGACTATGTGGGGGCTTCATCCTTCTAAAGACGGACAGGAGGGACGGCAATACCCGAGGTCAAGGACCTGGGGTTTTTCTGTCTATGCGTCGGCACGAGGTTTGGGGTGAGATACAGCAGCGTACACAGGTCATTACACGTTGTGCGGTCAGGCAATCTGCGTACTCTGGGACGTGGGCTGCGGTGCTGGAGCGCTCGCGCACCTGGGCAGGGAGATCGAGAGGACGCGTGCACTGCCTATGCGAGGGTGATGCACGCTCTCCCGTCCTTATCCCTGGTGGCGTTGCGTACCAATGATAATATTACGGTAGCCCCAAGCCGCTGTTGCTGCCTTCTCTCATCCACCCCCGCGACTCCTCGGGCGCGGAGCTTCACCCGTATGGTCGAGAGCAAGCTGCTGCTCGCGCTCGACGCTGGCGCTCGCACCTTGGCCATGGCCCAACGCGTGGTCCATCACGTCGCGCAGGTCTTGGCCCCCGACTGTGCTCCACTGTTTCTGACCGATGGGTTCAGAGCGTACATGACGGCCTTGCTGACCCACTATGGGTACTGGGTGCAGCCGCCACGGCGCCAGGTCACAGGCCCTACGCCGAAACCGCGCTGGATGCCAGCGCCCGGGCTGCTCTATGCGCAGGTGGTCAAGACCGTGCGCCGACGGCGTCTGGTCCGTGTGAGCCACCGCGTGGTGTTCGGGACCCTGGAGGCCGTCGAGCAGGTGCTGTCGGCCTGTGGGTGGGAAATCAATACGGCATTCGTGGAGCGGATCAACCTCAGCATCCGCCAGCATGTCGCCGCGGTGGGGCGACGGGTCAGCACGCTCTGCAAGGGCGAAGACGGGTTGCGGCAGCAGCTGGCGCTCTACCACACCTACTATAACTTCTGCTTACCGCATACCTCCTTACGCCTGCCGGTGCCCCAACCCGAAGCGACGCACGGCACCGGCACCGCCAAATGCTGGCAGCCGCGGACACCCGCGATGGCGGCGGGGCTGACCGATCACGTGTGGACCTTGAGAGAGGTCCTGCTGTTCCGCGTGCCACCGTGGCCGCAGCCCGCGGGGGTGTGAGCAAACCGTGGTGGTTGGGAAGCAGCCAGAGGAGGGGGCCTGAGCAGGCGATGTGCGTCCACACGCCCGGCGTCGAGGGCGTCCCCAGGGATGGGAGGGCCACTGGGAGGCCATGAGGGCCTTCTCGTCTAGGCCTTTTTGCCCTTTTGACGGTCGCCAGGCAGGCCTCGTGTATTTACCCGCAAGCTGCTGGTACACGACCCGGCCCTCCCTCCGGGTCTGGTTCGGTATCCTGCGTGGTAATCTGCGTGATGGTGTCCATGACGGCCTGCAGGGGGGGCATATCAGCCGAGAGGCGCTGGGGCGGCTCCAGCCATGT
>Ga0075428_100008020_pt1 | contig 11717 bp, 9 predicted proteins | sample RhiMetdeltSRZDD2_FD_75291 | JGI IMG/M metagenome (GOLD analysis project Ga0075428, IMG submission 75291) | Populus rhizosphere microbial communities from Tennessee, USA - Rhizosphere MetaG P. deltoides SRZDD2 | ecosystem: Host-associated > Plants > Roots > Rhizosphere > Soil | place: USA...
GGATGACATGCCTGGATTGTATCGCGGAAGAAAACGCGGTTCACCAGCCACTCGTAAAGCCCACAGGCCGACGGATCGCATTGTTCGCGCGCGCCGCCGCCGCTATAATTTCGCCGTAGAAACTGCATAAACGCCTGCTTTCGAACTCTTCGCGACACACCCGCCGGGAGACGGATTTCCGAAATCATGCGAGTCGGCATTGGCCACGATACGCACCGACTGACCACGGGGGGGCCGCTGCGGCTGGGAGGAGTGAACGTCCCGCACGACCATCATCTGGTCGGTCACAGCGATGCCGACGTGCTGCTGCACGCCATCGTCGATGCCCTGCTGGGCGCCGCGGCCATCGGCGACATTGGCGAATTGTTTCCGGATACGGACGAGGCCAATCGCGGGCGGGACTCGGCCGAGATGCTGCGGGCGGCACATGACCGCGTGCGGCAGGCGGGCTTTCGGATCGCTAATCTGGACTGCATCGTTTTCCTTCAGCGGCCGAAGCTGACGCCGCACAAATTGCTGATCCGCGACCGGATCGCAGAAATCTTGGGGCTGCCACCGAGCCGCGTGGGGCTGAAGGCGAAAACCGGCGAGATGGTCGGCATTGTAGGGCGGGAAGAGGCGATCGTGGCCGAGTGTGTGGCGCTACTCGAGGAGACGGCGCGAGCGCCGGCGTAACCGTGATTATCGGCAGTCTACTGTTGATTGTCTTTGTCGGGCTATATTTCACGTTTTCGCTGTACGGGCGGATGAACAAACAACTGCGCGACCTCGACGATCACAAACAGCGTTGTTTCGACGCCATTGGCCGGCCGCGCAGGACCGCGGAGCGGCAGTCGGAACCTTCGATCAGCGCGCCTGCCAGTCCGGCGTCATCGCCGTTACCGACCGGAGTTCTCAAAAGATTTAGCATCCGTTGACATTGGCGGTTCTCGCAAGCAATGCGATGGCAACGACTTGATTTGCACTATGCCGATCCGCATCTACAGCACGCTCACCAAGACCAAGGAAGTCTTCGAGCCGGTCGCACCTGGCAAGGTTGGCATCTATCTCTGCGGCCCGACCGTTTACAAGGAGAGCCACATAGGCCACATGGTGGGGCCGGTAATTTTCGACACGATCAAGCGCTATCTGACGTACAGCGGCTACCAGGTGAAGTGGGTCGTCAATATCACGGACGTGGACGACAAGCTGATCGCCCAGCAGCACGAGCGGGGCATTCCGATGGCGGAGATTGCCGCCGAGATGACGATCGACTATCTGAACAATCTGCGGTCCTTGGGCGTCGATCAAATCGATGAAATGCCGCGGGCGACCGAGCACATGGCCGGGATCATCGATTTCACGCGGTCGCTGATCGACAAGGGATATGCGTATGCCTCCGGCGGCGACGTGTTCTTCGACGTTCTCAAGGACCCGGGCTACGGCAAACTGAGCAACCGCTCGGCCGACGAGCAGCAAGGTGAAGGAGGCAGTGCCGGCTCAAAGAAGCGCAATCCTGGCGACTTCGCGCTGTGGAAATCGGCCAAGCCGGGCGAGCCAAGCTGGGACAGCCCGTGGGGTAAGGGGCGGCCGGGATGGCACATCGAGTGCTCGGCCATGAGCCGGGCGCTATTGGGCGAAACGTTCGACATCCACGGCGGCGGCCTGGACCTCGTCTTTCCGCACCACGAGAACGAGCTGGCCCAGAGCGAATGCTGCCACGGCAAGCCGATGGTGAAGTACTGGATGCACAATGGGCTGCTGAGAAAGAACGAGGCGGCGGGGAAGATCGGCGGGCGGAGCGACCGCGAGCAGGCCGGCGGGGAAGCGGCAGCCGCGACGAGCAAGATGAGCCGCTCGGCCGGCGCCGGCGGTCTGGCCGATGTGATCGCAGCCCAAGGGGGGGAACGAATACGCTTCTTTCTGCTGCGGACCCATTACCGCAGCACGGTCGTTTACGGCGATGACGGGCTGGCCGAAGCGGCGAAGTCGCTCGAGGCCTTCTACCGTTTCTTCGAGCGGTTCCAGGAAATCACGCGGCAGCGGTTTTTCAATCTTCCATCTGCGACGACACGGACAGCTGGCGACTTTGATCCGGCCGGCGATCCGCTCCTGTCGTCACTCCACAAGTCGCGGCAATCGTTCCTCGACAAGATGGACGACGATTTCAACACGGGCGGTGCAGTGGCCGACCTGTTCGACGTCGTCCGCGAGTTGAACAAGTACGCCGATCAGCACGGCTTGTCGGCCGATAGCGACGTCAAGGACCCGAAAGTCGTCACGCTCGTCCGCGGGACGAAGGTGCTTAAGGAGTTATCAAGCATTCTCGGACTTTTCGGCAGCACGCCGCCTGTACGCGGCGGCGACGGAGACAACTTGACGCCGAAAGTGATGCAGCTCCTCATCGACCTGCGAGCCGAAGCGCGGGCCAGGAAGGATTTCGCGCTTGGCGACCGCATTCGTAACGGCCTGGCAGAGATCGGCGTGACGCTCGAGGACAAGAAAGGGGGCGGGACCGAGTGGCGGCTGGGGAGCGGGACATGATGCCAAAAGTTGCTTCAGGACAGGCTGGAAACCTGTCCTACGTTCGTACCCTCGGCATCGATCCCGGCCTCAATACGACTGGCTATGCCGTCGTCGAGACGCGCGGCGGTCGGATCGAGCTCATCGAGGCGGGGGTCGTCCGCGGACGGCAGCGCGGCAGCCTGCCGGGGCGGCTGAAGGAGATCTATGACGGCGTGTGCGAGGTGATCGCGGCACTCAAGCCCCAGGCGCTGTCGATCGAAGAACTCTACTCGCACTACGAGCGGCCGCGGACGGCGATACTGATGGGGCACGCCCGCGGCGTGATCTGCCTGGCTGCGGCCAACAGCGGGATGACAATCCACAGCTACGCCTCGACGCAGATCAAGCGGCTGCTCACTGGCAGCGGACGGGCGCCGAAAAACCAGATGCAACTGGCGATTTGCCGCGAGTTCGGTCTGTCGAGCCCGCCGGAGCCGCCCGACGTGGCGGATGCGATGGCGATCGCGCTGTGTCACATTCATATGAGTCGAAAGCTCACCTGCCCTTAGGCGGAGGACAACATTCTCCGGAACGCGGCGCCCGCTGCGGGGGCTGTTAGCCCCCGGCTAAGAACAAAAGATGATCACCAAAATCACCGGCAACCTGCTGAAGCTGACAGACGACTCGGCGACGCTCGGCATCGAGGCCTTCGAATACGAAGTGTTCATTCCCGAATTCACGCGGCGGCAATTGCAGCCGCTGGTTGGCCAGAGCATATCGTTGCACACGATCTATTCGCTCGACGGCGATCCCGCACGGGGGCGAGTGACGCCGCGGCTGGTCGGTTTCTTCACCGAGATCGAGCGGGAATTCTTCGAGATGTTCTGCTCGGTAGACGGCGTCGGCCCCAAGAAGGCGCTGCGAGCGATGGTCCGGCCCGTGTCGGACATCGCCGTCATGATCGAGGAACAGGACGCCAAGGGGTTGTCGTCGCTTCCTGGCGTTGGCGGAGCGACCGCGGAACGGATCATCGCCAAGCTGCGGCGGAAGATGTCCAAGTTCGCACTGCTCGTGGCCCGGCAGGCAGGGATGCAGGCCGACGTGAAGCGGGACGTCGTCGCCGAAACGTACGACGCACTATTGACGCTCGGGCACTCTTCGGCCGACGCCCGGCGGCTGGTGGACGAAGTCCTCAAGACCAAACGCAAGTTCAGCGACGTCGAGGAGCTGCTGGCCGCCATCTACCAGCAGAGTCACGGGCGGAAAGAAGCGTCGGGATAAATTCGCTGGGTGCTGTGCGGCGGTGTCTGCTGCTTACTGCGGCTGCACTTCGATCAGATTGCCATCGCCGTTGTGAGCGGACTGGTTGGTGGCTGACTGCCGTTGCTGCTGCATGTGCCGGCCGAGGAGGCCGCGCGATTTGAGCTGTAGGGCGCGGGTGGTGCTGCCAACATCGCGGCTGGCCGGGAGAGAACCGGTGGCCGAAGCCTGTTTGACGGGATATTCGGCCTGATCTGCCTCCGATCCTTCGACGTACGGGACGTAACGAACGTTTCCCGCGGCCACCGCAGTGTCCGTGTCGCGCTGGTCCGCCGGCGTGCGATCGTATTCCTCAAACGACGCCAGGGCTACCTTGGCCCGCTGGTGCGAAGGATCAGCGGCCAGGGCTTCCTGAAAACACCCCTTGGCCTCGTCGTTCAGATCTTGCGCGGCAAAGACAAACGCCAGGTTGTAGTACGCATCAGCTTCGCTGCCGACGGCGGCAAACTGCTCCAGAGCCCCGTCGTAGTCCTTCATGTGTCCCAGCACGAGGCCCAAATTGTTGCGATGCCGGGCGACGTCAGGAGCCAGCGCGACCGCCTTGGCCAGCGCGGCGTGCGCCTTGTCCAGCTTCCCTTGGAGGTAATAGCAGTAACCTAGATCGCCAAGCAGCACTGCGTCGCGAGGCTTCTGCTCCAGAGCCTGGAGAAAAAACGCCTCCGCTTCGCCGTGCTTCTTTTGCATGTCGGCGACGACGCCCAATCGATGCAGGACAAGCGGATCCCCGGGCCGCTGGCGCAGTGCCGCTTCATAAACCTGGCGGGCCTTGTCGTACTGACCGGCGCGCTCCAAGTTCCGCCCTTGTTTCAGGTCGTCAGCGTCTGCCGCTTGCGCCCCAGCATTCGTCCGCGTGGCCGATGTCTGTCGCGAGCCTGCCGTGTTGTTGGTCGTGCGGTTTTTTTCCGCAGCCGCGATCGTGGCCTGTGGCGATGGAAGCCGCAAACTCGGCAGGCCGTTGCGGCCAGGAAGCTGCGAACAGCCGGCTACGGCAACGACGATGCCAACGATGGACAAGCAGCCCCAGAAGCAGCGCATGATGGGTCCGTCTCCTCGGGATACTTGCAAAGGCTCGCCAGCGAAATGGATTTCGCTCGACCGCGTTCTAGCGATAGAATCCGCCATAGCCGCCAAAGCGACGTCCATAACCGCCGCCGTTTCCCCCATTCCAGCCCAGGACGCTCATGTAGGCGTTTTCCCCTTCCACTCCGGTGAAGCCCTCGGCAAACGCGCTGGCCACTACGACCCGGCCGTCGGCGCCCGTGACGCCCAGCCGATTCAGCTCGCGGATGACGGTCTGACGGCGCGCTTCATCCAGCTCGGGACGACGGCCGTGCTGGCTCTCCTCGATCACGACCGGGAAAGGAACGTGCTCCAGCCGCAGGGCAACCTGCATGAGTTTTTTCTTGCCGCCGGGCGCCAATTCCGCCGTATCGACGTGCGTCCGGGTGTCGTAGCGGAATTCATGATCGTAGAAGATGAAGTCCGCCGCCTCGGCATTGGTCTGCATTGTTTCCCAGTGGGAATCAGTCACTTGTCCCAGAGGAAATGGCCGATCATGCGCCGCGCCAGCGCCAGCGCCGAACCCATCAAACAGCCCGCGGCCATCGTCGCAACAACAGTGGGCGCAGCCGGTCGCGGCCAGGCAGATGATCGCGAGGGGAATCCAATTTGTGACTTTCATGGGATTTCAAATTTCAGATTTTTGATTTCAGACTGCAAGTTCGAAATTTGAAATTTGCAATCTGAAATCTTGGATGCTACTGCCCGTGCCCGAACGGTCCGCTGGTCATCGCGGGCCCGCCGGCCTTGTACCGTTTCTTCAGTCGCGGCCAGACGGTGCTGCGATAATCCATGGTCGGGTTCCCCTCCAAGTCGCCGTGAAGGTAGAACTGGTAGTTGGTCGGCTCGGTCACGTCGAAGCCCGGCAGCGGCGGAACCTCCTCGGGCTCCATCGGATGAACGAGCTCGGGCGTGACCAGGATGATCAGCTCGTTTTCGTTGCGCGTGACGCTGCGGCGGCCAATGATCCGCTGGAGAAATGGCAGGTCGCCGGCGTTGTTGGCGGTCATGCTGTCCTGGAGCAAGCCGGCAATTGCCAACGTTTGCCCTTCCCGCATCTCGACCGTCGTGGTCGCGGCCCGCACGTTCAGACTGGGGATGCTGCCGGTGCTGGTGCCGCCGGTGGCCAGATCGGTATTGATCTCGCTGAACTCGGGAGCGACTTCCAGCCGGATACGATCCTTGTCCACGACGGTGGGCAGAAAGCTGATGATGGCCCCGAAGGCGCGGAAGTCGGTGGTGACCGCATTGAGACCGACGGCCCCGACGACGGTCGGCACGGCAAACTCACCCCCCGCCAGGAACGTGGCTGGCCGGCCGCTCATCGTCACTAGCGTTGGCTCCGAAAGGAGCTTCACCACGCCGTGTTGCTGAAGGGCGTTGAGCCCGATCGAGATGTCGTCGCCGTCCACGTTGAACAGGATCGGCGGCGCCTCTCCTGTGGTCACGGCGGACAGCGAATTCAGCAGGATATTGCTCGAGCCATCGAGATCGATCGTCCCTTTGACATCCAGTCCGAAGTTGCGCGCCGCCGTGCGGTTCAGTTCCGCGATCTTGACCCGCAGGGCAACTTGCTGCACGCCGGGAACGCGGAGCATGTTCACGATTTGATAGTTGGTGCGGCGGGTGGTGCCCGTGACCGTATCGGCCAGCACCTGGGCCGCCTGACCTTCGTTGATGCCGCCGCCGGGGTAGCCGGCTGGCCAGCCGGCGCGGTAACCGGTCTGGGCGCGGACAATCGACATGATCTGGAACGCCTCTTCGGAGTCTTTGGCCTGGCCGCGCACGATCAGCTTGTCGGCCACCAGCGAAAGCTTGATCTTGCTGTCGGGAAACATCTCATTGAGAACATCTTCCAGCAGCAGGTACTTTTCCTCTTCCTTCTTGATTTCGGCGGCGTCGGGGCGGACCTCGATGACGTAAGTGACGGGCTGCATGTTGGGGTCGTCGAACCAGAAGGTGACGTGCGTCGAGCCCTGGCTGCGGCCGATGATGGACAGCTCGCGTGGGGTGAACTGGACGATTTCGCAGATCGCTTCGTCAACGGTCGCCGTGCGATAGACGTCCTTTTGCGTACGCAAAAGGAGGCTGCGGCGGACCTGGACTTGCAGCGGCTTGTCGGACGGCCTGATGACTTCGAAGGGACTCCCCTCAGGGAGCACTGGCGCGGGCTGGGCTGCTTCGGCCCCAGGGGGTTCGGCTGTCGTCCGGCGCGGCGCCGGCTGCGCCTGGTTATACACGAGCAGTCCCCGCGGCATTGTCCCCTCGTGACGCTCCGGCGCCTGGGACGGCACTTCAGCCAATTCTGCCGGAGCTGCTTTCTCGGCCGGCACAATCGGCATGAGCGGCTGCGGTGGAACGGACCCCAGTTCATCTTCGGCTGGCGTTTCGGCGACTGCTTCGCTGGAAGCATCGCCGCCGATTCGTGATTCTTTGTCCGCCGCGGGCTCGGGCGCCGCAGTGGGCTCGGGAATCACGATAGCTTGCGAAGTTGCCTCAGGCTCGGAAGCCGCCTCGGGTTCGAGTTCGGCCGGGGCGGGAGGGTCGTCCGTGATCACTTCGGTCGCAGCCGCTTTTTGCACGCGCCGGATATCTTTCAGCCAAGGGCTGACGGGCCCTTTCGCTTCCTGATCATCAGAGGGAGACGGCGGAGGCGCCGCTTCCTCAGGTGCGAATAGTTTCGCGCGGCGTTTTTTCATTTCGGCGGCAGAGATGATGGGCGCCAAGTGCTCTTCCTCAGCGGGCAGAGCCTGATTGGACGGAGCCAGCGGTCTCGGCGTGATCGTGTGATTCTTCAGGGGTCGCGGCGTCACCGTCTCATTCGCAATTGGGAGCGGCACAGGACGAAGCGTGCGAGCGGGTTTGGACTGTGCCTCAGTTCCGGCCCGCGGCGTGACGTGCGGGTTCTGCATGGCCTCTGCGGCGACGGGGCGAATCACCGCCGGCCGCAGGTTGCCGCTCGCGGCCGGCTCGGTCAGACTGCTGTTTGTCGCTGGCGGCTCGGGCGCAGAGGTAATTGCCGGCCGTGACTTTTCGGGGATTTTCTCGGTCAGCGGACGGACAGTCGCGGGGCGGGCTTTGGTCGCAAACGGATTGAGAATCGGTTGCGGCACTTCCTGCGCTGAGACAAGCCCGCCGAGGAGCAAGTTGGCGGAGCAAACACAACCGGCCGCCAGACGCTTCCACCGACGTAATGCCCGTGCGCGTGGCTTACGTGACGAGTCCATATCTTCCCCCCAAGGACGATCGCCCTGCAGTCCCCCCGCAAGATCGGCCGGCCTTAGGGATCGTATCGAGCGGAACGATCGGGGCAGTTGAGGGAAATTTTGACGAAGGTAACGATTCTGTCGCTCGTGACGATCGGGCGGAGATTACCGGCTGAGTGACAAGGTTTATCGCAGTTGGCGGCGTTAGAACCCGATTTATCGATAAAGTCATCCACCTATCCCGCAGCTTCAGCAGCAAGGGCGAACGCATGCACGACGAGTTCAGCAAGCGAAGCCGGACCGATCGCTGGAGCGTCCTGAATGTCGCACTGCGGAAGGCCGGGCTCCTGGCTGCGGTGCTAGCGTCGACAGGCGAGGTGCGCAGCATGGCGCAAGAGTCGCCGCCCGGCAGCAGTCCGCCCGCGCGGCGCTGGCTGCTAGACGAAAGACAGCAGCCGCGACATGCCCAGCGCGCAACGCATCGTGGTTTTGAGGTCTCGACGGGGCCAATCCACGCAGTGGCCACGACAAGCTTCAGCGATGCCCAAGTGGTCGCCGAACATGCGCTGGCGGGATGGAACGACATGGCCAAACTGGCCGACCACTTGACCAGCGTCCATCGGCAGGCAAATTTTGCCGCAGACTCCTTGCAAGTTACGATGGGTGCCGAGGCAGCGCGAGGTCGGGACCAGCCGATCACTTGGAACTCGATTGGCCCGGCGACACAAATCTCGGTTCACGTCACACCCGGTCTGGCGCTGCCGGAAAATCAGCAGGGGCAGTTGCGGCAGGCGGCGGCGGTTGCCTTTTTGCACGCGGCCGAACTCGACCGTCAGTTGCCTGACTGGGTCTGCCAGGGGCTGGCGGCATATGCCAGCAAATCGACGGCGAAAGAAGAGCCAGCCGTTGAATCGTCCGCCAGGGAGCCGGCAGCGTCGTCGCTGGCAGTCAACCGGCGAAGATTCCAGTCGGAAGAACCTCGCCAGCCCGCGGCCGATAGGGCCGACGCGGCGCAACTTGTCCACTTCTTGATCGAGGGAAACGACGCCCGTCATGCGGGCGAATTCTTCGATTGCTTGCGCGATCAGCTGGCATCCTCGCCGACCAGGACGGACAGAGAATTTCAGCGGAAGAGCGCCCCCAATCTTGCCGTAGCCACAAATGACAACCAGCTCGATCGGCTGGTGACGACGCTGGCGACGGAGTTTGAGGAATGGAAAAAGGACCCGCAAATCGGCCAGCCCCAGTGGACCGCTGGCGAGGAGAGCGATGACGAGCTCAAACAGGGGCAGGAGGCAATGTTGTTTGTCCTCAAGCTCGCCGAACGCTTTTCCCTGGCCCAGTCGGCGGCCATTCGCACGCGGATCACCACTTTCGAGAAAGGAAAAGGATCAGCCGTGCTAACCGGCACGAGTGCCACGCGGCCGCCGCCACTACGAGCGCTTCTGGAACGCATCACGGCCAGCGATCGAGGCTCGTGGGCCACGGTAGGACCCGACGGAGATTTGATCTGGAGTGCCGACGAGGAGAAGCTGCGAGAACTTCTGGGAGTTGAAGACAACCGTTACGAGCACGTGTGGGAAAACGACCGCTGGGTGCTTGCCTCCCGGCTGGCCGATGGGCGGCAGCTTTTGGGATGGCTCGAGCCCAATGCGGATCATGCCCAGCGGCCGCTGGCAAAGTTTTCGTTCAAGTCGAAAGAGTCATCCGAGCCTCGCCACCAGCCAGTCGGCCAGCGGCGGGCTCAACCGGTCGAGCCACACCAGCAGTTTTCCGGCAGCCGATAGGATAATCTCACGCTTTCCGCTGCGCATGGCGCGGACAACCTGGCGAGCTACGGCATCGCTCGTCATGGCGTTCGTCTTGCCTTCGCGAGTGCCCGGATCGCCAGTGGCCTGCTGAAAGAACTCGCTGGCCGTCGTGCTGGGACTGACCAGCAGCACGTCGATGCCGTCCTTGGCGAGCTCGACGCGGAGCGAGTCGCTAAAGCCGTGCATGGCAAACTTGCTCGCACAGTATTCGCTCTTTCCCGGAACGGCACGATGGCCCAGAACCGAACCCACGTTGACAATCAGCGGCCTGGTTCCCGCGCGCAATAGCGGCAGGGACTCGCGAATGAAGGCCAGCGGGGCGAAGAAATTGACTTCGAAGATGCGGCGCGCTTCTTCGTCCGTTCCGGCGGCGAATGGTCGAATCAGACCGATTCCCGCATTGTTCACCAGCACGTCCAGCCCGCCGAACTCGCGCTGGCAAGTATCCAGCACTTGCCGGCGGTCTGCCGCAGCGGTCACGTCGCCGGCCGTGCAGCGAAGCGGCTTGCCGCTGCCGACTTCTTCAGCAAGCTCGGCCAATCGCTCCGGCCGCCGCGCCATGGCAACGACGCGAGCGTTGTGAGCGAGTAATTCCTTCACCAGCGATCGCCCAATGCCGCTGGAAGCGCCGGTCACCAGCACTCGCAGGTCGGCAAGGGAGCGCCGCGCCATGGATCAGGCCACGTCCTCGATGGCCGAGGGGACATCACTGGGCACGTCGTCGCGGCGTGCGGTGTGCGGCATCGGCGCGTGTGGCCGGACTGTCGTGCCGCTTTCATGGATCGGCCCCACGTGCCGCGCCGGCATTCGCACGTGGACGACCACGCGATGATCGTAAAAGTGACGCGAGAGCACCTCCCCGTGGGCCGCCAGGTACGCCAGCAGCCGCCCGTTGCCGACGCCGGTCTCGACATCCAGGTCGAGAAACGAACGGCTGAGCGCCTCGCTGACCGCTTTGTGAAGCTGTTCGAAGCCCTGTTGCCGGCGAGCGCTGATCGCCACAGCATTGGGATAGCGATTCAGAATCGCGTGGAGGTCTCCCGGATCGCGAAGTCGATCGATCTTGTTGAGCACGAGCAGCGTGTGCTTCTCTTCCATGCCGATTTCCTTGAGCACCGCATAGACGGCGCTGATCTGCTCGAGCACGGCCGGATTCGACGCGTCGGCGACGTGCAACAGCAGATCCGCCTGGCGGGCCTCTTCCAGCGTCGCTTTGAAGCTGGCGATCAGCCCGTGCGGCAGGTCGCGGATGAAGCCCACCGTATCCGACAAGAGCACCGGTCCCCAGCTCGGCAGTTGCCAGCGCCGCGTGCGGGTGTCGAGCGTGGCGAACAGCTTGTCCTCCGCCAGGACGCCGGCATCGGTGAGCGCGTTCATGAGCGTGCTCTTGCCGGCATTCGTGTAGCCAATCAGCGATACGGTCAGCCGGTCCTTGCGCGAGGCAACCAGCCGCTCCTTGCGTTTTTCGATCTCTTTGATCTCCGTGCGCAGCTCGTGGATCCGCTTTTCGACCAGCCGGCGGTCTTCTTCAAGCTGCTTTTCACCCGGGCCGCGCATGCCGATGCCCATTTTGATGCGCGACAGGTGGGTCCACATCCGCTTGAGCCGCGGCAGCGAGTATTCAAGCTGGGCCAACTCGACTGCCAGGCTGGCTTCGTACGTCCTGGCATTGGTGGCAAAGATGTCGAGGATCAGCTCGGTGCGGTCGAGAACCTTGACGCCGAGCGCCTTTTCCAGATTGCGAATTTGTCCCGGATTGAGATCGTTGTCGAAGATGACGACGTCCGCATCGTGATGCCCGACGAGAGCCTTCAGCTCTTCCACCTTCCCCTTTCCG
>Ga0075428_100008021_pt1 | contig 11716 bp, 6 predicted proteins | sample RhiMetdeltSRZDD2_FD_75291 | JGI IMG/M metagenome (GOLD analysis project Ga0075428, IMG submission 75291) | Populus rhizosphere microbial communities from Tennessee, USA - Rhizosphere MetaG P. deltoides SRZDD2 | ecosystem: Host-associated > Plants > Roots > Rhizosphere > Soil | place: USA...
GTCTCCGTTTTCGCGACCGGCAATCCCTTCTTCGATGCGCGGAGTCGAAGATCCGAATCGGCGCGAACGCGGATGCTGAAGCGGCCATCGGGGCCGCTGGCGGCATCCTGGGGGTTTCCACCGCGCACCATGCGCATCGCGAAGGCCATCGGATCGCCCGCGTCTTCCGCGGTGATCATCGCCACTGCCACAGGTTTGCGCTCTTCGTCAACGACGACGCCGGTGATGCGCGCGCGCGGCGTCACCGATACGTCCTTAGAGGCAGTCTGACCACCGACGACGTTGACGTTCGACTGCGTGAGGTCTTCGTAGCCGGGATGCGTCGCGATCAGCATATACGTGCCCGGCTGCACGAGAAGCGAATACGCGCCCTTCGCGTCGGTCACGCTCGACGTCGAGTCGCCGCCCATTCGCGGCACAACCGTTCTCACGATCGCGCCCGCAACCGGCAGCTTCGTTTTCGAATCGAGAACGCGGCCGGTGACCGTCGCGCCCTTCGCGAGTCGCACGGTCTGCGACTCGCCTGCTGCCGCGGCGCGCTGCCCTAGGAGCGCGTCTTTGCGCGCGGTGAGCATCTTCCACTTCGGCGACGCGTGCTCGATCGTGAACGCGCCGTCGTCGCCCGTCGTGGCGAGCGGCCATCCATCGACGCTCACGACTGCTTTCGCTGCGGGAGTCTGACCATCGGCACCGGCGACGCGTCCTTTGATCTGTGTTCCCGCAACGAGCGTGCGATTCAGTTTCGGTCCGTTAGGCGAGGCCATGAACCCGAGGCTCTCGTCATCGATCGCGTAGTCGGGATGAACGGCGACCAAGCCGCGCGCGTTCTTGACATCGGGTGCTTCGTAGCGGCCGTCGTCGCCGGTTTTCGTCACGTGCTCGTAGCCGCCCATGTAGTTGATGACGATGGTCGCTCCGGCGAGAGGCTTTCCGCCCGCCGTCACCGTGCCGCTTTTCCATTCGTTCTTGCGCAGCACGATCGCGCCGGTCTCTTCATCGCGCTCGACGCTGAGCGACGCGGGATCGTAGGCGCGGGCGACGACGCTCAATTGCACGACCGGATCTTTGGGCGACGCGATCGAGAACGCGCCTTTCGCGTCGGTTTGCGTGGTCGCGATGGGCGTCGCTTCGGGCGACGCGGAGAGGATGCGTGTGCGCCGCGCGTCGCTCGACTCGAATCCGTAGATCGAGACGCGAGCGCCCGCGACCGGCTGGCCGTCCGTGGTCATGACGGTTCCGTTGATCGCGGCAAAGATCGACAATGAAGAAAGACAGAAAGCGAACGCGGCGGCAGTGCGGAAGGAGGAGCGCATGATGCCAAGTATGACGCGCGAAATCGCATTGTGTTCCGTGATGTTTTTGGTGGCCTGTGCGGCAACCGGAGGAAATCCGACTGTGAATCTGCGCACCGTCAACAGCGGCTCGTACAGCGAAGCGACTCAGCGAGCCGCCGTGGCTGCATTCGATGACGAGACCTTCCGCAAGACTTGGACGACGATGATCGGCGGCAGCGAGATGCCCAGCATCGACTTCTCGCGTGAAGCGGTGGTGTTTCTCTTTGCGGGAACGCGCAACACGGGCGGCTACGCGGTCGAGCCGCGCAGTGTGAGCGTCGAAGGCGAGACGTTGATCGTCGATGCCGGAGTCAAAGGCCCGCCGCGCGATGCGATGGTCACGCAGGTGATCACGTCGCCCTACGCGGTGATCGCGGTCGATAGCAGAAACTTCAAAGACGTTCGCTGGACTCCGTGAGACGACGCAAACCCGTTTCCGACACGTTGCTCGCCGAACGTCTCGACACGCTCGTCGCGACGTTCGACATCTCCACGATCGAGCCCGATCCTTTGCAGCTCGTGTTGCGCTATGACGATCCGCTCGATCAGGAAGTCGCGGGATTGATCGCCGCTGCATTTGCGTACGGTCGCGCGGACATCATCGTGACGAACATCGGCGCGGTGCTCGCGAAGATGACGCCGTCGCCGTATCGATATCTCGCATCGTTCGATGCGCGCGAAGCGACGCGCCGCTTCGCGGGATTCGCGCATCGGTTTCACAAAACGCCGGAGTTGGTGGCGTTTTTGTCGGGGGTCGCGAATGCGATTCGCAAACACGGTTCGTTAGGCGCGCTTTTCAGGACGTGCTATGACGAATACGACGAAGACATAGGGCCGTCGTTGGCGCGCTTCGTGACGAAGTGCGGCGGGCCGTCGTACCTTCTCACCTCGCCCGCCGATGGCTCCGCGTGCAAGCGAATGAACCTCTATCTCCGCTGGATGGTTCGCCGCACGCCGCCCGACCTCGGCCTCTGGACGTTCGTCGATCCGGCGAAGCTCGTCATGCCGCTCGATACGCACGTGCATCGCATCGCGACGTTTCTCGGACTCAATGATCGCAAGTCCGGCGACTGGAAAGCCGCGCGCGCCCTAACAGACCGTCTCGCGCGCTTCGACGCAACCGACCCCGTCCGTTACGACTTCGCCCTCTGCCGCCTCGGCATCCTCGATCTCTGCAGCCGGAAGCAAAAGAAGGAGAACTGCGATGTCTGTTTGCTTCGAGATGCGTGCAGGTTTCCGGTGATTTGAAGCGAAAATCCAACGCGTTGGACAAAAGCACGTTCAATCCGGAAATCCGTCGCACCATCCAACGTTTCGAATCAACGAATTAGCGCGCTCTTGTCCACGGCACTGGCATTGAATGGGTCTGTCCGCCTGATGCGCCCGAAGCTCCTCACAAACACGCTGATTGCCCTCCTCACGGTAGGCGTGGTCCTCGGCGCGTTCGTGTCGTTCCAGCGCAAGCGCTCCTCCTTCGAGCGCATCGACTTCACGTTCCAGCGCGACAAAGGCGTGATCGTCGTGAAGACGGTCGACGAGGGAACCAACGCGGCAGCCGCGGGCCTGAGGCCGGGCGATCGCATCTGGTTGATTGCGGGCACGCCGCCCAACGAGGTCGAACGCTTGCAGAGAACCCTGCGGCGAATCGGCGAGTCGGTGCCGCTGATCATTCAACGCGACGGCCATCCGATGACGATCGACTATCGCCCGCCCGAGCTGCGAGTCGATTACGCGTATCTCATCCTCAGTTTCATCGGCTTCCTCTACCTCGCGATCGGACTCTTCACGCTGTTCCGCGGAGAGACGCGGGAGAGCATGCTGTTCTTCTTCGTCACGCTGCTCTCGTTCGTCGTCTACGTCTACACACCGGCGGGCAACATCGACTGGAGCTACAAAGTCCTGCAGTCGATCGAAGAGCTGGCGATGATCTTCCTGCCGCCGCTCGCGTTGAACTTCTTCCTGTTGTTCCCGCGTCCGATCATCAGCGACAAGCGATGGATCGCGGCGATGTACATCCCGCCGATTCTCATCGCGCTGTGGAATCTCGATCTGCTCGTGTTCAACAACGCCGTCGCGGTCGCGGATGCGCGGCACTCACTCGAGTGGATCAAGCGATGGGAGATGGTCGACTTCGGTCTCTACTTCACGTTGGCCGTCGTCGCGCTCGCGTTTACCTATCGCCAGGCCGCGCCCACCGGCAAGAAGCAGATCAAGTGGATCTACCTCGGGCTCGCGCTCGGATTCGTACCGTTCCTGCTCATCTACATCATCCCGTATCTCGTTCGCGGATCGGTGCAGCCGGTTCTGACCACGATCGCGATCCTGCCGCTCGCGTTCATCCCGCTCGCCTTCGCCGTCTCGATCCTCAAGTACAAGCTGTGGGACGTCGAGGTGGTGATCAAGGAGATCCTCGCGTACTCGGTCACGTTCGCGTTCGGCGCGATCGCATTCTCGACGGTGAACGTCATTCTCTCGCGCGTCATCGAAGAGCGCTCGGCGATGGAGCGCAACTTCCTCGCGTTTACGTCGGGACTCTTCATCGCCGGCGTGCTCATTCCGGTGAAGGGCAAGATCGAGTCGGTGATCGAGATGATTCTCTATCGAGAGAGCTATCGCCATCGCCGCACGATGACCGACTTCGCGCAGGAGCTGGCGACGTTCCACGACGTGCACGAGCTGATCGCGATGATGCGCGAGCGGCTGCGCGCGACGCTGCACATCGATCGCATGAACCTCTACATGCGCGAAGGGATGTCGCTGCTGATCTACGACCCCGAGGAAGGTGTGCCGCGACGGATCGCGCCTGAGGATCTCGGAACGATTCCGCAGGAAGGACCGGTCGTGCTTTCCCAGCCGCGTCTTCCGGACAAGAGCGAGGTGCCGTGGAAGCTGTTGTCCGGCGGCTATCGCTACGTTTTCCCGCTGCGCAATCGCGGCGAGCTGCAGGGACTCCTGCTCCTCGGCACGCGTCGCGGCGACGAACCGCTCTCGCGCGATGATCTGCATCTCATCGGCACGCTCACCGCGCCGGTTGCGCTCGCGATCGAGAACTCGCGCCTCTACGGCAAGCTGCGCCGCCAGCTCGACGAGATCCGCGCGCTCAAGGAGTACAACGAGAACATCATCGAGTCGTCGTTGTCGGCGATCGCGGTCGTCGCGCACGACGGCACGATCCTCACCGCGAACCGCGCGTTCTGGGATCTCGTCGGCGTCGATCATTCCGAGGATTCGATCGAAGAGCTCTTCCCGCCGTACGAAGAGCTGCGGCGCAACAGCGGACGCACGATCGCCACGCACTTCATCAATCGCAACGGCGTGGAGAAAGAAGTCACCGTCACGTCCAGTCCTCTTTCGGCCGGTGATGTTGCCGACGGCGCGCGCGTGCTCGTCATCGGCGACATCAGCGACCGCGTGAGGCTCGAGCGCGAGCTGCAGGACAAAGAGCGCCTGGCGTCGTTAGGTCTGCTCGCCGCAGGCGTCGCGCATGAAGTCAACACGCCGCTCACCGGCATCTCGTCGTACGCGCAACTGCTGCTCGCCGATACGTCGGAAGACGATCCGCGCTACCGGCTCCTGAAAAAAATGGAGCAGCAGTCGTTCCGCGCGTCGCATCTCGTCAACAACCTGCTCGATCTGATCGCCAATCGCCCGCGCTCGCGCGAGATCGTGCAGCTCGATGAGCTGGTGCGCTCGACGATTGTGCTGCATGAGGATCTGATCCGCGCGAAGCACATCGACGTCCACCTCACGCTCGCGCCCACGCCCATGCGCGTGCGTGGGAACTTTCACGACCTGCAGCAGGTTCTCACCAACGTCCTTCTCAATGCGCGCGATGCGGTTGCCGACGGCGGAAACATCTGGGTTTCCGTATCAGAGGAAGGCGATCGCCTGGTGATTCGCGTGAAGGACGACGGAAAAGGCATTGCCCCCGACATGATCGGCCGCATCTTCGATCCCCTCGTGACCACGAAGCGCGGCCAGGGCGGAACGGGACTCGGGCTGGCCATCAGCCGTCGCATTCTCCACGCCAGCGACGGTGAGATCAGCGTCGAGAGCGCGCCGGGCCACGGCGCCGAGTTTTCGATTACGTTGCCCCGGATGGATAGAACAGTTGGCAGTATGCAGTGAATCGGTTGACGGTTGGCAGTTGGCGGTTGGCGGCAGAACGCAAATGAATGCGGAGCCGCTACCGCCAACTGCCGACCGCCAACCGCCAACCGATCATGCGAATCCTCATCGTCGATGACGAAGAAGTCCTGAGAGACGTGCTCGACGCCGTATTGCGGCGCGAGGGCTTCGACATCCTCTCTGCCGCGAGCGGCGAGGAGGCGCTGAGCATCCTCGACGCCGAAGAAGTCGATCTGGTCATCCTCGACGTGATGCTGCCGGGCATCAGCGGCATCGATACGCTGCGCGCGATCCGCATCGCCACTCCGAATCTCCCGGTCATCGTCATCACCGCGTTCTCGTCGATCGACGGCGCGATCGATGCGATGAAGCAGGGCGCCTTCCACTACATCCCCAAGCCGTTCAAGAACGAGGAAGTGATTCTCACGGTGAACAAGGCGCTCGAGCAGCGCCGCCTCTCGCGTGAGAACGAGCGCCTGAAAGCGGAGCTCTCCGACAAGTACGCGTACTCGAACATCATCGGCAAGAGCGAGACCATGCGGAAGGTGTTCGATCTGATCCGCCTCGCGGCGCCGTCGCGGTCGAACATCCTCATTCAGGGCGAGTCGGGCACGGGCAAGGAGCTCGTCGCGAAAGCGATCCATCACGCCAGCCCGCGCGCACGCAATGCGTTCGTGACCGTGAACTCCGGATCGCTTCCGCCGGAGCTGCTCGAGTCGTCGCTCTTCGGCCACATGAAGGGTGCGTTCACCGGCGCGATCGCGACCAAGCGCGGTCTGTTCGAAGTCGCCGACGGCGGCTCGATCTTTCTCGACGAGATCGGCAACATCAATCTCGAAACGCAGGCCAAGCTCCTTCGCGTGATCCAGGAGAAGGAGTTCATGCGCCTCGGCTCCGTGGAGACGATCAAAGTCGATGTGCGCATCATCGCCGCGACGAATGCCGATCTGCAGAAGCTGATGGCCGAGCAGCGATTCCGCGAAGATCTCTACTACCGCCTCAATGTCATCACCATCCAGCTTCCGCCGCTGCGCCGCAAGCGCGAGGACATCCCGCTCCTCGTGCAGCACTTCCTCACGAAGTATTCGGAAGAGAACAAGCGCAAGGTGCGCGACGTGATGCCGGAAGCGATGCGCATCCTCATGGATACCTCTTGGCCCGGCAACGTGCGCGAGCTCGAGAACACGATCGAGCGCGCGGTCGTGCTCTGCACCGGCGATCGCATCACACCGGAGCTGCTGCCCGACTATCTGCGATTCCCCACGCGCACCGACCAGCCGGTGATGGTCGTGCCGCAGGACGGCATCTCGCTCAAGGACGCGGTCTCGAATTACGAGCGGACGATGATCCTGCAATCCCTCGAGCTCGCGAACGGCGTGCAGAAACGCGCCGCCGAGCTCCTGCAGCTCAAGCCTTCGACCCTGAACGAGATGATGAAGCGTTTGGGCATTCATACGAAGTCGAATGCATCGATCGAGGATGAGGTGGCGGTGGGCGAGTAGGCAGTTCGCAGGATGCAGCGCGCAGGAGAGCGCGCCGCTGTTTTCGCTCCTGCCTACTGCGAACTGCCTACTACAATGCGCGTCCATGATTCGACGCGTTGCCGTTCTCCTCGCGTTCGTCCTCACCTCCACTGCCCTCGCCCAGCTCCCCACCCCCGAACAATTCCTCGGCTATCCGCTGGGTGATCGCTTCACATCGCATCAGCGCATCCTCGATTACTTCACTGAGCTCACGAAGAGCTCGCCGCTGGTCACGATGCGGCAGATCGGCGAGACGTACGAGCATCGTCCGCTCGTTCTCGCGACGATCACGTCGGCGAAGAATCACGCCGCGCTCGATGCGATCCGCGCGGATGTGGCGAAGCTCGCGAACGGCGAGGGCGACGTCGATGCAATCGCGAAGTCCGCGCCGGTGATCGTATGGCTCGCGTTCGGAGTGCACGGCAACGAGTCCTCGTCCGCGGAAGCGTCGATGCTCGTCGCGCACGCGCTGCTCAACGATCCGGCGCTGCTCGATCAGGTCGTCGTGGTCATCGATCCGCTCGAGAATCCCGATGGACGCGAGCGGTACACGGAATGGTTCCGCCGCACGCGCGGCGCGAAAGCGAATCCGCAGCCGGAGGCGTTCGAGCATCAGGAGCCGTGGCCGGGCGGGCGCTACAACCACTACCTCTTCGACATGAATCGCGACTGGACGTGGATGTCGCAGCGCGAGACGCAGGCGCGCGTCGCCGCGTACACGCAGTGGAATCCGCAGGTGTTGGTCGACTTCCACGAGATGTCGTACCAGTCGTCGTACTTCTTCCCGCCCGACGCGAAGCCGATCAACGCGAATCTGCCGAAGGACGTCGAGCATTGGCTCGACGTGTTCGGCCGCGCGAACGCCGCCGAGTTCTCGCGTCGCGGATGGACGTTCTTCGTCGCCGAGCGATTCGATCTCTTCTATCCCGGCTACGGTGACTCGTGGCCCGCGCTGCACGGCGCGGTCGGCATGACGTACGAGGTGGCGGGCGGAGGCCGCGCAGGCTCGGCGATCGAGCGCATCGACAAGACGATTCTCACGCTCGCGGATCGCGTGCAGCGTCACTACACGACTGGTGTTACGACGGTGCGCACCGCCGCGCAGAATCGCGAGTCGCTGTTGCGCTACACGCATCAGGCGGCACGCGCCCAGATCGATGCAGGCAAGCACACGTTCCTCATCGTTCCGGGATCGCCGAACTTCGATGCGCTCGTGTCGGTGCTGCAGAAGCAGTCGGTTCGCGTGCAGATGTTCGCCGCGCCGGCGACGCTGCGCGCGACGCGTCTCGATCGCGAGGCCACGGAATCGCACGCGTTTCCCGCGGGAACCGTCGTCGTCTCCACGAAGCAGCCGTTAGGCGGACTCGCGAACACGCTGCTCGAGAAGGCGCCGTCGTTCAGCAAAGGATTCGTCGAAGAGCAGCGCGCGAAAGCCGAGGCGGACGAGCCGGATGATTTCTACGACCTCACCACGTGGTCTCTTCCGCTGGCCATGAATGTCGAAGCGTGGGTGACCACGACGCCGGTCCCCGGCGCGAGCGAGTACCGCCGGACCGAACTGCCCGCAGTTCGCGCGGCATCGTACGGATATCTCGTCGACGGTCTCGAGGCGAATCTCTATCGATTCGCAGGTCGCCTTCTCGATGCGCGCGTGAACTTCAGCGTTGCGGATGGTGACGTCGAAGTCGGCGAGCGCTCCCACGCGCGCGGATCGTTGATCGTGCTGAAAGGCAACAACGGCAAGGATCTCGATGCGAAGCTGTCCGCTATTGCGCAGGAGACGGCAGTCGCGGTCGTGCCGCTGGACTCGGGCTGGATGGGCGGCACGGCATTCGGCTCGGAGCGCATCCGTCACGTCGAAGATCCGAAGATCGGACTCGTCGGAGGCGCGGGCAGCGACGCGACGTCATACGGAATGCTCTGGCACACGCTCGACATCGACACGCCGATTCCACACACGACGCTCTCCGCCGAATCGATTCGCAACCTCGATCTTCACGACTACGAGGTGCTCGTCTTTCCCGACGGCAACTTCGCCGATCGACTCGGCAAGCGCGGCATCGACAAGATCAAGCAGTGGGTCAGCGACGGCGGCACGATCGTCGCGGTGAAAGGCGCGAGCGCGTTCCTGCGCGACAAAGACGTCGAGATCTCGAAGTTGAAATTGTGGGAGCCGCCGAAGAAAAAAGACGACGACAAAACGCCGCCGGCCGACGAGCGCTACAACGACTTCCGGATTCCGGGCTCGGCGTTTCGCACGTCGATGAACGATCGCTCCTATCTCACGTTCGGCGTGCCGCGCTCGCCCGCTGTGCTCGTCGAAGGAAGCAATGCCTTTCTTCCGGTCGCGAAGAAGGTCGACAACATCCTCACCATCGATGCGAAAGATCCGCTGATCTCCGGCGTCGCGTGGCAGGAGTCGCTGGATCGCATCAAAGGATCGGTGTACGTCGTCAGCGAGAGCTCCGGCCGAGGCAAGGTCATCACGTTTGCGGACGATCCACACTTCAGGCTGTTCTGGAGAGGCACGCTGCCGATCTTCCTGAACGCAGTGCTGTACTCGGCGACGTTTGGAGTGCGGTAGCGCTCAGCTACCGCTTTGGTAGGTCGGGGGGCGCCGCTCCGCGGCTTTTGAAAGCGGTAGCTCGGCGCTACCGCACTCCAAATGGCACACTCGCTGCATGGCCACTCGCGTGAGGGCAGTGGTCGGGAGGCGAGGGTTCCCGCCGGCTGGAGGTTGGCGGCAGATTCGGACCCTCCCGCATTGAAGTACGACTGCTGGGGTCAACGTTGCCCCGCCGCATCGAAGCGACTCGAAATGACCACTGCCCGAAATGCCGCGAGAGCGTGTCTCGCGGCATTTCCATTTGCGCATTACATTGATCCCATGAGTTTCGTCCGGCAGCCCGCAGTGGCCGGCAGCTTCTACGAGGGAACGCCCGAGCGTCTGCGCGCGCAGGTCGATGCGTGTTTCGCTGCGAATCCGCGCGTGGATTCGAAAGAGACGTTCATCGGCGCCGTCGTTCCGCACGCTGGCTTGATGTACAGCGGTCATGTCGCCGCTGCGTTTTACGGCAGCGCGGACCTGCCGCAGCGGTTGATCATCCTCTGTCCGAATCACACGGGCGCCGGTCACTTCGCGGCGATTCATCGCGAGGGCGCGTGGCGCACGCCGTTCGGCGATGTTCTGATCGATACGCCGCTCGCCGATGCGCTGATGGCGAAGACGCGCCTGCTCGCGGAAGACACGCGAGCCCACGCGCGCGAGCATTCGCTCGAAGTGCAGTTGCCGTTCGTGCAGCGGCTCCTCCCGCACTTCACGTTCGTTCCGATCTGCCTCGGGGCACATCGATTCGATTACGCCGAGGAGATCGGTGAGGCGATCGCAGAAGTCATCAAAGAAACAGCGGAACCGGTCGGAATCCTGGCCAGCTCCGATCTGAATCACTACGAAGATCAGCCCACGACGTTGCGCAAGGACCAGTACGCGATCGATCAGGTGCTCGAGCGCAATCCGACGGAGCTCTGGCGCGTCGTCGACGAGCTCGATGTCTCGATGTGCGGTTTTATCCCTACGACGACGATGCTCATCGCCGCCAACGCCCTCGGCGCATCGAACGCGCGCCTCCTCAAGCACGCGACCTCGGGAGACGTTAATGGGGACTACGGGCACGTGGTCGGCTATGCCGCGATCTCGGTGGGATGAAGAGTCGCGGTTGAAAAGGTACTGGGTGCTGGGTGTCAGGTGCTGGCGGAGTGTCGCCCGGGCGAAAATCCGCCAGCACCCAGCACCTAACACCCAGAACCCATCTTTGAGACTTTGCGACTCCGGAAGATAGACTTCACCCCCCATGCGCATCGTCTTCGCCACCGCCGAGGTTTCTCCGATCGCGAAGACGGGCGGCTTGGGGGATGTGTGCGGGTCGCTGCCGAAGGCGCTGAAGAAGCTCGGCCACGATGTGGTGATCTTCATGCCGTTCTATCGGGAGGCGCGGCACTGGTTCGATCGCAACGGCATCGCGGTGCATCAACCGATGCCGACCGTCACGATCTCGTGGGCAGACTGGACGGCGGAGGCGACGTTTCTCCGCACGACGCTGCCCGGCACGGACATCCCGCTGATCCTGGTCGCGAACGATTACTTCTTCGAGCGCGATGCGATCTACGCGGACGCGGCGTTCGGATTTCACGACTACTTGCATCGCTACACGTTCTTCTGCCGCGCCGTCGTGCGCGCATGCGAGCTCCTCGACATCGCGCCGGACATTCTTCATTGTCACGACTGGCACACGGCGCTTCTGCCCGTCTATCTGCATTCAGGCTTGCGCGGTGGCAGCGCGCAGTTCGCGAGGACGCGCTCCGTCTACACGATTCACAATCTCAACTACCAGGGCGTTGCGGGACCCGACGCGTTCCCGCTCACCGGACTGCACAGCCGCTACTGGGCTCCGGATGCGCTCGAGCATTTCGGCACGGTGAATCCGATGAAGGGCGGGATTCTCTTCGCGGATCAAGTGACCACAGTCTCGCCGTCGTACGCGCGTGAGATCCAGACGAAGCAGCACGGCGCGGGGCTCGACGGTGTGTTGCGCGCGGTCTCGTACAAATTCACCGGCATCCTCAACGGCATCGATGTCGACGAGTGGAATCCCGCGACGGACACGCATCTCGCGATGAATTTCGAGCTCGACTCGCTGGAACAGAAAGCGGAGAACAAACGTGCACTCGCAA
>Ga0075428_100008023_pt1 | contig 11716 bp, 7 predicted proteins | sample RhiMetdeltSRZDD2_FD_75291 | JGI IMG/M metagenome (GOLD analysis project Ga0075428, IMG submission 75291) | Populus rhizosphere microbial communities from Tennessee, USA - Rhizosphere MetaG P. deltoides SRZDD2 | ecosystem: Host-associated > Plants > Roots > Rhizosphere > Soil | place: USA...
TCCTGCGGGAAGCGCAGGCCTTCAGCGTTCATGACGCGGTCGTCAGCCAGCGCAATGCAGTTGTCGAGCGAAGCGCCGAGCGCCAGGCCGGCCTTCCAGAGGTTCTCCACGTCGCGCATGAAGCCAAAGGTGCGGGCGCGGGAAATCTCGTTGCGGAAGGCGCCGGCGTTCATCTCAAGCGCCAGACGCTGGCGGCCGATCAGCGGTGTCTCGAAGTCGATTTGCACGTCGAGGTGGAAGCTCGAATGCGGGGTCAGCTCGCCCCAGCAGTCGCCGTCGTCGACGCGGATCGGCTTTAGAACCTTGATGTACTTGCGCGGCTGCGACAGCTCGCGAACGCCAACTTCGTCGATCGCCTCAACGAACGCCGCGGCGCTGCCGTCCATGATCGGCACTTCGCGGGAATCGATCTCGATGTAGCAGTTGTCGATGCTGAGGCCGCGCAGCGCGGCCAGCAGGTGCTCGACGGTCCCGACCGTGACGCCCGTGTCGTCACCGAGCACGGTGCACAGCGTCAGGTTTTTCACATAGCGAACGTCAGCCGGGATTTCAGAGATGATACGGCCGCGTTTGCTGACCAGAAAGCGGAAACCCGTGTCCGCCTCCGCCGGGTGAAGCACCATCGACACCGGTGCGCCACTGTGGACCCCCGTACCGGACAGCTCGATCTCGCGTCCGATCGTGGTCTGGCGCGACCCGATAAATCGCTTGGACATATGCGACGTCCCTCGATCGCCTTGCGGCTCAGGATGGTTCGGTCTGTTGGCCGATATCCTGTGCCCCCCGTAGGACCCTTGACGGATGCCTGCCCCTTGTCTGTCGAGCCCCCGTCCGGCTCGTAGGCACACAACCGCGTAGGTTTATGAATCAAACGATACTGTGCTGTGCGGATTGGGGACAAATCACGGTTTCTTACGCTGTGTTACCGCTGGGACGCACCCCAATCGGAGGCCACTGGACTAACTCTTTTTGCGTCCGAAAAACACCGGTAGATCAACGTTATCCTCAGCTAGTTGCGGGCCAAGCCGGTGCTGGGAATCTTCCATCCTTGGATCGCCTGTGTGAGGTGTATCACGCCGACCCAAGCTACCTCCGGTAAGACGCCGCAAAAGGCTCGCCTTGGGCGCCGGTGATTCGGCTGCCCGCGGTGCCGTTGCATCATGCTCCGGCCGCAGTTGGCGGCCACTGCCATCACCGGATTTTGCCCAATATTCGCGCTGACCTACCGCGGGAAAGTCATCGACGGAGGGCATGCGCGGGCCGGGTCGTCGCCCCTCCCCGGCGGCCGCCTCGGCAGCGCCCAACCTGGGCCGAGCGGCCGGTGCGCGCGGCGCGGCCGTTGGCCGGCCCGGTGCATCGTAGGGCTCGCTCGGTGATTCGCTGCGCCCTATCGAATGGCCGTTCGTCTCGCCGGGCTGGCGCCGCGGATCGTCGGAGGCCGGAGCTGACGGCCGGGCGGGGGTCTGGCCAGGCGCCGCCCTGGCGGTATCGGGCACGCTGCGCGGCTGCACCTGGGCGGAACGGGCCATGCCGGAGGCGACGATCGACACCCGTACGCGGTCGCCAAGCGCCTCGTCGAAGGTGGCGCCGACGATGATGTTTGCGTCCGGGTCGACTTCCTGGCGCACGCGGTTGGCGGCCTCGTCCACCTCCCACAGGGTCAGGTCATTGCCACCGGTGATCGACAGCAGCAGGCTCTTGGCGCCCTTCAAGGTGACGTCGTCGAGCAGCGGATTGACGATCGCCTCCTCGGCCGCAACGATCGCCCGCTGCTCGCCTGAGGACTCGCCGGTTCCCATCATGGCCGTGCCCATGCCGGAGAGCACGGTGCGGACGTCGGCCAGGTCGAGGTTGATCAAGCCTTCCTTGACGATCAGGTCGACGATGCAGGCAATCCCCGAATAGAGCACCTGGTCGGCAAGCACGAACGCCTCGGCAAAGGTGGTGCGGTCGGTGGCGACGCGGAACAGGTTCTGGTTGGGGATGACCAGCAGCGTATCGACGTGGTTTTTCAGCTCGGCAATGCCGGCTTCGGCAACGCGCATGCGCCGCGAGCCCTCGAACAGGAAGGGCTTTGTCACCACTGCCACCGTCAGAATGTCGAACTCCTTGGCCACGCGGGCGATGACCGAGGCCGCCCCGGTGCCGGTGCCACCGCCCATGCCGGCGGCGATGAACACCATGTGGCAGCCCGATACGGCGGCACGGATGTCCTCCAGCGCCTCCTCTGCGGCCGCCTCGCCGATCTCGGGTTTGGAGCCGGCGCCCAGCCCTTCGGTCAGGTTGCTGCCGAGCTGGATGCGCACCTCCGCGCTCGAGGCCGCCAGGGCCTGCGCATCGGTGTTGGCGACCATGAACTGAGCCCCGCTCAGACCGGCCGAGATCATATTGTTGATGGCATTGCCGCCGGCTCCGCCGACCCCCACCACGGCGATACGAGGCTTCATGCGCGGAGGCCTCCGCGCTTAGGATGCGTGCGCAAGCCAGCCGCCGACCCTCGCTGCCGCAACGGCCCCTCGAGCGCCTTCATCTCGGCTGCATGCGCAACCATGTCCCGCCCCTCTACGGCTCCTGCAGAGCCACCGATCTGGCCGGATGGCGGCCAGCACGCGGTCGACAAAGGCCCCGCCTTGTGCGGGGCGACAATCTTGCTGTGCAAATCTTCGACCTGCGCGGTCTGGGCGCTGGCCAGTTTGCCACAAATGCGAGTGATTCGCTTGGTTTGCGCCCAGGCGCCGGCGCCTGGGCAGGCCGAAACGGCGAACTTGGAGGCAGCAAGGCGAGGCAGGTCCGTTTCCAGAACCGGATGCAGCGCCGGCGATTGGCTCGCCCGCCTGCGAAAGTCCGGCCCGGTCCCTACCTGTTGCAACTCGCCTCCTCCACCATCCAGCTGACCAACTCTGGGAACGAAAACCCCGCATGCGCCGCCAGTTCCGGCACCAGCGAGGTCGAGGTCATGCCCGGCTGGGTGTTGACCTCCAGACAGAACAGCTCGCCGGTTCCACCGGGGGTGTCGTCGAAGCGGAAGTCCGCCCGGGAAACGCCGCGGCAGCCCAATGCTTTATGAGCCGTCAACGTTAACTTCCGCACCAATTCGTAAACATTCGATGAAACCGGCGCCGGCAGCAGGTGCCGCGAGCCGCCAGGCACGTATTTCGACTCATAGTTGTAGAAGCTCAGCGCCCCGGTCGGCACGATCTCGATGACGCCGAGTGGTCGATCACCCATCACCGCGCAGGTCAGCTCGCGGCCAGGGATGTAGCGCTCAGCCAGCAACTCCTCGCCGAACTTCCACTCGGGATCGTTGAGCTCCTGCGGCGGATGCTGATGGTCCTCGCGCACGATGAACACGCCAACGCTGGAACCTTCCGAGACCGGCTTTAGGACGTAGGGCCGCTGCAGCGCGTGCTGCTTGGCCGCTTCGCGCCGACTGACCACCCGGCCCTGCGCCACCGGCACGCCAGCGGCGCGCATCACCTCCTTGGCGCGCTCCTTGTGCATGGCCAGCGCCGAGGGCAGGACGCCTGAATGCGTATAGGGCAGTTGCAGCAGCTCCAGCACACCCTGCACGCAGCCGTCCTCGCCCCAGCGGCCATGCAGCGCGTTGAAGCACACCTCGGGCGCCACCTCGCTCAGCTGCTGTGCGAGATTGCGGCCGGCATCGATGCACGTGACCTTGTAGCCGGCGCTCTCCAGCGCCTTGGCGCACGCCTCGCCGGAATTGAGGCTCACCTCGCGCTCGGCCGACAGGCCACCCATCAGGACGGCGACATGATGGAAGCGGCGCGTACTCTCACTCATTGCACAAGCACCTCAGCTAACGACCCGTTCTTGCTCTCGCTTGCCATGGCCGGGCTTGGCCCGACCAATCATCCAACCGCTGGCTCAGGCGGTGCTGGATGGCTGGATCCTCGGCACAAGCTGCGAGGATGACACCGAGACTTCAAGGATTGGTACCAGACCAGGTGTGTACCAGAACACTTGTGTTGCGCGTGTGGTTGTTGCGCGTGTGGTCGGGTTCGGCAGATGCGCAACCCTATCGCCCCACCCTACCGCCCAATCCTACCGCCCGGGCAATTTGGCCATCATCCGGCCAGGGCCTCGCCGGTCGGCCGGCCCGCGACAGGCAGCCCCAGGCGGATGATCTCCCAGTTCAGCGTCACGCCGCTCGCAGCCTTGACGCGGGCGCGCACCGTCTCGCCCAGCCGCTCAATGTCCTCGGCCGAGGCGTTGCTGTCATTGATAAGGAAGTTGCAGTGCATCTCCGACACCTTGGCACCGCCGACACGCAAGCCGCGGCAGCCGGCGGCATCGATCAGCTTCCAGGCGCTCGTCCCGGACGGGTTCTTGAACGTGGATCCGCCCGTACGCTCTTTGATCGGCTGATTGGCCTCGCGGTACTGCGCCACCTCGGCCATCTGCTCGAGGATCTGAGCCGGGTCGCCGGCGCTGCCCTGGTACAGCGCCTCGGTGAAGATCCAATCGGCCGGCACGCCGCAGTGGCGGTAGCTGAGATGCATGTCGGCCAGCGACAGCACGTGGATGGTGCCCTGCCGATCGACCGCGCGCGCCTCGATCAGCACATCCTTGGTTTCGCGGCCATGGGCGCCGGCATTCATGCGCAGCGCTCCGCCGATCGATCCGGGGATGCCGCGATAGAAGGCGAGGCCGGCAATGCCGGCATCGGCCGCGGCGCGCGCCACCTTCACATCCGGCACAGCCGTACCGGCGCGCACGCGCTGGCCGGGTTCGACATCGATCTTGGAAAAGCCGCGGCCCAGCCGAATGACGACGCCGGGCACACCGCCATCGCGCACCAGCAGGTTGGAGCCGAGGCCAATGACGAACACCGGCGCGTCGGCTGGAATGCGCGCCAGAAAGTAGGCAAGGTCGGCCTCGTCGGCCGGCGTGAACAGCACCTGGGCCGGCCCGCCGGCGCGAAACCAGGTGATGTCCGCCAGCGGCGCGTTGGCTGTGAGCCTGCCCCGCAGCTGCGGCATCGATCCCCTAATGGCCGGCAGCAGGTCGGGAAACGTCACGCAACGCCTCCCGCGTGCGCCGGCTCGCGCGCCAGCCACTCCGGCAGCGCGTGCGCCCATTCCGTGCTGTTGCCCGCACCCAGGCACACCACTATGTCACCCGATTTGGCCGACCGCTGCAGCAACGGCACCACGTCCCGCTCGCTGTCGACGCTCGCCACCGAGGCATGTCCGGTGGCGCGGATCGCCTCGGCCAGGGCGCGGTGATTGATGCCGTCGATCGGCGCTTCGCCGGCCGTATAGAGGGGCGTGACGATCACCTGGTCGGCATCCTTGAAGCAGCCGGCGAAATCCAGGAACAGGTCGCGCACGCGCGTGTAGCGATGCGGCTCGACCAGGGCGATGACGCGGCCGCGGGCGCCGGCGCGCGCAGCCTTCAGGACGGCGGCGATCTCCACGGGGTGGTGGCCATAGTCGTCATAGACGGACACGCCGTTCCAGGTGCCGGTCAGCTGGAAGCGGCGCTTGACGCCGGAGAAGCCGGCGATGGCCTTGCGGATCAGGTCGTCGGCAATACCGGCCTCGCTGGCCGCCGCAAATGCCGCCAGCGCATTGAGGGCGTTGTGATGTCCGCTCAGGGGAATGCTCCAGCCACGCATGGTGCGGGCGCCGCCACGCACCCGCGCGCCGAGGTCGGCATCGAAAATGGTCGATCCACCCTCCACCCGCGCCGATTTCAGCACGATGTCGGCTGACGCCGAGGTGCCGTAGGTCACCAGCCGGCGACCGTCGCGGCGCAGCGCCAGGCGCTCGATCATCTCGCTCACCACGGGGTGGTCGATGCAGGCGACCGCCAGCCCGTAGAAAGGAATGTTGCGCAGGAAGGTCTCGAACTCGCGGTGCATGTTCTCGACCGTCTTGAAGTAGTCGAGGTGCTCCGGATCGATGTTGGTGACGACGCCGATCTGGGTCGGGATCTTGATGAAGGTGCCGTCGGATTCGTCGGCCTCCACGATCATCCAGTCGCCGTTGCCGAGCCGGGCGTTGGAGCCCCACTCGTTGATGATGCCGCCGGTGATCACGGTCGGGTCGCGACCGACGGCGTTGAACACGTGGGCGATCAGGGAGGTGGTGGTGGTCTTGCCGTGGGTGCCGGTGACGGACACCGTCGCATAGAGGCGCATCAGCTCGGCCAGCATCTCAGCGCGGCGGATGATGGGCAGGCCCTTGGCGCGCGCCGCGTCGAGCTCCGGGTTGCCCGGTTTGACGGCGGTCGAGATGACCACGTACTTGGCGCCCACCAGGTTGACCGGATCGTGCCCGACGAACACGCGGATGCCCTTGGCGCGCAGCCGCCGCACGTTGGCGCTGTCCTTCTGATCGCTGCCCTGCACGGTGTAGCCCTTGGCGTGCAGGATTTCGGCGATCGCGCTCATCCCGATCCCGCCCACGCCGACCACGTGCACAGGACCGATATCAATAGGCATCTGCATGCGTACTCATCCCTCGTTGCAGCGCGAAAAGCCTACGCGCTTTTCACTCGGCTGCCTATCAGGTCCTCGACCAGATCGGCGAGCCGAACGACTGCGTCGGGCTGTCCCAGCCGCTTGGCCGCGGCTGCGGCCTCGGCCAAAACCTGCGGCGTTTGCAGCAGATGGCCGATCACGCTGGCCAGACGTTCCGCGGTCAGATCCTTCTGCTCAATGCACCAAGCGCCGTCCGATTCGGCAAGCCTGATCGCATTCTGCAGCTGGTCGTTGTCGACGGCATGCGGCAGCGGCACCAGCACCGCCGGGCGGCCCATAACCGTAAGCTCGGCCACAGTCGACGCGCCGGCGCGGCCGATCACCAGGTGCGCCTTGGCCATCTCCTCCGGCAGGTTGTTAAAAAACGTAGCAAGATGCGCGCGCACGCCGGCTGCCCGATAGGCCTGCTCGACACGGGCCAGGTCCTCCTCGCGACACTGCTGCACGACGAACAGGCTGTCGCGAATGGCCGCGGGCAGCAGCGTCAAAGCCGGCGGCAGCGCGTCGGCGAAAAACCGCGCGCCCTGGCTGCCGCCGAACACCAACAGCGAGTAGGGCCCGGTCGGGCCCGGTATGCGGTAGCTTTGCGTGGCCCAGTCGACCACCTGGTCGCGCACGGGATTGCCGGTCCAGCGCGCCTTCTTGAGCGCGCCGCCGCTTAGATACTTGGTGTTCTCAAACGAGGTGGCAATGGTCGTGACGCGGCCGCACAACAGGCGATTGGCGCGGCCGAGCACGGCATTCTGCTCGTGCAGGGCGGTAGGGATGCCGCGCAAGGTGGCGGCCAGGATCGGGGGAAAGGCCGGATAGCCGCCGAAGCCGACCACAGCGCCAGGCTTCACCGTGCCCAGCAGGGCATAGGATGCGGCGATGCCGCGCCCCAGCATCCAAAGCGTGCGGCCCGCCGCAATCGGCGATCGACTGGCCAGGGTCGCTGACGGGACGCGATACACGGCGCGCGCAGGGAAATTGGCGCCATAGCGGTCACCCCGCATGTCCGTCACCAAGTCGACGGGAATCTCGCGGCGGCTGAGCTCCTGCGCCAGCGCGAACGCGGGATAGAGGTGTCCGCCGGTGCCGCCGGCGGCCAGCATCACGCAAGGCTTGCTCACTGGGCTCCCTTTCCCACGTCCCCGCCCCCACCCTGGCCACCGTCACGGCCGCGCAGCTCGATGCCGGGCAGCGCCTCAACCAGTGCCCGGAACGCATCACCCCTGATTTCGAAATTGCGGTACTGATCGTAGGACGCACAGGCCGGCGACAGGAGCACCACTGGATGAGCGGCGCCGCCACCCATCGCATCGAGCGTGGCGGACTCTACGGCCACCTCGAGGGTGCCGCAGCGATCGTAAGGCACCTTGCCCTGCAGCGTGGCGGCGAACTCGTCCGTGGCCTGGCCGATCAAATAGGCTTTGGCGATACGGGAGAAATATTGCGTCAGGCCGGCGATGCCGCCCTCTTTCGGCTTGCCGCCGATGATCCAGTGAATGTCGCCCGGGAAGGCGGCCAGCGCCGTGCCGGCGCTGTCGGCGTTGGTGGCCTTGCTGTCGTTGATGAACAGCGTGCCGCCGATGCGGCCGATCTCCTCCAGGCGATGCGGCAGGCCGGGGAAGGTGGCCAGCGCCGCCGCCACCTCGTCCGGCGTGAGGCCGGCAATAAGACAGGCGGCGCTGGCGGCGAGCGCGTTCTGGATGTTGTGGCGACCGCGCAGGGCACCAAGGCCGGCCAGATCGGCGAATGCGCCGAGCGGCCCCGTCCAAGGCGCCCGGCTGATCAGTTGCGTGCCCTCCGCGTACCAGCCATGGCCAACGTGCTCGTTGGCCGACAGCACATCGACCCAGCTGCGGTTGGCAAGCCGCAGCCGTTCAGCGATGTCGCGGCACCAGTCGTCGTCTTGGCCGACGATGGGGCGCCGCGCCGCCTCCACCAGACGCGCCTTCAAGGCCGCGTAGTGCTCGATGGTGCCGTGCCTGTCGAGGTGGTCGGGTGAGATGTTCAGGAGCACGCCGACGCTGGCATCGAGCGACGGCGTCAGCTCAATCTGGAAGGACGACATCTCGACGACGTGGATTTGATCCGCAGCGGGCGGCTGCAGCGCCAGGATTGCGGTGCCGATGTTGCCGCCCATCTGCACGTAGCGGCCGGCGGTGCGCAGGATGTGGGCGATGAGCGCCGTGGTCGTGGACTTGCCGTTGGTACCGGTGATGGCGATGAACGGCGCATCGGGAGCGTGCTTGGCGCGCTCGCGGCAGAACAGTTCGATATCGCCGATGATCTCGACGCCGGCGGTCCTGGCCTTGGCAACCGTCCAGTGTGGGGCTGGATGCGTAAGCGGCACGCCCGGCGCCAGCACCAGCGCCGCAAACCCTGTCCAATCCGCATCCGCCAAATCTTGCGCGGCAAAGCCCGCCGCCGACGCCGCAGCCTGGCCGGCAGCGCTGTCGTCGGCTGCAACCACCCTCGCTCCGCCGGCGGCCAGCGCCTGGCAGGTGGCGATGCCGGAGATGCCGAGCCCGAACACGGCAACGGTGCGGCCGGCGAATGTTGTGATGGGCGTCATCGGCGCAGTCATACGCGAGGAGCCGGCAGCGTGACCAGACACATAAGGTGACGGCCCGCCCCGCCGGCTTCGCCGATCGGTGATAATCGAGCAATCTGACGATGTTGCTCGATCAGGCCATGGCCAAGGTTCGCGTGGTGCATCATGGCCCATGCCTGGAGGAAGTCGGTCGATGCCGGTAACGCACGTTCTTGGCTGCAGCAAGCTGCCCGGCCCAGATCGGTGCCAGAGCTTGAAGGGTCCCCCACCGACACCCTGTTTCGCCGGGGGCAGGCCTCCCTAGCGCAGCTTCAGGGTGGCGAGCCCGATCAGTGCCAGCACCACGGAGATGATCCAGAAGCGCACCACCACGGTCGATTCCTTCCAACCCTTCTGCTCGTAGTGATGGTGCAACGGGGCCATTCGAAAGACACGCTTACCCGTAAGCTTGAACGACGCCACCTGGATGATCACCGACAGCGTCTCGAGCACGAACAGGCCGCCGACGATGGCCAGCACGATCTCGTGCTTGGTGGCGACCGCAATCGCGCCGAGCGCGCCGCCCAAGGCCAGCGAGCCGGTGTCGCCCATGAAAATCATGGCGGGCGGCGCGTTGAACCACAGGAAGCCGAGGCCGGCACCGATCAGCGCGCCGCAGATGATGGCCAGCTCACCGGCACCCTGCACGTAGTGGATCTGCAGGTAGCGCGCGAAATTGGCGTTGCCGGACAGGTAGGCAATCAGCCCGAAGGTGGACGCGGCAATCATCACCGGCACAATGGCCAGGCCGTCGAGGCCATCGGTTAGGTTGACGGCGTTGCCCGCGCCGGCGATCACGACGATGCCGAGCAGGACAAAGAAGAACGCGCCGAGCGGCAGCACCACGTTCTTGAAGAACGGCACCGTCAGCGAGGAGGACAGCTCGCCGGCGCCGAGCCGCATGACCATCCATGCGGCAAGCCCCGCCACGATCACCTCGGCCAGGAAGCGCACCTTGCCGGACACGCCCGCGCTCTTGCCGCCCTTCACCTTGACGTAGTCGTCGTAGAAGCCGATGGCGCCGTAGCTGAGTGTCACGAACAGCACGATCCACACGTACCAGTTGCTGAGGTTGGCCCACAGCAAGGTCGATACCGTGACGCCCGACAGAATCATGAGCCCGCCCATGGTCGGCGTGCCCTTCTTGGCCAGGTGCGTCTGCGGGCCGTCCTCGCGGATTGGCTGGCCCTTGCCCTGCTTGAGGCGCAACAGGTCGATGATCACCGGCCCGAACAGGAACACGAACAACAGCGCCGTCATGATGGCGCCGCCGGTGCGGAAGGTGATGTAGCGAAAAACGTTCAGCGGCCCCAGCTGCTCGCTGAAACTCACCAGCATATAGAGCATTACGTCCCTCCAGGCGCCTTGCCGAAGCGGGTCAGCATGGCCGCCACCAGCGGCGCCATGCGCGAGCCCAGCGAGCCCTTGATCATCACCACGTCGCCGGGACGCACCGCATCCAGCAGAGCATCCGTCAGCTCGGAGGAGGAAGCGGCCCAGGAGCCGCGACGGGAGGGCGCAAGGTCATCCATCAGTAGCTTCATATTCGGGCCACACGCAAAGACCAGATCGGTGCCGGCCGCGTCAACCGCTTCCTTGAGGCTGCGGTGCAACGCCTCGGCGGCGTCGCCCAGCTCCAACATGTCGCCCAGCACGGCAACGCGGCGCGGGAACTCCTCGCGCGGCGTGGTGGCCATGGCCGCCAGCGCCGCGCGCATGGAGGCGGGGTTGGCATTATAGCTCTCATCTATCAGCAGGATTTGACCATCCGGCGCACCAAGCAGGGTGCGCGCGCCGCGCCCCGTGGCGGCCGCGACCGATGCCAGTCCCGGCAACGCCTTCATGATGTCGGCGCCGAGTGCACGCAGCGTCGCCAGCACCGCCAGCGAATTGCGCACGAAGTGCTCACCGGGAGCACCCACCTTGTAGGGGAAGCGCTGCGAGCCCTGGCCGGCGATCACGGACGAGCCCTTGGGGCCGAGCTCCACCTGCACGCAGCGAAAATCCGCTTCGTCGTGATAGCCAAACGTGATGAGCCGCGCGCCGATGGCCGTGGCACGATCGCGCAGCAGCGCAAAATGCGCATTGTCGCGGGGCAGCACGGCCGCGCCGCCGGGCACCAACCCATTGAGGATCTCTGCCTTGGCCTCGGCGATGTCCTCGACCGATTGGAACTGGGCGAGGTGCACCGGCTCGACGGTCGTGATGACGACCACGTGCGGGCGCACCATCTCGGTCAGGGGCGTGATCTCGCCCGCATGGTTCATGCCGATCTCGAACACGCCGTATTGCGCCGACTTCGGCAGGCGGGCGAGCGTCAATGGCACGCCCCAGTGGTTGTTGTAGGACTTCTCCGACGCGTGCGTCGCGCCCAGCGTCGACAGACACAAGCGCAGGGCTTCCTTGGTTCCCGTCTTGCCGACGCTGCCGGTGATGGCAACGATCTTGGCGTCGGCGCGAATGCGGGCCGCGCGACCCACACCTTGCAGCCCGCGCAGGGGATCCTCGACCCGCAGCAGCGGACCATCCTCGGGTTGACGCACATAGCCGTTGGCAACGATGGCAGCGGCTGCGCCCGCCTTGAAGGCCTGGCCAACGAACGCGTGGCCGTCGCGGGTGTCTTGCAGGGCGAC
>Ga0075428_100008024_pt1 | contig 11714 bp, 8 predicted proteins | sample RhiMetdeltSRZDD2_FD_75291 | JGI IMG/M metagenome (GOLD analysis project Ga0075428, IMG submission 75291) | Populus rhizosphere microbial communities from Tennessee, USA - Rhizosphere MetaG P. deltoides SRZDD2 | ecosystem: Host-associated > Plants > Roots > Rhizosphere > Soil | place: USA...
CATTTCCGTCATCCCCGTGTCGATGAGGATGTGCCCCTGCGGTGTGGTGATCAGATACGACGCGATGTTCGCGGCGCCAACGTAATGAATGTTCCCGACGATGCGGAATGGCTCGGCGGGAGCGCTGTACGGTCCGCGGAACTGCTGGTACCACGCGTCAGAAAACTGCGCCGGCCCCTGCGCCCTGATGACGCTTCCGGCAAGAACGAGCGCGACCGCGATCACAAGACACCGCATCATGTCACCTCCAGCAGGGTCAGAAAGTTACCCGGCCGCTGAACTGCACCACGCTCGGTTCAACGATATTCTGCGGCAGCAGCCAGCGCGGACCGAACGTGGTGGTCACCTGCTGGATGCCGCTCGAATTCATGACGTTATAGACGTCCACGTTCGCCTGCACGTTGATCCGCGGGGTGACCCGCAGCAACTTGGTGAACCGCAGATCGAGGCGGGTGCGCCGATCCTCGAACATCGTGTTCGGGGCGACCAGCGGAACCGTCGCCGTCCGAGCTCCGCCGGCGAGATTGCGGCCGAGCGTGCGGGAGATTTCAGCCGTCGTCGCCGCGTAGCTGGCCTCGACGGGAATGCCCGACATGTTCTGGTACACCGCGCTGACGACGAAGTCGGCCGGGAGCGGGTAGCTGCCGTGCAGCTTGAGGTCGGTCTGCGCTTCGAAGGGCGTGACCACGCGACAGTTCAGAAGCTCCTGCGGCGAGTCCACCACAAAGCAGCGGTCCTGGACGATTCGTCCCGTGTCGACGCCGCCACCGAACTGCGCCCCGCCGGGCAGCCGCGTGTTGAAGGCCAGGTTGACGAAGTTCGAGACCTGGCTCTGGTCGCCGAAGCCGGACGCCGGCACGATGAGGTTGTTGACGTCGGCGAACTTCGCCTGCGAGATGTCAGCGAGACCACTGACGACGTACCCACCACCGCCGGGCAGCCGCGGGTCGAGCGGCGCGACGATCGAGTAAAGGCTGTAGTCGGCGGGCGCCACGGCAATGTTGTCGGTCACCAGGAAATTACCGTACCAGTTCCGGTAGTACCCGGCGCTGACGGACATGTTCGCGCCGAGCTGATGCTGCACCTCCACCGACGTGTCCCAGTGGTAGTCGCGCGAACCCCACCCGGTAATGGCCTCGTCGGAGTAACGCGTGGTGATGCTCGTCCTGCCGAAGTTCGAGTTCTGAATCGCGTCACATTCGCCGTTTGCCGCGAAATTACGAAGGTCGCAGTCGGGAACGTAGTTCCGGTTGACGTCGTTCCAGGCGCGGTTGACCTGATTGACCGACGTCGCAATCGGATTGTTGGCGCCGGCAATATCCGTCGTCGTGCGCCCGACGTATCGGCCGATCGACGCCTTCAGCGCGGTGCGGCCGGTGCCAAACAGATCGTAGGCAGCTCCGAGGCGCGGACTCAGGTCCTTCCAGTTCGGCACGTTCTTGACCGCATCGAAGCCGCGCGCCGCCACGAATTGTCCGGCCGGCACCTCCTGCGCGGGAACGAAGCCGTGGAAATAGTCGAACCGGACGCCGGCGTTCACGGTGAGCTTGTGCAGCGACCATTGATCCTGCGCGTAGATCCCGACGTCGCGCAGCCGCTCTTTCATCAGGTACGGCGTCGCGTACTGCGTCACCTGGTTCGGAATGCCATTGTTGAAGCGATAGTTGACGTCCCCCGCGACCTCCGTCAACGAGTCGCGAACGCCCTGCTCGGTCTGGATCCCGGTCTTGAACGTATGCGTCCCCGTCACGTAAGACACCGAGAACCGCTGCGAGATGCGATGGTGCTCGCGCACGGGCAGGAAGGTCGCCGGCGCGTTGTAGCGGATGCCGGTCGACTGCTCGAGAATCGAAATGTGGTGCGGCTCGACACCGGGCGCCAGGTACTGCGGCCAGTACGACAAGGCTTCCGACACGCCGGCCTCGAGCAGCAGCTTGCTGGTGCGGGCCGACGTCCACGAGCCCTGCAGCAGCGCGTTCGGGCGGAAGTGAAATGCGGTGCCGACCTCCGGCGCCGATCCGATCGCGCCCGATGACCGGCACTGGCATGTGTTCTGGTAATCGACGAAGAAATTGAACTTGTTCTTCGGCGTCGCCTGCCACGTGATCCGTCCGAGGTGCGACTCGTACCACTGGTAGCGGTCCGCCGGACGGTTCGGATCCGGCGTCCAGATCGGACTGCCCTGCGTCGCGTTCCAGAACACGCCCGCCATCTGGTGCCGATTGCCCCACTCGCGGTGGGACGTGTAGAACCACAATTTGTCGGGTTTGATGGCGCCGCCCAGCGTGGCGGTGGCGTCGTAGATCTCCAGGATCCTGCTGTCGGTCGTGAGTCCGCGGGCACGGAGCTCGTCGGTCAGATTGGAGCCACTCAGCGCTTCGCCGGTCCACAGGCCGAAGAGGCTCCCGCGCATCGTGTTGCTCCCTTCCCGGGGGATCAGGTTCACCAGCGCGCCCGCCGCCTTGCTCTCGGCGGACGCTCCGCTGGTCTGAACCACCATTTCCTCCACCCCTGCGGAATGGATGATGTAGCCCTCGTTGCCGCCGTTCCCCTGCCAGTTCATCACGCCCATGCCGTCAATTTCGACGCGCGTTCCCGTCCGGCCATGGAACGAGCGGCCGACGGTCTGATCGAGCTGTCCGGCGACGTCGGGCATGCGGGCGCTGCTCATGCCGGGCGTCAGGGTGGCAAGCGTGCTCCAGTTCTTGGTGCTGGTCGGCAGCACGTCGAGCAGTTCGTCGGAGATGACGGTCTGCCGCCGTGCGCTCTGCGTGTCGACCAGCGGCGTCTCGCCGGTGACGGTGATCGTCTCCTCGAGTGACCCGAGCTGCAGCTCGGCGTCGACAGTCGCCGCAAAGCCCGCGGTGAGCACGATGCCTTCGCGGCGAAAGACGCGGAAGCCTGGTAGCGTGAACGTCACCGTATAGGCGCCCGGCCGCAGATCGATGATGTTGTAACGGCCGTCGCTGTCGGACACGACCGTCCGCACTTTCTCGATGAGTGCGGGGCTCGCAGCTTCCACCGTCACTCCGGGAAGGACCGCGGCCGAGGTATCGACGACCGACCCGCCGATGCTGCTGGTTTGTTGCGCTGAGGAAGCGGAGGCCCAGAGAAGCGCGACGACGGCCGCCGCGAACATTGAGGGCAGGGTTCCCGGCCGGCTCGGTACCCGGATCATAATCCCCTCCTCGGAGGACACGTCGACGTGCTTCCCCGGCGGCGCCGCGCCGGGGAAGAGGTGCGCGCGATAAGTTATGTGAGAGCTACCGCACGTTACCGTGGTAATCGCCGGTCGCGCGATCGGCGATGCCGCGGTCTTCGCAGAACGCGGCTTCTTCGATCTCCGCATTGTTCATCAGCGTCAGTACCCGGGGCGTCACCTTCCACGGCTCCTCGAGCACCTCGGGATCTTCGACGATCGCCTCCCATTTCAGGGTGTCGCCCTGCCGCGTCAACCGCTCGGTGACCTTCAGGTTGGCGGTGTGAAAGAGCCCGTTGTCGCCGAGCCAGGTGTCCTCGAGAATGTTTCGCACGTCGAGGACGAGCGTGTCCCCCTCCCAACGGCCGACGGAGTCGCCGTGAGCGGAAGGCTCGATGCCAGTCCGGTGCTTCCGACCGTCGATCGGGATCAGCCGGAAGAAGTTGCCGTTGAGATCGTCGTAGAGGATGACGATCTCACGCGCGGTCTGAACGATGCGCTGCGGCGGTCCGATCCGCGGGATTCCGGGCGGCCCGCAGTGAAACGCCGGATCGACGTTGATCTGATCGTCCTTCAGCTCCTTCACCCTGGCGAGGAACTGCGGTTTGTACTTCGGCGTGCCCGGGTTGTACCGGTTGCCGGCGCCCTCGACTGGAGGAGCGTTATTGACAATCACGATTGACTTGCCGACGCGCTGCGTCACCGGCCCCGCGATCCGGCGATACCACATGCCGGTGAGATCGGGATGGCCATCGGCCGCGCGTGGAGTCGGTTTTGCCGCAGCGGCAGTCGGGGCTGCGGCGCCTCCCTGGGGTGCGGCGTCGATGCCGACGACCGCCAGCCAGCCCAGGGCACCGAAAGAGAGAACGAGGAGGCCGGATACGTGGCGCTTCATCGCGTGATCTCGCTTTCCTCACCGTACAGGTGCATGAAATGGCCTTCGGGGAATGTCAGCCGCAGCAGGAAACCTGCGGTCTTGTTGAGATGCGCGGGGTACATGTGCACCGTGACCTCGCCGGCCTTGGCTTCCTGCATGATCTCTTCCTTCGTCACACCCGCCCGCCGCATGTGGTTGGTCGGCAGCGTCTCGATCTTCCAGGTCGTCACCGCGCCGGCGCGATCCTTCACGTCAACGTAGATATAGATGTGTGGGTTGATCCAGTCGATCTTGGAAATCGTCCCCTTGACGGTGACGGTCTTCTCGACGTTGAAGGTACCGGGGACGCTATGGTGTGCCAACGCGGGCGCCGCGGCCATCCCGGCCGCGAATATCATCAGGGCGGCAATCCGTAATCGCACGTGCATGAGCGGTCTCCTGTGACCGGCGATTATCGCCGGAAATCGGGCCACATCTCTCCGAGGCCTGCCAGCCGTTTCAGCGTCAGCGTGTTGCGGACCTGCGCGCCGTCGAGCATTGTCGGCGGGAACCGCAGCGTGACCTCCGGGCCGTTGATGTCAAAATTGCGGACGAACGACCCGCCGACGGCCGTCGGGTTCGCGGCCGCGAGTTGATAATGGTACACCTGTCGACTCTTCGGCTGCACCACATATGTGCCGAAATAAGAGACCGACGCCTGCCACGCGCTGCGCGCCTCGTCAACGGTGGGAATCGGCCCCGCGAACGGCTTGCGGCCTGGCGGCGGCAGGTAGACGACGGCCATGTGTCCGGTCGGCGTGTAGACGATGACGCTCTCGTCGCGATAGGCCGGCCGCACGTTCGCGCCCGCCGCGTTGTACATGCCAGCTGACGTCCATTGCCAGAACCCGATCACCGGCTCCTGATACGCCGGCAGCCCTTCGAGCTCCGGAATACGCTCCCATGTTTTCCGGCGAACCGGCCGGCCATCCGGCGCGAGCTCGGTGAGCACCAGCTGCGTCTCCGTGCGTTCGAACGACTGTGCGACGCGCTGGCCCGTGCGACCGGGATCAAGATCACCGATGATCTGATACGTCACCGTCGCGGCCCTTCCGTCCGCGGTAAATCTACCCCACGACGCGTGATACGTCATGAACTGCTCGGCGGCATTCAGCGTGGCCGGGCGGGCGGCCTGCGTGATGATTTCAATGACGTAGCCGTTGGCGGCGTGAATCAGAACCCCGACCGGGTTCGGCACGCGCGCCAGCGTTTGTCCGGCGGCGGCGTGCTCCAACCCGGACAACTGCCACGTGCCGACAAGCGGCTGCGTTCCGGCAGCGGCCCGCTGAGCAGCGAGATCGCGCGGCACCTGGCTCGCGATGACCAGCGCCGCGGCCACGACGACGATTGTCATGCGCATGCGTCGCCGGTTGTATCTCCGCGAACTGCGAATGTCAATGTGATAGCCTCACGGCGCCGAGCGCGCAGTTCACATTCTGAGGAGGTTCGAGATGACCGCAAAGCATATCGGGCGTGCCGCCGCCGTGGCGGCGCTGACGGCGGCGCTCACAGGCATGTTGAGCGCCCAGACGCGCGAAAAGGGACCGTGGTGGCCGTCGCCGCACGGGCCGAAGGACCAGGCGGGCAACTCGAACTATGTCACGCCGGAGAAGATCCTCAAGGCGCTGCGGATTCCGAAGACGGGCCAGACCTACGAGCTCGGCCACATCTACGAGCGAACCATGCCCCAGTACGGAGATCGGCCCTACTTCCTCTCGGTGCAGCCGGCGGCGCCGCCACAAAAGGAAGGGGCCGGCGCGGTGCACCGCGATTACTTCACCGGCTTCATTGGTCAGATGGGCACGCAGTTCGACGCCTTCGGTCACCAGGGGCAGGCGGTGCGGATGGCGGACGGATCGGTGAAGAGCGTCTACTACAACGGGTTCACCGAGGAGGAGCTCACCGGCGCGCGTCAGGGCGTGGATGGACTCGAAGCGCTCGGCGTCGAGCACGTGAAGCCGATCATCACGCGGGGCATTCTCGTCGACATCGCCGGCTACAAGGGCGTGCCCATACTCGACAGCCGCTACGAAGTCACCCTCGCCGACGTGCGCGGCGCATTGACGAAGCAGGGAGTTTCAGAGGCCGGCATCGAGGCGGGCGACGCGATTCTGTTCAATTACGGCTGGGCGGTGAACTGGAACAACGGGCCAAAGTACAACGACAGCCGTTTCTTCGTCGGCGAAAACCAGGGCTCGCCGGGTATCGGCCTCGAGGTGGCGCGCTGGCTGGTCTCGAAGCGAGTCTCGATGGCAGGCGCCGACAGCTGCTGCGTACAGTCGCAGCCTCCGGTCATGCCAGGCCCGCGAACCGTCCACCACGAGCTGCTGAATAACGGTGTCCTGATGCTGGAGAACATGGACCTGCGCGAGCTCGCGCGCGATCGCGTTTATGAATTCCTGTATCTGAACCTGACCGAGCGAATCAAGGGCGCGACCGGCTCACCCGTACGGCCGATCGCGGTGAGATAACGGAGGATTCCGATGGGGTTGATCTCCGGTCTTCTCGGGCATTCCTCCAAGGCTGACATCAGCAGGCTCCAGCAGGAATTTCAGCCGATTCTCGTCGATGGCGAGACTCTGGTTGGCGCCTATAAGGTGCTCCGAGACATGATCGTGTTCACGAACAAGCGGTTGATTCTGGTCGACAAGCAGGGGATGACCAGCAGCAAGACTGAATATCAGACGATCCCCTACGAGCGCATCGTTCGATTCTCGAAAGAGAGCGCGGGGATCATGGATCTGGACGCCGAGCTGAAGATCTGGATCGTCGGCCAGCCGCTGCCGATCACGAAGACGTTCACGAAGAACGAAAACGTGAATGAGGTGTATCAGATCCTGAGTCGAGCGGTCCTGGATTGACAACGAAAGAGAACGAGATGAAATACGCCACCGCCATTATCTCGATCGTGCCGGTCGTGGGGTTGCTGACGGCAGGCTGGGCGCCTGAAGTGGTGCATGCGCAGCCACAGCCTGCCTGCCTGCACGGACCCGGTGAAACACCAGCGGCCGCTGCACGGCGCCAGGACGCCGTCCGTGTGATGCGGGCGATCAACACGGCGCAGGCGCAGGCCTTTGCGATGAATGGCACCTACCTGAACTTCCGTGATCTCACGAATTCGGGACTGGCGACGAGGCCTGTAGGATTCGCGACTCAGCTCACGGTTGAGGGCAGCACATATGCGCTGCTGCTGAAGGACACCACTGATCCGTGCGGATATACCCTGTTCTCGGACCAGGATGGTCTCATCTATGTCGGTTCGCCGCTGAGTGAATACCGCTGAGCAGGCGGCTGCCACCGAGAATCGAAGCCAGGTCGCACCTCGCTCAATGTCACGGCTCCCCTGGAAGCGGGCCGAAAGCAGGCGGCGGCACGCGGCGCTTCGACGCGTCCTGATAGGCCGATGCCGCCTTGATGATCAGATGCTCCATCCCTGGCTCTGCCAGGAAATTGATCGAAAACGGCACGCCTGGCGCGGGCGGTGTCGTCGGCGTCGTCCCGGTCCGGCTGCGGTAGAACTTCCGCCCGTTGGCGTCGGTCGCCAGTTCAAACGTCGGATCGTACGCGGTCTGCACGTAGCCGGCCGGGATCAGGACCTCGGTGATGCCGGCGTTCGGTCCGAGCGGGTACGAGATCGCGCGGTTGTTCAGACCCGGCTCCGGTGCCAAGCCGATCTTTCCGGGGGGCAGCGCCGTGTGCACCTGGATGAGCACGTCCAGTTTGTTCTCGAGGATCACCTTCATGAGCACCCGCCGCAGGAACTCGCGGCGCTGGATGTTCTCGGCAATCCCTTTCGGCGGACTGTGAAGATCGTCGATCTCCTCCCAGTTCTTGAACGCGGCGCGCTGGTCGTCGCCCCAGAATTTGGATCGCGCGTTGAGCGCCGACCAGCCGGTCAGCGTTTCGGTGAAGCCGCGGCCGGCCCAGTCAGCGGCGCGCCGGGTCAGGTACTGCGCGATGTGGAAGCGAAACGTGCGCGAGCCGCCGCCGTCGGCGCCGCCGCCGAGCACACTCCGTAACGTCAGATTGGCCGGCGTCGGCTCGAGCCCCTCGGCCCACCGGACCATCCAATCGGCCGGCGCCATCGAGCCGCTTCCTTTCCTGATCCCGGGCGCGAACTCGGTCGGACGTATCTTTGCCGCAAACTCCGGGTATTGCGGTTCACCGGCGGGCGTCAGCCGGTACAGCAGATCGGGGTACAGCACCGGCGCGATCTGGGCGATCGCGCGATCGAAGGTGGTCGTCATGTTCTCGATCGCGGGATCGTCTACCCATCCGGGCGTCACCGATTCAACCAGCGTCGCGCCGAGATGCGCGCCCAGCATGGCCTTCATCTCCGCGGCGGCCGCATCGACGATCGGCGCATCGACCTGCGCGTGCTTGACCATGAACTCGCGGATGATGCCGATGCGCATGCCCTTGAGCGCGCCCGGCCGCCCCTCGGTGATTGCCCGGGCGTACGGCTCGGTGGAGACGCTCGATCGCGGCACCGTGGTGAAAATGTCGCGCGGGTCGTAGTAGCCGTTCACAGGATCCCGGAGGGCGTCGAGCACGCGCACGGAATCGGCGATGTTGCGGCAGTGGATGCCCGCCCGATCGTTGTAGATCTCGGCGCCGATCGCCCCGCCATAGAACGAGAGCAGCGCCTTGTGCGGCAGGATCAAGGCCACCGAATTGTGATTGGCGGGCCCGCGGCACGACTGCCCCGTTTCCTCGCAAAGGCTGCACATCACCAGGTTCGTGCTCGTCGAAACGCCCGATCCCGAGCTGGAGCCGATCGACGCGGCGCGCGTCGTGTCGTACGAGTTACAGGGGTTGCCGGCCCAGCTGCTGCGCTGATATCCGAGCGTCGAGGCAAAGACTTTCGTCGGCTGATTCTTGCCGCCGGGATCGCCGGGGCCGCGCCCGTTGTACTCCGTGGTGTTCGCTTTGGCGTAAATGATCGCGCCCTTCTGCCGGAGTTGCCCGACGAGCACCTGATCGCGCGGCGCAAAATCGATGTCGTACCGGGCGTCGGCGCCTCCGGTCGACCGCAGGTCCTGAACGTTGTACGGGTCCTTGAACGAGAACGGGATGCAGTACATCGGCATGGCGTTCACGTCAGGATTGCGACCGTACTGCGCGTCCAGTTCCGCCGCGCGCTCCAGCGCATCCGGCTGACGTCGAAACTCTTCGCAGACCTTTGGCGCGCCGGCCGGCAGCGGACCGGCCGAAGGATGCCGATCGAAGTCGCCCTTGCACGTCACCGACCGCTCGCCGCGGATGTTGATCATTCCGAGCGCGCGCACCTGGCCGGCATCGGGGATTCCGACCGTCATGCCGTACTGCTGCTGCACGCTCGGATCTGACGAGGTCGGTTCCATGCGGCCGAACTCGATCGGCGGCGTCTTCCGCCGGTCGCCGGGGGGCAGGCTCGCTGTCGCCGTCACGGCGGCCTTGTATTCGCTGTAATTCGGTAAGTACGCCGGCGCCATCTCCTCGGTGACGAGCTGATTGCACGTGCCGTTGTACGCTCGCGCGCGATTGACATACGCCTGGACGAACGCCCGGCACGTCAGCTGCCCCTCCCGGATGGCGCGGTGCACGTCGGGGATCGTCGCTTCCATCAAGTGGAATTGAAACGGCTGCGGCTGGGCCTGCTGCCCGGCCGCCCGGTCGCCGCTGACCGCCACCAGGCTCAACAAGAGGACGCCGGACGCTGCGGGCGCAAGACGCATATATCCTCCAGAAGACTGGCGGATTATGGATCAGGACGCCGCGTGGACGATTACTGGACAGGAACGAGAGGGAGCTTCTTCGACCCCAGGAGTAAGGGTGTGGCGATCCAGCGTTCACCGATACGTCGCACGAAACCCCTGAAGGAGAGTCGTCGCAGGATGCGCTCGACACTTTCCCGTGAAACGTGTGTGTCGGCCAACTCGGCAGACCGTACACCACTAGTGGCGGCCGAGATGAGCAGAGTTACAACCCGGCGCAAGATCTTCGCCCGTCGTGGATAGTCGCGCTGCTCGGTCACGTGGCACCCCCTCACGATTTTGCCGTCATTTATGCAATGTAACGGACCTGAACGATTAAAGAGGGCCAAGCTGCCACCGGCGCGGCCGCACTACTCGCGCAGAGCCATCTTCAACCGGTCGATCAGTATCCTGATGACCTTGAGCCGCGCGTAGTATTTGTCGTTGGCTTCCACCAGCGTCCACGGGGCCGTTCGCGTGCTTGTTCGCGCAAACATCTCGTTGACGGCCTCATGGTACTCGTTCCACTTCCTGCGATTCCGCCAGTCCTCGTCGGTCAGCTTCCATTGCTTGAACGACAGCCGGCGGCGTTCCCGAAAGCGACGAAGCTGTTCCTCCCGGCTGATGTGAAGCCAGTACTTGACGACGACGATGCCGTGATCGACCAGCTGTTCCTCGAATTGATTGATCTCCGAGTAGGCGCGCAGCCACTGCGCCGGCGATGCGAAGCCTTCGACGCGCTCCACCAGCACGCGACCGTACCAGCTCCTGTCGAAAATCGTCAGCGTGCCGGCGCGAGGAAGGTGCCGCCAGAAGCGCCACAGATAGTGATGAGCGCGCTCTTCATCGGTCGGCGCAGCGATCGGAACAATCTGATACGAGGCGGCGTCAAGGGCAGCCGTGACGCGGCGGATTGCACCGCCCTTCCCGGCTGCATCCCAGCCTTCGAACACCAGCATGACCGAGATCCCCCGCTCGCGGGCCTTCCGATGGAGGACATTCAGGCGGCCCTGCTGCTCCTCCAGCGCCTGTCGGAAGGTGGAACGGTCGACTCGATGCGACATGTCCAGACGGGACAGCACGGTTGAACGTATCGCGGGAGTCTTCTGGCGTTTGGCTGCGGCCGAACCGGATGAAACACGTGCACGGTTCGCAAGTCTGTCTCGGATCGCGTCGCAGACGATCGACGACACCGTCAGGTTGCGATATCGCTCGTCGTCGCCTTCGATAATCGTCCATGGAGCGTAATCGAGGCTCGTACGCTCCATCACGCGCTCTGCAGCATCGACGAACCGGTCGTAGAGGCGCCAGTTCTTCCACTGGCCTGCGGTGACCCGCCATCGCGTCAGCGGGTCCCGCTCGAGCTGCTTGAGGCGCTTCTTCTGAGCGTCGCGGCCAAGGTGCATCCAGAATTTCAGGATGACTGCGCCGTCGTCCGCGAGCGCTTTTTCAAAGAGGACGATTCGGTTCAGCCGATCCTCGAAGTTGGTGCGTTTGATGCGGCGGTGAACACGGTCAAGGATCGGAGAGGAATACCACGACCTCAGGAACAGCCCGACCCGGCCACGGGGCGGAAGGGCCTGCCAGTATCGCCAGAACTCGGGCCGGCTCTGCTCTTCCTCGGTAGGATCGCCAAAGGCCCGGGTCACGATCCATCGTGGATCCATCCACTCGTTGAGCAGGTTGACAGTTTCGCTCTTGCCACCCCCGTCGACGCCGGCGAAGACGATAATCACCGGAAAGCGGCCGTCAGCGCTCAACTCCCGCTGCACACTCAAGAGCTCGGCACGAAGCTGGGGAACTCGAGCCTCGTACTCCTGCTTCGGTACGGCATTCCCGATTTCGGCCGCTTCAAGCATGGTGA
>Ga0075428_100008026_pt1 | contig 11712 bp, 6 predicted proteins | sample RhiMetdeltSRZDD2_FD_75291 | JGI IMG/M metagenome (GOLD analysis project Ga0075428, IMG submission 75291) | Populus rhizosphere microbial communities from Tennessee, USA - Rhizosphere MetaG P. deltoides SRZDD2 | ecosystem: Host-associated > Plants > Roots > Rhizosphere > Soil | place: USA...
CAGTACAAGTCCCTCAGCCTGGAGCGTCACATTGCCCAGGGATGGGGCAGGTTCTTCCACCCCGAGTTCGGCCTTGACCGTGGCGCCCCCGCAACAGCGAGAGGGCGGTGACTGGTACCTGGGGACCGCTGACGCCGTGTTCCAGAACCTGTATTCGGTGGAACGGTCCGAAGCAATCTACGTGGTCGTTCTGGCCGCCGACCATGTGTACAAGATGGATTACCGGCGACTCGTTGCATTCGCACCGACGGGCAAGCGTCACTCGTGTCTTCGGTCGTCTCACCTTCATGTCAACCCTCGTCGTCCTTGTCAGATCTCCCCGACGAAGCGAGGGTTCTCCACGAACCCAAACCCGCGGCTAAGGCCGGTCTCCGATCGGTCACAACCGTCGCGCTGGTCACCGTTTTTTTTCGTACTCCCCGAACAGGTCGGACAGATCGTCCGACGTGGCGGTGACGGACAGGACCGACCTCCGCCAAGGTGTGTCGCCCCGCGGGCCGCCGGGTTCGCCCCGGCGGCCCGCGGGGAACACGTTAACGACCCTTCCCGTTTCCGGGCTCGTCGTTCAGAATGGTGCCCCACCCGTACGCGTCCGGGACGAACGCGTTGGTGCTGGCCCCGCTCAGGAGGACGTAAAAGGACTCGTCCGCCTCCTTCTTCTTGTCCCCCTTGATCACCACGGTGAAGGTCTTGGTCGTCTGACCGGGGCTGAAGGTGAGTGTCCCATTCGTGGCCGCGTAGTCGTTGTCGGCGACCGTCGCCGAGTAGTCGTGCGTGGCGTAGTTGACTGTCACCGCCTGGTCGTAGGCGGCCGAGAGCGTCACGGTGAAGGTCATCAACTTCGTGCCGCTGATCCCCTCCGTGACGCGCACGCTGTTGATGCTCAGCCGCGGCTCGTCGTCCACGATCAGCACATAGCCCGGATTGTTTTCGACGCGCGCGTCCGTGGCCCCGGTGAGGTAGAGGTAGAACAACTCATCGGCCTCCCCGACCCGGTCGCCGTTGACCTGCACGGTGACGGTCTTGGTCGTCTGCCCGGCGGCGAAGGTCAGTGTGCCGGCGGCAGCCGTGTAATCGACGCCGGCCGTGGCTGTGCGGTCGGCGGTGGCGTAGGTCACGGTCACCGGCGCGTCGTACGCGGCCGACAGGGTGACGGTAAAGGTCACGTTCCTCGTGCCCGAGTTCCCCTCCACGACGGACCCGCCCCCGCCGATGCGGACAGACGGCTCGTCATCCAGGATGGTCCCGACGGCCTGGCCGGAGTCGATCCGCGCGGACGTCGGGTTACTCAGATTCACGAGGAACTGCTCGCCGTACTCGCCGAGCCGGTCGCCCTTAACCAGCACCGTGATGGTCTTGGTGGTCTCGCCGGCGGCGAAGGTGACCGTGCCGGCGGCGGCCGTGTAATCGACGCCGGCCGTGGCACTATCGGACCAGTCGAGGTCCGCGGTGGCATAGCTGACCGTCACCGGCGCGTCGTAGGCCGCCGAGAGCGTCACGGTGAAGGTGAAAGGCGTCGTCCCCGTGTTCCCCTCCACCCCGCTCACGTAGGGCTCGATGCTGACGGACGGTTCGTCGTCCAGGATGGTGCCCACGCCCTGCCCGCGGGCGACGAACGCGTTGGCCGGGTCGCTCAGGTTGACGAAGAAGGACTCGGCGTTACCGAAGTACTCGACGTACTCACTGACCCGGTCGCCGAAAACGGGGACGACGATCGTCGCGGTGGTCTGGCCGGCCGGGATCGTCACCTGTCCCGATCCGGCCGCGTAGTCGCTGCCGGCCGTGGCCGGGCTCCAGGGGTAGCCGTCGGCGGTGGCGTAGCGGACGGTCACGTCCCGGGCGGACGCGGCCGAGAGGGTCACGGTGAAGGTGGCGGCCGTCGCGCCGGTGTTCCCCTCGGCAACCGTCACGTCGCCGATCGTCAGGGTCGGGTCAGGCGGGGCGGCCCAGGCGCCGTCGTTGATCAGCACCGTGACCGTGCCGGCCGACCGTTCCGCAGTTACCACGTCGGGCCGGTGGTCGTCATTGGTGTCCCCGACCGTGAGGGACGGCCCGGAACCGGCGGCGAAGTGGTAAGCGTCCCGAAACGTCCCGTCGCCGTTCCCGAGCTGCACGACGAGGAAGCTCCCGGCGGTTTCCGCGGCCAGGTCGGGTCTGCCGTCGGCGTCGAAGTCGGCCACACGCACGGAGGGGCCGGCGGCCTCGTAGTGACGGGCGGGTTGGAACGTGCCGTCAGCGTTCCCAAGGGCGACGCCGTCGCCCACGAGGTCGAGCCTGCCGTCGGCGTTCAGGTCCGCGGCCGCCGCCACGGCCCACATTGGCCCCGACTGCCGTTCCCGGAGGGTGCCGTCGCCATTCCCCAGGAATACGGACCCGTCCGCGGCCAGGTCGAGCTTGCCGTCGGCGTTGAAGTCACCCAGTGCGGACGACGAGCCGGAGGTGGGGTAGTCGAGGGAGTAGCTATCGCGCAAAACGAAGGTCGCATCCCCGTTGCCCAGCAGTACGTTGGCGTGCCCCGCGCTGCCCCCGTACGAGTACCCGGTATACGGGTCGACCCCGCCCCACGAGAAGTAGGACGTCGTCATCATGTCGAGCTTGCCGTCGGCGTTCAGGTCGCCCACCACCACGGAGGTCGGCGTCATCCCGATGTTCGTGTACCGCGCGGCCTGGAAGGTGCCGTCGCCGTTGCCCAGTGCCACGAATACGCCGTCCTGAACGAGGGCGGCCAGGTCGGCCTTGCCGTCGCGGTTGAAGTCCGCCACGGCCAGGGCGTGAGCGCTCCCCGTGGTGTTGACGAACCGGGCGGGCTGGAATGTGCCGTCGCCGTTGCCCAAGAGCACGCTCGGGTAGCGGCCGTCACCGTCGGCCAGCGCGAGGTCGAGCCGGCCGTCGTTGTTGAACTCGGCCGATACGGTCGCCTGGGGGTTAGTGCCCGTGGCATAAGCGGTGATCGGGCTGAAGCTGGGGACGAAGCGGTCCTCCAGGGCCTCGAAGGTCGGCCGGAAGGGCCGCGCCCGTCGGGGGTCCGCGGCCGGTCGCGTCGGCCCGGCCCGGCGCCGCGAGGAGAGGAAGCTCAGCCAGTAGGGAACGCGCATGACACTGTCTCCAGGAAAGGGGTGTTCGAAAAGAATGTTCTGCCGACGCAACCAGTGCCGGGTGCCAGGCGGCGGTCGGAGCATCAGGGAGTATTCGGCCAGTCTGCCTGCTCGGCTCAGGTTCGCCGGGCCGGTGGGGCTTACCCTGGCGGTTTGAACCCACCGGCCGCTTCGGTCGTCACGCTCACTGGCTGTGGCCGAACTGGCGGTTGAACTGCCCGTTGTCGAGGCCGTCCACGTCGCCGTCCCCGTCGAAGTCGAAGTACCACAGGTAGCCGGCGTCGCTCGTCCCGAACGCGGACCTGAAGCGGTCGCGGTCCTGTCCGTCCACGTCGCCGTCGCCGTCCGCGTCGCCGAACAGCCGAACGAGCCCGTCCGCCCAGTCGCCACCCGCGACACCGTCGCCGTCCCCGTCCAGCTCCCGACCGAAGCGGTCGTGGACGCGGTCCGCGAGGACCGTCAGGGTGTAGCTGCCGTCCGCCAGCGACCCGCCGACGAGGTCGGTGCCGGCGAACGTGAGCACCGCGACCGTCCGGCCGTCCAGTTCGGACGGGGCGACGTTCAGCTCGACCGGGCTGCCGTCCTGTCTGAGGAGCTCGAAGGCCCCGGGGTCGAGCGTGACCGGACCGTCGAACGTGACGGTGAGGCTGTTGACCATCGATCGCTGGGCGGACCCGTCGTTGACGGCCACGCTCGCGACCCGTGCCGGCGCGACAACCTGGAACGGCGAATTGCCGTCGTCGGGCGCGAGGTCGGACACCTGCACGTTCAGCCCGATGCCGTTGCGCGGCCACAGGTTGTATGTCCACTCCTGCGGCGGCCGGGTCGCCGAGGGCAGCAGCACGCTCAATGGCACGCTGGCGGTGAACTCGTTGCCGACAATGCTGATGTCGGCGGTGCTCAGCGGCGTCACCAGGCGACCGGCGATGATGTTATTCACCTGGCCCGTGCCGTTCGGGTTGATGCGCACGACCAAGTCCCATATGACGTTCGGCCCGATGACGGGCGGGCTATTGGGCGGATCGAGGAAACGGGGCGTGCCCAGGCCACGGTCCACGCCGAAGAGGTACAGCGCGCCGATCTCCTGCGTGGGCGCGATCGGGCCGGCCATCCGGCCGGAGAAGACCACGCGGCCCTGTTCCTCCAGGACGACGACCTCGTGGGCAACCACGTCCATGCCGGGCAGCGGCACGCCCGTGTAGGTGGGGAGGAAATCCCCGAGCGGATCAGTGAAGGCCGCCGGGACGGCGCGGTCTTCCAGGGCTTCGACCTGCAACCGGCCGGTCACCCGTGGGCGGGACTTCGGTGACGTGAGCAAAGAGCGGAACAACATGGTCGTCTCCTTCGCGGGCGTGGTCTGCGGTAGGATGACGACGGCCCTCTCGGCGCGCAGACCGCGCGCCGGGGCGGTGCCGGGCCGGTGGGGGGCTTGCTTGGCGGTAAGGACCCCACCGGCCGCTTCGTTTCGACCTCGCGACCACCCCGTGGTGGTCAGTCTTTCTTCGTCTCGATCCGCAAAAGCTCCGCGGCTTCGGCGCGGAATAGGGTCAGCTCTTCGAGGTGTCCCGCCGTGAGGCCGGGGTGAGTTCGCGGCCAGCGGACGGCCCAATCGTAATAATCCCGGGCCCGAGCCGTCTCACCCAGGTGGTGGTGGCTCATGGCCAGGAAATACAGATCGAAGGCCAGGCCCTTGTCGTCTTGCCGGTCGACGTTGGGCCGGAGGGTCTGCACCGCCTCGCGATAGCGGCCGGCACGGTAGTAGGCCACGCCGAGCGTGTTGCGACAGTTGGCGCTGGCCGAATCCAGCCGCACCGCCTTCTCGGCCAGGGACAAACCCGCTTTGACGTCGCGGAGCGCCTCGGGCGCGGTCAGATAAACCCACGCCAGATGGTTGAAGGCAGTCGCGCTGTCCGGGCTCGCCGCGACGCCACGGCGGTAATGCTCGATCGCCTGGAGTGTCCTCTGCTCCCGAGTGAGAGTGAGCTTCGCTGTGTCGCCGAGGCGGACCTCCACCTTCAGCGCCTGGGCGGTTTCGCTCCGTGGCTCAGCCGACGGGTACGGCGGCACTTCCCAGTCCAATCCCATCGCCGCCAGGTGCCGGCGAATGAGCCGCAGGTCCCAGACGCGGATGTTCTTGACCTTGCCGTTGCTGAAGCTGATCAGCTTGGCGCCGTCCGGGGTGAAGACGGGATAATAGGTTGCATCGAGGTTGGGGTCTTCCAGCGTGGCGAGTTCCCGGCCCGTGGCGGGATCGACCAGGCGGATCACGCCGGTCCTGGTCGGGACGGCCAGGAGCTTGCTGTCCGGTGCAAACTCGCCGTAGCCGCCCATCCGTGGCCCCGGTTCCCAGGTGCCGACCGCGAGCAGGCGGCCGCCGTCCAGGCCGGTGGACAGCCACCGGCCGTCGGGGCTGAAGTGGGGATTGCCGGTCCCCCACTCGGCGAGTTGTTTGACCAGCTTCCCGTCGCGGGCGTCCCAGATCTTGGCCAATTCCCCGGGATGATTGACGGTGACGACCCATCTGGCGTCGGGACTGACCGCGATGAAGCCGATGTCCGCCCCAGCGTCGAGGCGGTTCGGTTGGTCCGGCCGGTCGGTGTGTAGAATCCAACCGCCGGCACCGGCCTGCTCGGCCCCGACGGCCCGAGAACAGGTGACGATGACCCGGCCATCGCGGCTCTGGCCGAGGGCCGAGCCGCAGGGCAGGGGCAGCCGCTCGGGTGGGCCGAGGACACATGAGCCCGGCGTGCCCGATTCCTGTCGAACTGGCCAGCGGACCAGGCCGGTTGGGCACAGCGCCAGGAGCGCCCCCGACGGTTCGAAGTGGACCAGGTTGTGTTGGCCTCCTGTCGGTATGAAGGCGAGTTCGCTGCCGCTGGCCAGGTCCCAGAGGCCGAACCCATCATGCATGCCGGCAGCCAACAACCTCCCGTCCGGGCTCACGGCCACCGACTCGTACTCGACTTTTTCCGGCATGGCCCTGCGAACCAGCGTGCGAAATTCCCGGCCGTCGCCGACCTGCCAGATGCCGAGCTTGCCGTCCTGGATTCCGCCGGCCAGCCGCCGGTCGTCCCGGCTGAAACGGGGAGCGGGCGACCAATTGGGCGTTGGCGCAAACAGCTTCTGACCCGTGCCGACATCGAACACTTCCATGCGGCCCTTCCAACCGTTCACCGCCAGCCGATCTCCCGTATGGTTGAAGACCAGAAAGGACGCGGTCGATGCGGTTTCCAGCGTCCGCAACAGTCGGAGCGTGGTCCGGTCGTACAGACGGATCAGCTGAGCTTCGGCCAGGCCAACCGCCAGGGTCCGGCCGTCCGGATGCCAGGCGACGCTAAGGGGTCTGGTGCTTTGCGGCAGGGTCGAGAGCACCTCCCCCGTCCGCAGGTCGCGAAGCTGCACGACCGATCCGAAGTAGGAACAGACCGCCACCACGGGCTCCGTGGGATGCAGAGCAGTCGTGACCTCGCGCGTTAGGGTATTGGGCGCCAGGCGGCCAAGTTGCTTGCCGCTGGGCAGTTCGAACAGGTTGATCGCGCCGTCGTTGTACGCGAGGGCAACCTGTTGCCCGTTGCGACGAAAATCGACAAAACGAGCTTGTTCTTCCGATCGGATCTGGCGCGCAGTCGCTTCTTCCAGATTCCACAGCTGCACGGCGACCCCCCACTGTGCAGGCCCCTGCTGTGGGCCATGCACTACGGCGAGGAACTTGCCATCGCGGCTGAGGAAGGGCGCGGCCGGCCCGCCCAGCCCCGGCAGGCGATGTAGCTCGGCATCGTCGGCCACGCGGCGGACGCTGCAAGTGCCCTGGCGGTGGGTGCGGGCATAGACGGCGTGCTCCGCGTCGAAATCGAAGCTGTGCGCATCCGCCGGCCAATCGTTCCACGGCCCGGCCAGGTGAAGGTCGGGCAAGGTCAGTGTGGCGATGACGGCGTTGCGCAGCTCATGCAACTTCTCATCGGGCAAATTCAGGGTGCGGGCCAGCTCGGTCGCCCGCTGCAAGATGTTGAGGGTTTCAAAGCGCTGGCCGGCGCGACGGCTCAAGCGGTTCGCCCGCGCCTGGGCCAACAGCGCCTCCCAGAGCTGCTCCGTTTTCTGCCGCTTCTCGATTTGGGCTTCTCCCAGAGCCTTGGCCGTCAGCTTTTGCTCCTCGTTGATCCGCACGTTGCTGAGCGCCAGCACCCCCACGGCTAGGAGCGACACCAGCACGGTGGCGACCAGCGCGGACCAAACAATGGGCTTGTGCCGACGCGCCCATTTCCTGCCGCGCTGCAGCAGCGACGGCCGCTTTGCCCGGATCGACTCATCGTTCAGGAAGCGCCCCAGGTCGTCGGCCAGCTCCTGGGCGGAGGCGTAGCGGTCGGCCGGGTTTTTTTCCAGCGCTTTCAGGACGATGGTGTCCAGCTCCGCCGGAATTGACTTGTTGAAGCGCCGCGGCGACTTCGGCTCTTCAAAAGCAATCTGCCGTAATAGCTCCAGGCGGTTGCGGCCGTCAAACACGGGTTCCAGTGTCAGCAACTCGTACAGCGTGGCGCCGAGCGAGTACACGTCAGTGCGGTGGTCGATGGCGACGCGCTGGGCCAGGGCCTGCTCGGGGCTCATGTAGCGCAGTGTGCCCACCAGATCGCCCGTCATGGTCAGTCCGGCCTGGTTCTGGAAATGCGACAGGCCGAAGTCGGTAATCCATAGATTGCCCCGCAAGTCGACCAGCAGGTTGGCCGGCTTGATGTCGCGGTGCGTCACGCCCACTCCGTGGGCGTACTCCAGCGCCTCGGCCGCCTGCACTCCCAGATTGGCCACGGTGCGGAAGAACGCGGGACTCTGGGTCGAATGCTCGGTCGAGACACCGGCCATTGGCCAAGTGGCCATTTCGGATGCCGCAGGGCCGGGTGGCCAACCCGCCGCGACCGTCGCGGGGGAAGAACGCATGGGCATGTACGGACCGGTGAGCTGGGAATAGGCTCGACACCGCGGCGGAGGCGCCCAACTCCCGGAAGCCAGCTCGCTGGCAAGGGCGCGCGCGACCGTGGCCGAACCGACCTGGACCTCGCTGTCCAGTCCCGCGAGCGGTCGTAGCTCAGCGATCATGGCCGACAGGGTCTGGCCGTTTATGTATTGCATGGCGTAGTAATGGACGCCCCGCTCGCAGCCGACCCCGTAGACAGGGACGATGTTCTGGTGATGCAGGTGGGCGGCTGCCTGTGCTTCATTCTTGAAGCGCTGCAATTGCTTGGCGTCCAGCGCCGCGGCGAAGGGCAACACCTTGAGCGCCACCTGGCGGCCGAGTGAGATCTGCACCGCCTCGTAGACGACGCCCATGCCGCCCCGGCCAATCTCGCGGAGGATGCGGTAATCCCCCAAGGGGCCCTCCGGGGAAAACTCCGTAGCGGCGGCTGGCTGGCCCCCTGCAATCGGTTGCAGGAGGGGAGCAGTCGCCCGCACGAATTCCAGTCCGTCCAGACATTCGGCCAGCGTCGTGGCGATCTCCGGGTAGCGCGCCTGGAACTCGCGCCGGTCCGGCTTCTGCCCGGCCTTGAGGGCGGCGGAATACTCCTCCAAGGCCCGGACGACGCGCGGGTCGTCCGGCGACGGTATCGGCGGCGCACCCGTTGGCGGAGCCCGGGTTCCGCGTTGGATGTCTTCGGTCAGGTTCATGGGGACCTCCGGGCGCCTGGATCGAGGATCAAAGCAATCGGCATAGTTCGGAGAGCACAGCTCTACCTTTTTCCGGAGCGGACTGCTCGCCCGGTCTGCGGCTTCGCGAACATCCTGGCCGCCGAGTTCAAAAAAAAAGCCGACGTAGTCAAATCCCTCGGGATTCGACTACGTCGGCTTACTCGTCAACGGACCCCCCGACACAGCCGGGTTGCCCATCATCTAGTCATCCGACGACTTCTCACCAGTGTCTGATCCGGTATCCGGTTCATCTGGCTCCGCTCATGTTCTTACTCTATGGCTCAGAGTTGAACGCCGCAACTGGGCCAGGGCGCGCGCCCAAATGTTCTTGACGCTATCCACGGTACGGCCCATGCGGCGGGCGACGTCCGGGAATGTCTGCCCTTCAAAATCGTGCAAGATGATAACCTCGCGATAGTCGTCGGGCAATCGTGCCATTGCGTCGACGAGCAGAACCGCCTGCTCGCGGCGGGCGGCCCACTGACTCGGCGTGCTTTGGGGGACCGCCAGGTTCTGGTCCAGTGCGCGAGAAGACCGATCCAGCTCGTCCACAAGCTTTCGCTCCAGGCGCACGTCGCGCCGTTGGGTGCCGAGATAGCGCCGTACCAAGTTGCCGAGCAGCCCCGCCAGGATCTGCCGGAGCCAGGCCACTATCTCCCCCTCCGTAGTGCCCCGAAACTCGCGAAAGTGGCGGTGCGCTTCCACGAACGTATCTTGGACGAGGTCGGCGGCATCAACCTTGCCCTGCAACCGTCGCCCGATCTGCAACCGGGCCAACAGCGCCAGATAGTTGCGGTACAGCTCCAGGAGCTGTCCCAGGGCAGGACCACTGCCCCCCCGGGCCAAGCCCAACAGTTCTTCAGGATCGGGACCGGTACCGCCGTTCATGCAAGAGTTCTCTATCGACCTGGTAACGGAATGGTGCGTAGAGCGCCGCCAGATAGTCCGTTTTCTTGCCCAGCGCGGCGGGGATTGCGTGCAACCACAAGTAGCACAATCCCTTGCGGTCCGCTCGCTTTTTCCGGGATGAAGACATGGGATTACCGGTCGGCGCACTGCGACGGGCGGTTGGTTTCGCTTGGCCGGGCGGTCGCCGCGGTTCGCGAAGCAGGGATTACCTGCGTGCCCAAAGGGACAGCTATCGACTCGTGACCCTGGCGACACGCCGACGGGCAAGCATCTCTCGTGTCTTCGGCCGTCGCACCTTTATGTTAACCCCCGTTGTCCATGTCAGATCTCCCCGACGAAGTGAGGGTTCTCGATTGGTGACAAGTAGGGGGACCTGCAACAGATTGACCCACGATCGAACTTCATGGCCGCACTCTCACGGCGGTTCGCTGCTGAGTCGGGCTTCGCCCGACGCGGTTGGCGGGGCAGGCGGGTTATCCTTGTAGCGACCTTTCCGCGGCCGCGAAACTGTCGCTCGACCTGCCGGAGCGCGTCGATCAGGTCGGCCGGGTTCTCCGGCTTGATCAGATACAGGCCGACGCCGGCTGCCTCGGCTGCTTGCCGGCCGCCAGCGGTCGTATCGGTCGTTAGAGCCACGAAGACCGGCTGCTTTCCCGCGATCGGCGCCGCCAGCCGGCGTGCCAGTTCCCACCCACCCCCGGGCATTCGGGGCTCAAGCACCACCACCTCCGGCGGTTCGGCCGCGGCCGCATTCCCATGGGAAGCTCCCGTCACGGTACTGCGTCCGCAGCCCAGCGATCGTCGAGGCGACGCCCGAGATCGTATGGAGATATTGCATGGCGGGACCGCCGTCGCGTCGGCACAGAGACTCACACACTTCGGTCCTTCCCGCGGCCGAAGAATAACCAAGCGGCCCACGCCCTACCCCCAAACAAGGCGCCGACGACCTGGCCTCCGACCGCCCCGATTCCTCCCCAAGCCACTTTGCCCGCTACCGCCCCGGCGGCGGACCCGGCGAACACGCCGTCAGGAGCACGAGTAGGCGGGGGTTACTGATTAGCCCGAGGAGTCCCCCCGCCACCGCACCGACCACACGCGACCGGGACAGCGATAGGCCTGGGCCTCCCGCCAATGGCGAATTCAATACTTCCGCAAGATCTCCGGCGTCGCCTCGACGATGTCGCCCGCCCCATTCGCCTCCAGGAAGTAGCTATGGGCCACAGTGACCGAGGCGGCGTGTCCTCCGACCAAGACGTTGACCCGATAGTGCCGTTCCCAGAGCGGCCGAACCTCAACGGCACGAAGGTCGCCCGGCCTGCCAAGTGCCTGCAGAACCTGCCCGCCGATCCGGATGCGGATTCGCTCGGCGTCCGTTTCGATTGGCCCGGGCCCCGGTGCTTCTGGCAATTGCGTTAACATCGTTGACTCCCGGTGAGATTGGAATGACTCTGGTGCGGTCCGCGGTCTGAGCATCGCCAAGCGGCATTACCGTGAGCCCTGCCCGGCTCAGCCGGCGGCGACTCCGATCCGAACCCGCCATTGCTGAGGTTGCATCCGCCTGCCACCCTCCGGGTGGAACACACCGATATATGTCTCCCAGTTCGGACCGACATACCGCGGTTCGATCAGGATGAAACCGGCGGCGCAAACGTGTCCTTCGGAACGAAACTCCCGGAAGCGGTCCATACGCTGTGGGTCGCGTCCGATCGCCGCGTCGGATCGGACTCCCGCCCCGCCTCGCACCGAGACAGAAGATGGCGCTGCAGCGAGTTCAAGCGTCACTCCGAGGACAGCCGATAGACGTTCCGCTTCGAGCCCGCTCATCCGCGGATCATCTTCCAGGAACACGAAGATCGGCACCCGAAACCGGTAGTCGATCACCAGGTAGTAGGGTCTGTGCGGTGCCGGAGAGGGGCGCGAAGGTTTGACCCGGTCAGTGGCAGCAGCCGGGACCAAATCAGGTTTGGATGAGGGGGACATCGAACACCCGTAAAGTGGAGTTGCCACCTTTGAGCGGGTGCCGTCGTCCACT
>Ga0075428_100008027_pt1 | contig 11712 bp, 15 predicted proteins | sample RhiMetdeltSRZDD2_FD_75291 | JGI IMG/M metagenome (GOLD analysis project Ga0075428, IMG submission 75291) | Populus rhizosphere microbial communities from Tennessee, USA - Rhizosphere MetaG P. deltoides SRZDD2 | ecosystem: Host-associated > Plants > Roots > Rhizosphere > Soil | place: USA...
CGCGAGCTGCTCGCCGAACCAGCCCCGCAGGCACCTAGCGAGTACCCGTTCCAGCTGGCGAACCGGCGCAACCGCCATTCGATGAACTCATGGCTCAACGAATTGCCCGGTCTGCACCCGTCAGGAAAACACAACGAGGTGGTCATTCATCCCGACGACGCGGTCGCGCTTGGCATCAGCGACGGCGACCGGGTGGAGGTGTTCTCCGCCGTCGGTGCGATCGAACTCGAGGCGTCGGTCAACGAGCGGCCACGGCGCGGTGTCGTCGTCATCGACCATGGCTGGGGCTCAAGGATTTTCGACCCGCGCGGCGGATCGCAGCCGGAGTCCTACGGCGCCAACCGCAACCTGCTGATCGACGGCGGACCCATTGATCCGCTGTCGCAGACCGCCGCGTTGAGCTCGTCGTACGTCGGGGTCGAACGCGTGTAGAGCTACGGGCCCTCCGCGCGCAGATCGTCTACATTCTTCATCGCCTCGCGCAGTTTGCCGAGCCATTCGTCGGCATGCTCACCGACGAGCCGGACCGACCAGGCCAGCGCGTCGGAGCGCGACCGCGCGACCCCGGCGTCGACCAGCGTGTCGAGCACCTGACGTTCGGGTTGCTTGAGCCGCGTCATGACAGGTACGGCGATGTGGGTGAACAGGATCCGCTGATAATTTTCGTCACCAACTGCCCCGATTTCTATGCCCCACGCGACCTTGCGGCCGTAGCGGGCTTCAGCCTCGTCGGCGATGCGCATGCGCTCGGGACGGGTCTCTTCACGGAAGCGGGCGACTCTGCCTGAAGCCTTGGCCTCGCTTTCCTCGCCGTCCGCTACAGGTAGGCGGCCGATGACGGTAATTTCCTCGCGGTCGACGACGACCGTCGGGTCGCCGGCGAACCAGCCGTCGGGGAGCCGGCCGGCGAACCAGTCGGCGGCGTCGCTTGCATCGGGTTGCTCGGCCTGTTGCCAACCGCCGGAGCGGCCAGAGCGTCGGCCATGAAGGTGATAGTGTCGCATGATTACATGATTACACCGTTACAAGCCTGGTGGTACCGCTTTCACCCCGAGCGAACGGCCGTGAATACGTCGAGGCTGGCCAGCTGCTTGCGGGAGACCTCGCCAAAACGATCTCGCAGCACGTGCTCGATGCGGCCGAGCTCGCCCTCGGACAGGCGCAGCGACCTGGCGATCCGGGACGGCGACGTGCCGCCATGCCAGGCGATGACGACGATGCCGCCCGGCCGTAGGACCCGGTGCAGCTCATCCACCGCCGCCTCGAGATCAGGCCAGATCGCCACGTTGTTCACGGAGACCGCGCGGTCGACGCTGGCGTCCGCCAGACCGGTGCGGTCGGCGGTACCGAGATCGAGCGCGACCCGGCCCGTGCGGACGGCATTTCGGTTGTGCACGCTGGCTTGATCGCGCATCTCCGGCGACGGGTCGACGCCGCGGATGCTCGCCGCGTCGGTGCGCTCGGCGAGGAGCCGGATGAGACCGCCGGGCCCATAACCGATTTCGAGAACATCATGGCCCGGTTGGACCGCGAGCACGTGCACCACGTCGTCCTGTTTGTTCGTCCACAGCATGAACCGACCTGCCATTCGGCCAAGCCAGCCGCTCGGATGCGCGAACGGGTTGTTGGTCGACGGGTCGAGGATTCTGGGCTTCGGTGCCATGACTCCACGCTGGCACTTCAAGCCGGGTTGAAGTCAAATGAAGAGATGGAGCTCGTGACGATCGGCGATGCCGCCGAGATGCTCGCACTGAATGCGTCGGCACTGCGCTACTACGAGGACAGAGGGTTGGTGACGCCCGAGCGCCGCGGCGGAAAGCGCATGTACAGCCGTGAACAACTGCGCCGGTTGGCGTTCATCCAGCTGATGCAGCGACTCGGCATCCGCCTGGACGCGGCCTCGGCCGTGCTCGACGAGCCGAGTGACCAGTGGCGCGACGTGGTCCGCGAGCAGATCGCCGCCATTGAGGAACTCATCATCCGGGCGAACGGCGCACGCGACTTCCTCGAACATGCGCTGGCCTGCCCGGCCAATCATCCGGTCGAAGAATGCCCCCACATGATCGAGGTTCTCGACAAGCGGCTCGGCGGAGTCACCATCGAGGAGATCGCCGCCGAACAGGGTCAGCCGGTGCCTAACGCTTCATGAGCAGGACTGCGCCACCGCCGACCACCGCCCCGATCAACAGCAGTACGGCCAAGGCCGGGCTGACCAACCACCAGACGAGACCCACCCCGATGAGCACCGGCGAGACGGCGAACAGCACCATGCCTGGGTGCTGCTTGATGACCGCGAGAGCGCTTTGCGCCCGGACCCGGTCGATTTCCTTTGCCATGACATAAGAATGCCAGCGGTTGGCATAGTTTGGTTCCCATGACCGGAAGTGGACCTGGAAGCTGGCAACCCGACCCCGAGGGTCGTTTCGAGTTTCGATGGTTTGACGGGCAGCGATGGACCGATCAGGTGTCTCATCGCGGTCAGGTCGGCCGGGCGCCGTTGGGCGGTGGAGCGCCGCCTCAGGAAGGACAGCCGCAGGGAGGTCCGCCGCAGGGCGCACCGCCTCAGGGAGGGCAGCCTCAGGGAGGTGCGCCGCCGCAGGCCGCTCCGGTGGGCCAGCCTGCCGGTGACGGATTCGCGGGCATCACGGGTGATTTGGTCGACGGACGGTTCAGCGAGAAAGAGGCCAAACCGATCGCGAACCAGAATTCGAAGCTGCTGCGCGTACGCCTCGGCGAGCCGTTCATGGCGCGGCAGGGCTCGATGGTCGCCTACCAGGGCAACGTCGATTTCGCGTTCGAGGGCGGCGGCGCTTCGCGATTCATCAAGAAGGCGTTGACGGGTGAGGGCCTGCCGCTGATGCGGTGCCAGGGGCAGGGTGACGTGTTCCTCGCCGAGCGAGCCTACGACGTGCATCTGCTGAACCTGAACAACACCGGCTTGTCGATCAGCGGCAAGAACGTGCTCGCATTCTCGTCGAGCCTCGACTGGAACATCGAGCGGGTGAAGGGCGGCAGCATGGTCGCCGGTGGGCTCTTCAATACGACATTGCGCGGCACCGGTTGGGTGGCGTTGACCACCGACGGCCCGCCGGTCGTGCTGAATGCCGCGGAAGCACCGACTTTTGCCGACACCAACGCGGTGGTGGCGTGGTCGGCGAATTTGCAGACGCAATTGAAAACGAGCTTCAAGGCGGGGGCGCTGATCGGTCGCGGTTCCGGCGAGGCGCTTCAGGTGTCGTTCTACGGGCACGGTTTCGTCATCGTCCAGCCGTCCGAGGGCATCCCTCCGGTCGCGACGGCGTAATCAGAGTTCGAGCAGCACCGTCACCGGCCCGTCGTTGACGAGCTGGACCTGCATGTGCGCGCCGAACAGGCCGGTTTGCACCTGGGCGCCGAGGTGTTGGAGCGCTTCGGCGAAGGCGATTACCAGCGGCTCGGCGACGGCGCCGGGCGCGGCGGCGTTCCACGTCGGCCGCCTGCCCTTCGCGGTGTTGGCGTACAGCGTGAACTGACTGACCACCAGGATTGGCGCACCGACATCCGAAGCAGACTTCTCGTCGTCGAGAATCCTTAGCTGCCAGAGCTTTTCGGCCATGCGCACGGCCTTCGCGGCGTCGTCGCTATGGGTAACACCGACCAGGGCGAGCAGGCCTTGGCCGTCCGGGCTGATCGCACCGACGACGTCACCATCGACTGTGACGGATGCCGACGTGACCCGTTGCACGAGAACTCGCATGACCGCAGATGCTGCCAGACGGCATTTGACTTCAAGTTGACTTGAAGCACCACACTCGGGCCCGTGACCCCCGGAACGTGGATGCGTCGGCTTCCACCGGCAGCCGTGACGGACGTGCCGGTGCTGGTCGTGACAGTGTTGGCATGGCTGACCGTTGCGCTGTTCTGGGCGCATGTGGCAGCAGGACTGGTGCTCGTCGCGCTCGTCGCGCTGCATCTGCACACACGACACCGACTGCCCTGGCGCGGTGCCCCGCCGCGCCATCAGCTCGCCTACGGGATGTTCATCGTCGCGGCGACGGCCATGGCGGCGAGCGGTCTGTTGCGCTTGGCCGGCGTACCACCGCAATACGTATGGCACGGCGGGATCAGTTACACGGTGCTTGGGCTTAAGGCGCTGCATGTCTGGTCGATTCGACGCGCCTTACGGGCGCGCGTTCGCCGCCGGAAAGGAATCCAACATGAGTGAGGAGCGGTTCGACACCGTGCTTATCGGCGCCGGCCAGGCGGGGTTGGCCGTCGGGTATTACCTGACGCGACAACGTCGCAACTTCGCCATCGTCGACGCTGGCGAGCGCGTCGGCCATTCATGGGACCGGCGATGGGAGTCGCTGCGTTTGTTCACCCCGGCACACTTCACATATCTGCCGGGCATGCGGTTCCCTGGCCCACGCGGCCATTTGCCGTCAAAGAGTGAGATGGCTGACTACTTGCGTTCATACGCGGCTCGGTTCGCACTCCCAGTCCGGATGGCCTGGCGGGTCGATGAACTCAGCCGCGATGACGACGGTTACGTGATCAACTCGGCAGGCCGGCGTCTGCGGGCGGACAGCGTCGTGGTCGCGACGGGGCCGGCAATGCGACCCCAGGTGCCCGACGTGGCCGACCAATTGGATCCGGCCACCGTGTCGTTGCATTCGACGGACTATCGCAATCCCGACCAGTTGCGCGACGGGACAGTTCTGATTGTCGGTGCCGGAAACTCCGGCGCGGAGATAGCACTTGATGTGGCGCCCGCACACGGCGTCATACTCGCCGGCCGTGACACCGGCCGGCTGCCGGTGTCCATCGGTGGCCCGCTCTACCGGGTGATGAATCTTGTGCTAACCGCCGAGAGCCGCCTCGGCCGACGACTGATGGCGAATGTCAACTCGGGCAAGGGCACTCCGCTGGTCCGGGTGCATCCGCGCGATCTCGCGGAAGCAGGCGTCGAGCGTGCGCCGCGGGTCGTCGGTCAGGTCGAGGGTCACCCCCGCCTGGAGGATGGGCGCGTGCTCGGTGTTGCCAACGTCATTTGGTGCACCGGATACCGGCCCGATTACTCGTGGATCGCGCTGCCGCACTTCCCGCACCAAGAACAACCTGCGCATCGGCGAGGCGCAGTCGTCGGGAATCCCGGGCTCTACTTCGTCGGGCTGCCGTTCCTCTACCGGATGGCGTCATCGCTGGTCGCCGGTGTCGGGCCGGATGCGAAACACATCGCAAGACTAATCGCACGGAGTCCGGCGGCAGACGTAGACCTTTCGGGCTATACCCCATAGGGGTACCGTCCGCGTCATGAAGCTCAACTCCATCGAACGCGCATTTGTGAACAACCCCGTGCGTGCCGCACATCAGCACCGCCGGGAGTCGGCCTGGTTTCGGCGGCTGGCGGGCGGCGACCTGTCCGGCCAGCACGTGCTCGAGGTCGGATGCGGGCAGGGCGTCGGCGCCGAAGTGATCCTCGATCGACTCGGTGCCGAGCAGGTGACAGCCTTTGATCTCGACGGCTCGATGGTCGAGCGGGCGCGTCGACGACTGCACGCCCGTCCGGTGTCGTTGTCGGTCGGCGACGTGTGCGCGATCGAACAGGCATCGGGCGCATTCGACACCGTGGTGGATTTCGGGATCATCCACCACGTGCCGAACTGGCAAGAGTCGATCGCCGAGATCGGACGCGTATTGCGGCCCGGAGGTCTGCTGCTGTTCGAGGAGATCCCCCGCCACATGCTGGACACCTGGGTGTTCCGCACATTCACCGTCCATCCGCGTGAAAACCGGTTCGAGGCAGACGAATTCGCCGCCGAGCTGGCGCGTCACGGATTGCACGGAACCGGTCGAATCGAGCCGCATTTCGGCGGCGCACTATTCGTCGGCGCGGCCCGCAAGACCTAGAGCGTCGTCAAAATGCCCTTCATCGTGTCGATCTCGTGCTGCTGGGTGGTGACGATCGCGTGAGCCATCGCGACGGCGGCTGGATACTGACCATCCTTGATTTCAGTCTGCGCCATGGCGATTGCGCCTTCGTGATGCGCGATCATCTGCGTCAGGAACAGCTTGCCGGCGTCGACGCCCTGCGCGTCTTTCAGTGCAGTCATGTCCGTGTCGGACATCATGCCCTGCATGCTCGGCATGTCATGGCCGGACATCGGCGGCATCGACGGAGTACCCCATTGAGTCAACCAGCCCTGCATCTGCTGAATCTCGGGACCCTGGGCGGCCTTGATCTGCTTGGCCAGCTCGATGATCCGGGGGTCGATGCCCTGCTTGGCGAGCAGCATGTCGCTCATCTCGACCGCCTGCTGGTGGTGGGGAATCATGTGCTGGGCGAACATCACGTCGGCGTCGTTGTGGGCCTCAGCAGCGGCGCTACTGGTCGGAGCGGCGGCCGCGCTCGACGAGTGTCCGGCCGGGTGCTCGGACTCGTTGGAGCTGCTACAGCCGGTCGAGATGGCCAGCACTGCCAAGGCGCCGGCGGCGATCAGGGTCGTTCGCTTCCACATAGTCATGGGTCCCTTTCTACACATTGCATACCCTAGGGGGGTATGGTACACATGGTTCATGAGCACAACCTCGGTCACCGTCATGGGTATGAGCTGCGGCGGATGCGCCTCATCCGTGCGTGAAGAGATCGGCGACATCCGTGGCGTCAGCACGGTCGACGTGGATCTAGCGAGCGGCACGGTGATCATCACCAGCGAAGGCCCGGTCGATAGCGTCGCGATCAAGACCGCCGTCGAGGGAGCCGGCTACCAACTGGCACGCTGATGAACGCCGCACAGAAGATCGCCGCTTTCGTCGCCGGCCTGGTGATGGTGTTCACCGTCGCGATCTGGGTCGGTAGGACCGTCGGACCCGAGGGCGGGGTGGATGTGCGACAGGCGCCGCCACACGAAGACAGCCACGCCGCGCACGACGCCGGCGCCCCCGAGCCGCTCGGTGGGCTGGCGGTGGTCCAGGATGGCTACACGCTTGACCTGACGGAAGACCGTGGCCGGGCCGCAAAGGACGTGCCGCTGCGGTTTCGGATTCTCGATGGCAATGGCGCGCCGGTGACGCGGTACGTCGAAAAGCACGAGAAGCTGTTGCATCTGATCGTGGTTCGCAGTGACCTGGCCGGCTTTCAACATGTGCATCCGGTGCTGGAATCGGATGGAACGTGGCGCGTGCCAGTCGATCTCAGCCGAGCAGGCGACTACCGCATCTTCGCCGACTTCACGCCTTCGGGTGGCCCGGCGCTGACACTGGGAGCCAATCTTCACGTCGGCGGCGAGTACGACCCGCAGCCATTGCCGCCCGTCGCGGCGACGACGGTGGTCGACGGATACACGGTGGCGCTGAGCGGAGCACCAAAGGCCAATGAGCCTTCGATGTTGACGTTGGCGGTTAGCCGTAACGGCAAGCCGGTCACCGACTTGCAGCCGTATCTGGGTGCCTATGGCCACCTGGTGGCGTTGCGTGCGGCGGATCTCGGATACCTGCATGTCCATCCGATGGGTGAGCCCGGCGACGGCATCACCGCCGCTGGGCCCGAGATCGCGTTCCACGCAACCTTTCCGAGTGCGGGCGCCTACCGGCTGTTCCTCGATTTCCAGCATGATGGAGTGGTGCGCACCGCAGCGTTCACCGTGACCGTCGAGGATGGAGAAGCGACATGACGTCGGTCGAGCTCTCGATCGACGGCATGACCTGCGCGTCGTGCGCACATCGAATCGAGAAGAAACTCAACAAGATCGATGGGGTGACCGCGACCGTCAACTTCGCTACGGAGAAGGCCCGCGTCGAGTACGGCACCGAGGTCACACCCGAACAGTTGGTGGCGACAGTCGATGAGGCGGGCTACCAGGCTCATTTGCCCGAGGAGCCTGTCGAAGCCGCGGCCGAGCAAGATCCGACCGCCTCGCTGCTGCAACGACTGCTGATCTCCGCGGCGCTGACGATTCCGGTGATCGCAATGGCGATGGTGCCGGCCCTGCAGTTCACGTACTGGCAATGGCTGTCGCTGGCGCTCGCCGCACCCGTCGTTGTTTGGGGAGCATGGCCGTTCCACCGGGCGGCGTGGGCGAACCTGAAGCACGGCACCGCGACGATGGACACGCTGATCTCGATGGGCACGCTCGCCGCGTTGGGCTGGTCGGTCTACGCGTTGTTCTGGGGCACCGCGGGCATGCCGGGGATGAAGCATGCGTTCGAGCTGACGATTGCCCGGACGGACGGAACCGGCAACATCTATCTGGAAGCCGCTGCGGGAGTGACCACGTTCATCCTCGCCGGACGCTATTTCGAGGCTAGGGCCAAACGCCGGGCGGGTGCGGCGCTGGAGGCGCTGCTGCATCTCGGCGCCAAGGATGTCTCGGTGCTGAGAAGCGGTGTCGAGCAACGTATTCCGATTGACCAGTTGTCCGTCGGCGATGAGTTCGTGGTGCGTCCGGGCGAGAAGATCGCGACCGACGGCGTCGTTGTCGACGGCAATTCGGCAGTGGACGCGTCGATGCTGACCGGTGAGTCGGTGCCGGTGGATGTGGGGCCAGACGACCAGGTGGTCGGGGCGACGGTCAATGTCGATGGCCGGCTTGTGGTGCGGGCCAACCGCATTGGCTCCGACACGCAGCTGGCGCAGATGGCGCGTCTCGTTGAGGACGCGCAGAACGGCAAGGCCCAGGCCCAGCGGTTGGCGGACAGGATTTCCGGCGTGTTCGTGCCGATTGTGATTGCCTTGTCGGTGGCAACGCTGGGGTTCTGGATCGGAACGGGCGGATCGGTGGCGGCAGCGTTCACGGCCGCAGTGGCGGTGCTGATCATCGCGTGCCCATGCGCGCTTGGGCTGGCCACGCCGACCGCGTTGATGGTCGGCACCGGCAGGGGCGCCCAACTGGGCATCCTGATCAAGGGGCCGGAAGTGCTCGAGTCCACGCGTCGCATCGACACCATCGTCTTGGACAAGACGGGCACGGTGACCACCGGCACGATGACGCTGCTGGACGTGATCACGGCGAGCGGTGAACAACCCGATGAGGTGTTGCGGTTGGCGGGGGCGCTCGAGGATTCGTCCGAGCACCCGATCGCCACGGCGATCGCGACCGCCGCGCGGGATAAGCTCGGCGAGCTTCCGAGCGTGGTCGATTTCAAGAGCCTTGAGGGGCTCGGCGTGCAGGGCGTCGTGGATGATCACAAGGTCTTGGTCGGGCGGCGGCAGCTGCTCGATCTGCCCGACGAACTCGCAAAGGCCATGCGGGAGGCCGAGTCTGAAGGCAGGACGGCAGTCGTGGTCGGCTGGGATGGCACGGCACACGGAGTGCTTGTCGTGGCCGACACGGTGAAGCCGACGTCTGCGGAGGCTGTCAGGCGATTGCGGGCTCTGGGCCTGACGCCGATCATGCTCACCGGTGACAACGAGGCGGCCGCCCGGACAATCGCGAGACAGGTCGGTATCGACGAGGTGTTCGCCGAGGTGCTGCCCCGTGACAAGGTGGAGGCCGTCAAGCGACTGCAGGCCGATGGCCGGGTGGTCGCAATGGTCGGCGACGGTATCAATGACGCCCCCGCGCTGGCACAAGCGGATCTCGGCCTCGCAATGGGCAGCGGCACCGACGTCGCTATCGAGGCGAGCGATCTCACATTGGTGCGTGATGATCTGCGCGCAGTCCCCGACGCAATCCGGCTGTCGCGCAAGACATTGACGACGATCAAGGGCAACCTGCTTTGGGCGTTCGCCTACAACGTCGCTGCGCTGCCCCTTGCCGCGGCGGGCCTGCTCAACCCGATGATCGCCGGCGCTGCAATGGCTTTCAGCTCCGTGTTTGTCGTCAGCAACAGCCTAAGACTGCGCCGATTCACCGCCTCCAGGTAGCTATGGGTCGTCGTCGTCCTGCGGCCTGAGGTATTTCTCGGGGTGGTGGTAGTCGTTGACTCGTGATTGTCCGGTATCGAGGTGTGGTGGTGGGATCCATTCGCCGCACCGCCGCCGACAAACTATTTACACGTACTCGGTCGCGGGCTCGTCGCCCCAGCCACGCCGGAGCGGTCCCGAGGTCGATGCGCCAGCCGCGCGCGTGTAGCACCGCCGCCTGGCACCTGACGATCACGACAAGCAGCAACGTCGTAGGCGCGCCAACACGATGGCCAGCAGACCCGAGTGCAGTTTCCACCACTGCCTCACGCGGGACAGCGTAGAGACGGGGTCATAGTCGAAGAACATTCAGCATGTCTTTGTCCGGCTTTTTTTGTGTACGCCACGGCTGGGGATACTCATGGCGCAACACTCTGGCGTGATTTGCCTTCAGGCCCGCCAGCAGCATCGGGCGTAGGTCGTCCGGTGCCACCGATAGAGCGCACAGGAAGATCTCGACCGCCGTGTCGTAGTCGGTGTACTTGAATGCGCGGTGCAGGGTTTCAGACGCCCAGATGAGTGGTGGCCATCCATCCGGGCTGTCGGAATACGCTTTCGAGCCACTTGGACTCGCTACGGGGCGTGCTTGCTTTATGAGTTCTTCTGGCATGCCCGCGTAATGCGGCAATTCGATCATTTGAACTTCGGCGTCTCCCGCCATCCAATGAAGTTCAGACCCCGAAACGAGAACGCCGCGCACATCGACTTCAGCGAAGACATCATCACTCGGTTCCAGGCTCGTCCAGGCAATTACCTCTGACCCCAACAGATGTGTTGTCTCAGTTGTGTTGATGGAACCGGCAGCGGTGACTTTGACGCGGGAGAATATCGGCGTTTTATCAAGGCGCATCGGTGTCTCCTTGACTCCCCTCGTAAGACGGGTGTACCAGACGGCGGGATGTTAACAGGGATCACGGACAGCGCCGCTATCAACGAACTACTAACGGGGCTATAGCTTGTCGGTGGGCTGGTAAAGACGACGCGCCAGGGCGACGCGTGTGCAGACACTTTTGCCAGGTCAGCGGCTATAGTCAGCCCTAGCGCACCGGCGTTTGACCACCCCCACGGGAATGCCGAGCACGACATGCCTGCGGGCCGCGAGCCGGAGATCGCGTACTCCGGCCCATACGGCGAAGCCAAGTTCCAGGCCGGGGGTCGCCGCCCTACCCAGCGCGCGCTGTTCGCGCTGTTCGACGGCGGCGGTCGCGGCGATTGCGACGTCCTCAGCCTGGCGGGCGGCACCTACCTCGGCATGTCGGTAACGCCGCTGATCGAGCGGGCCTGGCTCGTGGTGAGGGTCGCCCGGCAGCTCCACCGGACGGGTGAGGTGACCCAGGCCGACGTTCTGGCGGCGCTGCGCGTGGACGACGGCGGCGGGCCGGGCAGCAGCCAGCTCGCCAGCCGCCCTCTTCGACCAGGCGGATGTCCGGGCCGCAGCCCAGGGTGAGCTCGGTGATGTTGGTTTGGCCGTCGTTGGCCCAGCCCTCGACGTGATGGACCTGACACCAGTAGCCCGGCGCGGTGCAGCCCGGGCGGGTGCAGCCGCGATCGAGCGCGTGTAACACGATGCGCTGCCCCGGAGTGGCGAAGCGTTTGGCACGGCCGCAGTAGAGCGGCTCGCGCGTGTGTTTGTCGTAGATCACCAAGTAGTGATGGGCCTGGGAAGCCTGCTTGATCACATCGCGCATCGGCAACAACGTGCCGCCACCGGTGACCGCAACACCGGCGGCCGACTCGAGGTCCTGCAGCGTGGTGGACACGATGATGGTGGCCGGCAGCCCGTTGTGCTTGCCCAATTCCCCCGACGCCAATGCGGCACGCCCCATGGC
>Ga0075428_100008028_pt1 | contig 11711 bp, 11 predicted proteins | sample RhiMetdeltSRZDD2_FD_75291 | JGI IMG/M metagenome (GOLD analysis project Ga0075428, IMG submission 75291) | Populus rhizosphere microbial communities from Tennessee, USA - Rhizosphere MetaG P. deltoides SRZDD2 | ecosystem: Host-associated > Plants > Roots > Rhizosphere > Soil | place: USA...
GTGAACCAGCCGGCTTGTTTGGCCCGCTTGGCCTCGCTGATCACGTCCTGCAGCGACTCTTGATAGAGGAGGTGCGTGAGGAGGAGATAGCTGGGAATGCCGACGCGCGGGCCTGACCCCTGCTTGCCGTCGCCCAGGGCGGCACTCGTCCAGCAGAGGGCAATTCCGGCGGAATTGAGCCCCGCCCCGCACCATAGGCCAGGAAAACCGTAGGCCAAGAGACTCGGCCCTTCGTCGCGCTTCACGAGCACGGCCGACGACATCCCGGCGACGCTCTGCATCCAGTCCCAGGTCTGGCCGACGTAGGTGTGCCCGTCCGCCGTGTCGGGCGGGCCGGCCGCGACCGCCGTGCAGTGCCCGTGCATGGGCAGCGGACTGCGGTGATAGAGCTCCTCGTGCAGCGACATCAGCACCAGTTCCTCGGGCGTCTTGCCCGACCCCTCGGCAATCCCTTCCACTTCCTCCAGAAGCGCCGGCGAAAGAGTCTTCACTTCCTTCATGCACGCCGCCGCATAGCGGAGCATTCCGTCGCGCGAATGGGGCTTGTCCGTGAACGCCTGGTAGATTTCCCGATTGAGGAATTCGTCGATCCCCGCGGCGAACTGCTTGCCATACGCCCGGCCGCGCTCGCGCGGCGTTCCGGTGATGGTCGTTAGCTCAAACGGCGCGGCTGATTTGGCCGGCTCGGCGGCATAAAGAAATGGCGACTCAATCAACGGCGATACGAAAGCCGCGGCGCCGGCGGCGGCGACGGTTTCCAGAAACTGCCTGCGCGAATGAACCAGAGCGGACATGGGGGACTCCTTGCAAGATGGAAACCGACCGCGCGGATCTGGCGATTATAGCCGCACAGTGTGGTAATCTGGAGAGTGACGCACCAATGTCTGCCGAGTGATATCGCATGAAGCCGACTGTCTATCTCGAAACAACGATCATTGGTTACCTCGCCTCCCGACGCAGCCGCGATTTGATGACGGCTGCCAACCAGCAGATTACGCACGAATGGTGGGACAAGCACCGACAACAGTATGAACTTTATGTTTCGCTGCCTGTTTTAGCCGAATGTGGTGCTGGCGACGCCGCCGCTGCTCAGGAACGCGCTGCTTTCTTCTCCAGTTTGCCCGTCTTGGGGGCGAGTCAGGCGGCGGAAGAACTGGCTGAGAAGTTGATTCAAGGAATCCCCTTGCCAGCCAAAGCCAACGTTGACGCGCTGCACATTGCATTGAGTGCGGTCAATGGAATCAGATTCCTGCTGACCTGGAATTGCACACACATTGCCAACGCGGCCTTGCGTTCGCCAATCGAAAGGATTTGTCGTGAAGCCGGGTATGAGCCGCCCACGATCTGCACGCCACAGGAACTAATGGAGGAATAGTCCATGAAAGACCCGATCGTCGAGGAAGTGCGCCGCTGGCGCGACCAGTACGCTGCGCAATTCGGCTATGACCTAGCCGCAATTTGCCGCGACCTGCGCGAGAAGCAAAAGGAGAGCGGCATCGAAGTCGTTTCCTTGCCGCCGCGTCCCGTTAGTCCGCACTTCAATCCCGCCGCGAAGAAGCCGGCCTAGCGCCTCCCGTAGCTCAGTGGTCAGAGCGCCAGTCTTATCCGCCGGCGGCCGCTGGTTCGATTCCAGCCGGGAGGACTGAACGCTTCGACTGAACACGTGGAGTTCAGCATATGCATGACTCAATCGACTCCGTGCACGAAAAAGTTTCCGATATCTTCACGAAGCTCGTCGGCGATCGCGCCGCCAGGCTCGATGGTTCAAGACTTTCCACTCTGGCTATGGATGCAGCAACCGCGGCACTTGCTGACGAGTACGGCTGGGAGAAGGCTGGAGACGTCGCATTACACATGCTGGACTGGAACTGGGATGCTGCGTTCATCGTGGCCTTGCACCTCTTTCCCGAGCGATTTACTGCCGAGGAGATTCGGAGCGGGCTGGGCTTGTTTCTGGTTCACGCTCCCAATCACATTCGCGAAGCGTGTCGGTTGACGGGGCAATACGTTTGGGAGAACTTTCCCGAAGTCGACGACACCGACCAGCCGCGGACCGGCGAAATCTCTGAGCCCCCAGCGTAGAGTCACGGCACTTGCCATCCAGTGCCGCCGCCGCGCGGCTTTCGGAACGATCAATTGGTACCGCGAACCCCCGGCTGACGCCGGGGGCTATTGCCCGTCGCCGCTCCGCGGCTGGCACGCGATTTCGTTTTGGGCCGTCCGTAGTCAAAGGTTTTCTGCCGTGATCTTCTGGACCAATTCTTCGGTGAAGAAAATCGGACGTTTGGCAGCGAGAGCCACGCTGATCGCGTCACTTGGCCGCATGTCGAGGATTACAAGACGTGCGCCTTGCTGCACATGGACCTTTGCGTAATAGACATGGCCCTCCAACTGGTCGACGAGGACATCGGTCACCTCGCCGCCCAAGGCGGAGATAGCGCTGAGCATTGCTTGATCGGTTGGTGGTCGCGGCGGCTCAACACCCTGGAGTCGCCGCACGATGTTCGATGCTTCGAACCATCCGATGACAATCGAGATGCAATTCGGGCCGCCCACTTCGCGCAAAAACACCACTTGTTGATCGCATGTATCGGAGATGACGACGAGTTCCACGTCGAAACATCTCGCATTATCCAAGAATGCCGGCTCACCATTGCCGGTGTGCGGCGTCTCGTGGTAGGCAATCAGCAACTCCTTGACGTGCGGCTCGCAAAGATGTTCTTCGCGCACGCTTCGGCGGTTCTCCGCCCAAGTCAAGTGCATCGTGGCACCTTGGTCGCAAAGAGGCCGCACGCACTTGTGCAGGGTTCGTGTCACTTGTGGCACTCCCGCGTCAGTGTCGGAGGTTGCCGCCATTCGTAGAGCAGATTGCGTAGTTATACCCGCGCGTATACGAAAGATCGCTACTTCCTGTCGCCGCTCCGCGGCTGAGGAACTGACTTCTCAGGAGAAGCAGCATTTCCCCCTACCTGCCCCTGCCACTGATTGAGGAGTTGTAGCGCGCCGATCGGAGTCAGATGCGCCACGTCCAGCCGCCGCAGCTCTTCGACGACCGGGTGCTCGGGCGGCGCAAACAGCGTGAGCTGCAAATCGCCACGGCGCTTTTTCTTGCCGGTGACCGTGATCTTCGGGCCGCCGGACTCGTCCACGTGCTCCTGCTCGAGCTGCGCCAAGATTTGCTTGGCCCGCTCGTTTACCTCTCGTGGCACTCCGGCCAGGCGGGCGACGTGAATGCCGTAGCTCTTGTCGGCCGCGCCAGGGAGAATCTTGTGCAGAAAGACGACGTGGTCCTCCCACTCGCGGACGGCGACATTGAGGTTTCGCACACCCGGGAGCGTGTGGGCCAGGTCGGTCAGCTCGTGGTAGTGCGTGGCGAAGAGCGTGCGGCAGCCGATGTTGTCGTGGAGGTGCTCGACGATTGCCCAGGCGAGCGAAATGCCGTCGTAGGTGCTGGTGCCGCGGCCGATTTCGTCGAGGACGACGAGACTCCGCGGCGTGGCCGTGTTGAGGATACGGGCGGTCTCGATCATCTCGACCATGAACGTGCTTTGCCCGCGCGACAGCTCATCGCTGGCGCCCACGCGGGCGAAAATGCGGTCGGCAATGCCGATTGTCGCCTCGCGGGCCGGGACGAATGAGCCCATCTGGGCCAGCAGCGTGATCAGCGCGACCTGGCGGATGTAGGTGCTCTTGCCCGCCATGTTGGGACCGGTGATCAGCAGGATCGTGCCGTCCCCCTCGCCGGCGAGCGTGTCGTTGGGGACGAACGTCCCTTGCGGCTCCAGGATGTCGAGGACCGGATGCCGGCCGTCGAGGGTTTTTAGTAGCGGTTCTTCCACGATCGTGGGCCGCACGTAACCATGCTGCCGGGCCAATTCCGCCAGTGAGCAGAGCACGTCGAGCTGCGCCAGCGCCGCGGCGGTCGCCTGGAGCCGCCGCGCGTGCTGCTGAACAAATTCGCGAAGCTGCACGAACAGCTCGTACTCCAGCTCCTTGGCCCGCTCGTCCGCCGTGAGCACCTGCTCTTCGTATTCCTTCAGCTCCGGCGTGATGTACCGCTCGGCATTCACAGTCGTTTGCTTGCGGATGTACTGCGGCGGCGTCTTGTCCTTGTGCGAATTGGTGATCTCGATGTAGTAGCCGAAGACCTTGTTGTAGGCGACTTTCAAATTGGGTATGCCGGTGGCCTGCGATTCGCGGGCCTGGTATTTGGCGATCCACTGTTTGCCGCCGGCGGCCAACTCGTGAAGCCGGTCGAGGTCGCCGGAGAAGCCGAGGCGGATGATGCCACCGTCGCGCTGAGTGAGCGGGCAGTCGTCCATGAGTGCGGCAGAGAGTTTGGCGTGCAGCTCGGGGCAGAGGTCGATCTGGTCGTGGAGTTCGCTGAGCAGACTCCGTCTCTGTGTGCCACGGGCATCTTGCCCGTGCTCCGCGTTTGGCGACGGGCCGTCGTCCATTCGGTCACCGGGGGAGCACTGGCGAGACGCCAGTGGCACACACGCCAGTGGCACAAGGAGTTTTGGCAACGTCGCCAGCGTCCGGCAGACAAAGCTCAGGTCTCGCGGGCTGGCCCGGCCGGTGGCAACGCGGGCCAGGAGTCGTTCCAGGTCGTAGATGCCTTTGAGCGAATCGCGCAGTTCGCCGCGGAGGGCCGCATCGCCTGCCAGTTCTTCGACCGCATCGTGCCTCGCCGAAATGTCGGCGACCGAAGTCAGAGGATTGGCAGCCCAATCGGCCAGCAGCCGCGCGCCCATCGGTGTGACCGTCTTGTCGATGACCGCCAGCAGCGAGCCGTCGCGATTGCCCGTGCGGATCGTGCGGGTGATTTCCAGACTGCGGCGGGTGGCTTCGTCGATTTCGAGCAGGCTGCCGCTCTTGTATGGCGTCAGCCGGTCGATGTGGTCCAGCGACGACTTTTGCGTCTCGCGAAGGTATTCGAGGATCGCGCCGGCCGCCCGCAGTGCCGCGGCGTCCTCATCGCCGAAGCCAAAACCGTCCAGCGAGGCAACGCCAAAGTGCTTCGACAGCGTTTCGACGGCGGCTTGCGTAGCGAAGACCCAACCTGGCCGCCGCGTAATCATCGTCCCGCTCGGTGGCGACAGCGGTTCTGCCTCGTCGCTGAGCAGCAGCTCGGCCGGCCCGATCCGCGCCAATTCATCATTCAAGCGCGCCGCAGGCACGACCGCCGCGAAGAACCGCCCCGTGGAAAGCTCGGCCCACGCCAGACCAACGGGCTCTCGTATCGCATCGCCGTTGGCCGCCGATTTTGTCACCGGCAGTGCGACCGCCGCCAGGTAGTTGCTCTCCCGCGGGTCGAGCAGCGCATCGTCGGTGATCGTTCCCGGCGAGACGACGCGCGTCACTTCGCGTTTGACCAGCCCCTTGGCCAGCTTGGGGTCTTCCACCTGCTCGCAGACCGCGGCCCGAAACCCGCTGGCAATCAGTTTTCCCAAATACGACTCAAGCTGATGATACGGAAAACCCGCCATCGGGATGGCGTTTTCCCCCTTGTCGCGGCTGGTGAGCGTCAGCCCCAGCATGCGGGCGGCCGTCTTGGCATCGTCGAAAAACAGCTCGTAAAAATCCCCCATGCGAAACAGCAGCAGCGCGTCGCCACACGCGCTCTTCGCGTCCAGATACTGCTGCATCATTGGGGTCGCGGCCATGCGGCGAATGTAGCAGTGGCCTGCGGAGCCGCAAAGCGGGTCGGCTACGACTTGCTGTCGTCCCCTGCGGAACTTGCTTCCCCTGCCGTAGCCTCGACATCCGGCAGCTTCAGCAAATACGGCCGCATGCCATCAAAAGTCTTTGGCCCGATGCCACGGACGTCCTTGAGCTGATCGAGGTCGCGGAAAGGACCGTGCTTGGCGCGATACTCGACGATCCGCCTGGCGAGCTGCTCGCCGACGTCCGGCAATAGAGCGAGCTCCGGCCAGTCCGCTTCGTTGACATCCACCAGGAACAAAATTTCGCGCGGCGGGGCCCGATCGATGTCAATCAGCCCGCGGCCAAAAAACTGCTGGTACGTCCAATAAAATCCCAAGACAGCCAGTGCCGCGGCCAGAATCGTTGCCGCAACAAACTGGTCGCTGGGCCGCAGGGTCAGTGCCGGCCAGCGGCTGGGCGCGGGCTGTGGTGCTTGAGACATCAATTCAACTCAATTCGCCGCCGTTTGCTTGCGGCGCAGCGCAGCGACGTGGTGGACCAGGTCGCCCACCGTCTCCTGATCGAGAATTCCTTCGCTGAGTCTCACGTGAAGGCTTTCCTCAATCTCTAGCGCCACTTCCGCCATAGCCAGCGAGTCGATGCTGACGCGGGCCAGATCGTCGCTCAGCTTCGGACGACGGCCGATCTTTCCCGCTAAAGCGGACAGGACGACCGATTCGACCTCTTCCATGGACATTCCTTTCCCACGAGGAACGATCGAGGCGCGGCCAAAGATCATCAGACCCCAATCGGCAGCGGGGGTCAAGAGAATCCCCGCGGCGCCGGCCTGACGGTTCTACGGACCGGCACTTGCGTCGCGGAGCTTGTCCAGCAGCCGCACCATCTCCAGAGCGGCCTGGGCGCACTCGACGCCCTTGTTGCCGGCATTGCCACCGGAGCGATGAATCGCCTGCTCGAGCGTGTTGCAGGTGAGGACGCCGAAGGCCACCGGGACGCCGGATTCCAGGGATATATCGCCCAGGCTCAAGCTGACCTGACGGTTGATATGCTCGTCGTGGCTTGTTTCCCCTTTGATTACGGCGCCGAGCGTGAGAATGGCAGCGTAACGCTCCGTTGCCGCCATCTCCTCGGCCACCAGCGGTATCTCCCAGGCCCCCGGCACCCAGGCGACGTCGATCTGGCCGTCGGGAATGCCGGCGTCTTTGAGGGTTTGCACGGCGGCGGCCAGCAGTTTGCTCGTAATACTCTCGTTGTACCGCGAGACGACGATGCCGAACCGGCCGCTGACTAGGCCATCCCGGCCGGAGAAGATATTGGGCATGAGCAACCTGTCGCGAAGGGGCAAAGAACCAGCAGCAACTATTGAGCGTAGGAGCCTGTTAACAGGCCGTCAATTGACCGGCCGCCGGTGGAATGGGCGAGCCGCGGCGATTAGACTGCGCCCTGTTCGCTTGTGGGGTGATCGCTCCTTTCGTCTCATCTTCCTATGGCTCGCCTCTTGCTTGCCTGCGCGACCGCTATCGCGCTGCTTGTTCCATTCTTCGCATTTGCTCAGGCTCCACCGGCCAAGATGGTCTACCCCGTTTCGGCCGTCGTGGACTCCGAGGGGGCAATCCTGGTCGCCGACCTTAAGCTGCCTGGCATCTGGAAAGTGATGGACGGAAAGCCTGCGATTTATTTCCAGGGAAGCCCAGAATTCGGCACGCCGCTGAAGGCGGTCCGCTGCGTCGCGCTCGATCAAGAAGGAAAGCTGCTGGCCGGCGACAGCGCCACGACAACTGTCTTTCGTTTCGACGCCGAAGGGAAACCGCAGCCAGCGCACACCGGCCGCATCGGCATTCCCACCGCCATCGCCGTGAACAAGGCGGGGGAAATTTTCGCGGCCGATTTGGAGCCAGGTCGTCACGCGATCCGCAAAGTTCCGGCCGGCGGCGGCGAAGCTGTCGAGTTTGCCAAGGTGCAGGCTCCTCGTGGCATGACGATCGACGGCGATGGACGGCTGTACGTCGTGCAGCATCGGGGCGATTTGCTCATCCGCCTCGATGCCGAGGGGAAGAGCGAGACGCTGGTCGCCGGGCAACCGCTCAAGTCACCGTCGTTTCCTGCCGGAATTGCACTGGGCAAGGACGGCACCGTGTACCTTGCCGACGGGTACAATCATGCCGTGTGGAAAGTCCCGCCGGGGGGCGCACCGGAAGTTCTCATTGAGGGGGAACCGCTGGCGCACCCGGTCTGGATCACCTGGCGCGGCGAAAACCTGCTGGTCGTTGACCCGCGGGCGAAGACGCCGCTGATTGAAGTGACGCCGCAAGGGAAGGCGACGCCGATTGAGCTTAAAGTTCCGGCGGGACCATAGCCGTCACGATTCCCAAACCCCAAATCCTAATTCCCAATAAATCCAAAACTCCAATGAACAGAACCATTTCCGCGGCCGCGTCATTGTGGATCGTCTTCATTGCTGCATGTGTCTGTCGCGCCGACGAGCCCAAGCCAGATGGCGAGGGCTTTGTGCCGCTCTTCAATGGTAAGGACCTGTCCGGTTGGGTGATCGTCAACGTCGCGCCGGGAACTTTCTCGGTCAAAGACAGCATCATTGTTAGCACGGGCAAGCCGACGGGTGTGATACGCACCGAGAGGCAGTACGAGAACTTCATCATCGAGCTGGAATGGATGCATCTTAAGCCGGCCGGCAATGCGGGACTCTTCATCTGGGGCGATCCGATGACCGCGCAAGGGACGCCCTTCACCCGCGGCATTGAAGTGCAAATTCTCGACCATGAGCTGGTGGCCGAGCGGGAAAGGAAGACCGGGAAGAAGCAAGAAGGATTCACCGGGCACGGCGACGTGTTTTCCATCCATGGCGCAACGATGAAGCCTGACCGACCGCACCCGCAGGGCTCGCAGCGCTGCCTGCCGAGCGAGTTTCGGGCCAAGCCTTTTGGCGAGTGGAATCACTATCGCGTGGCGTGCAACGACGGCGTGCTCAAGCTGGCGGTCAACGGCAAGGAAGTCTCCGGCGGCTCGATGTGCAGCCCGCGCAAGGGATACATCTGCCTGGAGTCGGAAGGCTCCGAGTGCCACTTCCGCAACATCAAGATCAAGGAACTGCCGAGCACCAATCCGTCGGCCGAGGAGACGGGGCGTGTCGCCGAAAAGTTCGTCTCGCTGTATACGGGGGTTGATCTCGACGGCTGGAAGGTCGGCCAAGGGAGCCAAGGTCACTGGCAGCCGGCCGACTGGGTCCTCAAGTACAACGGGAAGAGCGAGGCTGCCGAGGCCAACGACAAGCACTTGTGGACCGCCAAGGAATACGGCGACTTCGAGATGATCGTCGATTGGCGGCTCGTCGGTAATCCGGAGAAGAAGTCGTACCCGGTCGTGCTCCCCAGCGGCGATGAGGCCGTGGAAGACGGCAAGCCGAAAATGGCGGAAGTGGATGACTACGGCAACAGCGGCATCATGCTCCGCGGCAGCGAGGACGCGCAGGCAAACATCTCCTGCTATCCCAGCGGCTCGGGCGAGATCGTCGCGTTCCGCAAGAATAAGTCACTGCCGGCGGAGGTGCGGTCCGCCTGCGTTCCCAAGAAGCGAGCCGACAAGCCGGCCGGCCAATGGAACCGGTTCCACATCACGCTCAAGGGTGACCGGCTGACCGTCGTCCTCAATGGCGAGACCGTCATCGAAAACGCGCAGCTCCAGGGCATCCCGTCCCGCGGCCCCATCGGTCTGCAGCACCACGGGACGCCGATCGAGTTCGCGAGTATCTTCGTCAAGGAACTGTAACGTAGGACAGGTTTCCAAACTGTCCTTTCTGTATTGGAGTTGGACACAGATGTCACAGATTTGCACAGACTTTTCATAAGTGATTCTTGTGCATCCGTGTCTTTGAGCTCCCCATCTGTGTAAATCCGTCCAATCTGTGTCCCCATTCTTCCTTTGAAAATGAAAAACCCATTGCGCGTCGCACTGAGCTCGGTTGCATTGATTGGCTGCATTGCTGCACAGACAGTTTCGGCCGAGCCCCTCGACCCGGCCAAGGTGAAACCGTCCGACGACGGCAAGATTCTCTATTACGATGCCCTGCAATTAGGGCTCGAAGGGCAAGGTTTTGCCGACGTCAAAGCGCCGTATGACCGGCTGCCAGCGAAGGCCGAAGGGAAAGTGCGGCCGGAAGTGTGGAGTCTGAGCCGAAATAGTGCGGGGTTGTCGGTGCGATTCGTGACCGACGCTCAGGCGATCCACGCCCGCTGGACGCTCACTTCCGACCGGCTCGATATGCCGCACATGCCGAGCACCGGCGTCAGCGGCCTCGACTTGTACGTGAAGATGCCGGATAGCAAACTCCGCTGGCTGGCCAACAAGTCGCCGACGGCTAAGACGACTTCAATCGCACTTGTCACCGGCATTCCCGCCGGCAAGCGCGAATACATGCTGTATCTGCCCCTCTATAACGGCACCGAGTCGCTGGAGATCGGCATTCCCAAGGAAAGCACGCTCGAAAAGGCGCCGCCGCGCGATGCAAAGCACGCCAAACCGATCGTCTTCTACGGCACGTCGATCACGCAGGGGGGCTGCGCCTCGCGCCCCGGCATGGTTCACACGGCGATCCTTGGCCGTTGGCTCGACCGGCCGGTGATCAACCTGGGCTTCTCCGGGAACGGGCGGATGGAAAGGGAGGTCGCCGAGTCCATGGCCGAGATCGACGCAGCCGCGCTGGTCATCGACTGCCTCCCCAACCTGGCCGCCGACCAGGTTACCGAGCGGACGGCGCCGCTGGTGAAAATCCTCCGCGAGAAACGCCCAGAAACGCCGATCGTCCTGGTCGAGGACCGCAATTACACCGACGGCTTCCTGTTGCCCGGAAAGCGAGAGCGGAACGAGACCAACCAGGCGGCACTCAAGAAAGCCTTCCAGGAGCTGAAAGCCGCCGGCGACAAGCATCTCTACTATATCGAGGGGGCCGGGATGATTGGCGACGACAGCGAAGGAACCGTCGACAGCTCGCACCCGACTGACCTGGGCTTCTACCGGCAGGCGGAAGCGTTCATGAAGGTGCTGGGGCCGATCTTGCCGTAGCCGAGCTACTCGTAACCGTACCGCTCAAAGTACCCGGCCCACCGCCGGCGAAGTTCGGCCCGCGATTCTTCGTCCAAGTCGTGGACGTTCGTCTTGTAGCTCTTCTGCCCGGCGATGTAGTCCGTCAGCTTCGCACGTAGCGGCTCGAAGTCGCCCAGGTCCAACTCGCGGTAGACGCGCTCCAATTGCCCGACCGGATCGGCGACGAGGTCTTCGTACTTGATGTCGAGTACGCTCCGCTCGTCGATGGTCCGCCGCTGTTTTTCGAAGCCGCCGTACATCCGCTCAAAGCAGGTGAAAACGTACTCCCGCATCCCGCCCCCCCGTGGCATTTGCAGCCCCTGCACCTCGTCGAGCGATTTCCACAGCCGCATTGTCGAGGGAAAGAGCGCGTCGGGATGCCGCACGATGTGGATGAATTTGGCACCGGGAAAGAGACGCGAGAGCGTGGCGATCCGGCCGGTATGCGGCGGGCTTTTGAGCAGCACCCGCTTGGGATTGCAAAACGTGATCGATTTGACGAACGAGACGATCGCCTTTTCAAAGCGTGCGACATCCTCCGGCGCTACTCCTTCCATGTCGAGCAGTTCCATGTCCGGCGGTGGATCATTGGGGAAAGCCATCCGGAAGTACGGCGTTGGGGAGTCCAGCACGATGAGGGCGAATTCATCTTCCTGCGGGCGATCCCAGCCGGCCAGGACGTTGTCCATCGGCCGATGCCGCGGCAATAGCCAGCCGCCGAGATGCACCATCCACCATTCGGTGAGCAGGAAGTGGAGCGGGGCGAAGCACTGGTAGGTCGTCGGCGTAAGGAACCGGTCGTCGACGTACATCAGCTCGTGCAGAAATGTAGTGCCGCTCCGCCAGTGGCCGAGAATGAAAACCGGCGGCTGGTCGATCGTCGTTTCGTCGATCCGGCGGCCGTATATCCACCGCTGCATCCGCCACATGACCGAGTTGAACGGCGT
>Ga0075428_100008029_pt1 | contig 11711 bp, 7 predicted proteins | sample RhiMetdeltSRZDD2_FD_75291 | JGI IMG/M metagenome (GOLD analysis project Ga0075428, IMG submission 75291) | Populus rhizosphere microbial communities from Tennessee, USA - Rhizosphere MetaG P. deltoides SRZDD2 | ecosystem: Host-associated > Plants > Roots > Rhizosphere > Soil | place: USA...
AAAGCGGACTGACAGCGACACGGTGAAAACGACCGTCGAGCTCCCGGGGGAGCTCTGGCGGGCCGCGAAGATTCGGGCCATGGACGAACGGGCCGATCTTCGAACGGTGCTGATTCGCGCGCTCGAGGATTACTTGCGCGAGAGCCAGCCGGAGCGACCCACTCGCAGCTGATGCCGATGATCGAGAGCGACGACACCCAAGCAGATCGACCAGCCGCCCCGGCGCCAAAACCGACGCTGGCCTCGCGAGGCCGGCGCATCCTGCGTCACATCCTCGTCTTCATCACCCTCGTGATCATCGTCGACGCGATCGGCGGCGAGAAAGGCCTGCTCGCGCTGCTGCAGGCGCGCCGCCAATACGCGGCACTCGAGCGATCGCTCGACCGCGCGCGCGCCGAGAATGCCGAGCTGCGCGAGATGGCGCGCCGCCTCCGCGAAGATCCCACCGCCATCGAAGACCAGGCCCGCCGCGAGCTCGGTTTGATCAAGCCCGGCGAAGTCCTCTTCATCGTCAAGGACGTCGACAGGAAATAAGAAACAACGAGATGACCGGGCCGGGTACGTAGCGCATGCTGCGGCTCGGCTCGTTGCCTGATCCTCGATCGGCTAATCCCTGATAACCTTGTCTTTCTCTTTGGAGGAGGACTCAATGGCACGTCAGGCTGAAGCGACATGGAAAGGCGATCTCAAGGGCGGCTCGGGCCGCGTCAAGCTGGGCAGCGGCGCCTACGAAGGCAACTACTCGTTCGCGACACGCTTCGAGAATGGCGCCGGCGCCAATCCTGAAGAGCTGATCGGCGCGGCGCTGGCCGGTTGCTACTCGATGGCCCTTGCCAACTCGCTCGCACAGGCCGGCTTCACCGCCACGAGCGTCCACACCAGCGCGGAAGTCAATCTGGGCAAGGACGACACGGGCTTCCTGATCAACCAGATCGATTTGACGGTCGACGCCGTGGTGCCGAAGGTCGATCAGTCGACGTTCCAGCAGCACGTCGACAAGACCAACGTCGGCTGCATCATCAAGCGCGCGCTCAGCGCCGTTCCGAAGATCAACGTGAAGGCGACGCTGAAAAACTAGGCCAGCAGGCTAGCAGGCCAACAGTGAAAACAGTTCGACTGGTTCATTGGAACGAAGACGAGGGCCTCGAGCGGCAGAAGCAGCTCGAGGCTCTTGGCTTCGAGACGGAGTTCGACGACGGCGACGGCGTCTTCATGATGAAGCTGCTCCAGGCGGGCCCGCCGGACGCGGTCGTGATCGATCTCTCCCGCTTGCCGTCGCATGGCCGCGAAGTCGGTCACGGCGTGCGCACGCGCAAGACGATTCGCCATCTGCCGATCGTGTTCGTTGATGGCGAGCCGGAAAAGGTCAAGCGCATCAAGGCGCTTCTGCCCGATGCGATCTACACGACATGGGGCCGCATCAAGACCGCGTTGCCGAAGGCGATTGCGAAGCCGCCGAAGAATCCAGTTGTTCCCGATCACAACGCGGCGTGGGGAAAGTCGACCGCCGAGAAACTCGGCGCCAAGCCAGGATTCAAGATCGCCCTGCTCGCCTCGCCCAAGGGTTTCGCCGACTCGCTGAAACCGTGGCCCGCCAAAGTCGCATTCACCGCGCGCCCGGATGCGGCGGCTGACCTCTTTCTTTGCTTTGCCCGCAGCCAGCACGAACTCCAGGCGCACCTGCTTGCGCTCAATTCCGCCGGCCGCCAGACGGCATGGCTGATCTGGCCCAAGAAGGCGTCGGGCGTGAAATCCGATCTCGACGGCAACATCGTCCGCAACACGGGCCTCGCCTCGGGCTGGGTCGATTTCAAGGTCTGCTCCGTCGACGACACCTGGTCCGGTCTCGCCTTCAAGCGCAAGAAATAGCTGCCAACCTGGAACAGTGACTCGCCGTCAAATGGCGCATGGGATTCGTGTCTTCGGTCGTTCGTGACCTCAAGTTTGCCCTGCGGCAAATGCGGCAGACGCCGGTCGTCAGCGGCGTGGCCCTGCTATCTCTCGCGCTCGGAATCGGCGCCAATGTCGCGATCTTCTCCCTGGTCAATGCGCTGATCCTCAAGCCTCTGCCGGTCTATGACCCGGCGCGACTCGTGATCCTCGCCTACGAGGACACGCGAGGACCGAGCACGTCGATGACGAATCCCCAGTGGGAGTACATCCGCGATCACCAGGACGTGCTGCTCGGCGTCGGCGCGTACGGCAACCCACGCTTCAATCTCAACGCCGGCGGCGAGACGCGCAACGCGCAGGGGCTCTTCGTCAGCGGCCGGTTCTTCGACACGCTTGGCGTCACCGCGCAGATCGGCCGGCTCTTTACCGCCGACGACGATCGCCGCGGCGGCGGCGCGGACGGACCGGTGGCGGTGCTGAGCCACGGCTTCTGGCAGCGCGAGTACGGCGGCCGCGCCGATGTCATCGGCAGGACGATCTCGCTCGACGGCCATCCGCTGACGATCATCGGCGTGACGCAGCGCGATTTTCGTGGCGTGCAGATCGGCCGCGCGTTCGACATCGCCACGCCGCTCGGCACCGAGCCGATCATCCGTGGGGCGGCGGAGAGCTCGCTCGATCGCCGCAGCAACTGGTGGCTGACGATCGTCGGCCGGCTCGCGCCCGGCCAGACCATCGATCAGGCACAGTCGCGGTTGCGGGCGTTTCAACCACAAGTACGCGAAGCCACAAAACCGCTCGACTGGCGCCCGAAGGATCTCGAGGGTTACCTCACAGATCCGTACGTGCTGCTCGACGGCACGACGGGAATTTCGGCGCTGCGCGATCGGTATTCGCGTCCTCTCTATGTGCTCCTCGGCATTGTCGGTCTGGTGCTGACGATCGCGTGCGCCAACATGGCCAACCTGCTGCTGGCGCAGTCGGTCGCGCGGCGCAAAGAACTCGCCGTGCGGCTCTCGCTCGGCGCCGGCCGGTGGCGCCTGGTGCGACAGCTGCTCATCGAGAGCATCATGCTGTCGGCGATCGGTTCGATGATCGGCCTGCTCATCGCCACGTGGGGATCGCGTGCGATCGTCGGCCTGCTGTCGACGCGCACGCAGGTCATCGACGTCAACATGGCGATGGATTGGCGGGTGTTCGCCTTCACCACCGCCGTCGGCGTGACGACCGGCCTGCTGTTCGGCGTGGCGCCCGCCTTCCGAGGCACATCGCTCACACCAGCCGAAGCGCTGCGCGATCATTCTCGCGGCGTGGTTGGCGGCGGCAGCCGCTTCCAGACCGGTCACGCGCTGGTGGCGTTGCAAGTTGCGCTGTCGTTCGTGCTGGTGTTTGGATCGTCGCTCTTCGTCCGCACGCTGGTCTCGCTGACCACGCAGGAGATGGGCTTTGACGCGTCGCACGTGCTCGTTGGCAACCTGGATGTGCGCGGCACCGGGGTGACACCGGAGAACCGGCTGCAGATGTTCGAGAACGTGCGCAACGCGCTGGCACGCATCCCTGGCGTCGAGGTTGCCGCGACCGCATTGATCACACCGGTGAGCGGAGCGACGACGAACAATAACATCCAGGTTGCAGGTTACACAGGCGAAAAGCGCCTGGTCCTCTTCAACAGCATCTCGCCGAATTACTTCAAGGCGATGGCCACGCCGCTGCTGGCCGGCCGCGACTTCTCGGACACGGACCTCGTCGGCGGACCGAGTGTGGCCATCGTCAACGAAGCGTTTGCCAAGAAATATTTCAGCGGCGAGAACCCCGTCGGCAAGACGTTCACGGTCGACGGATTCAACGCCGAGAGTCCCGATCGCGTGATGCAGATCGTCGGCATGGTCGCCAGCGCCAAGTACCAGCGCCTGCGTGAGCTGCCGCAGCCGACGGTGTACCGCGCACTCGCGCAAGAGAAGCAGCTGTTCTCCGGCGTGCGCTATGTCGTCCGCACGACCGGCGAGCCGTTGGCGTCTCGCAACGCCATCGTGCAGGCGGTGACCGGCGTCCACAAGGACATCGCGATCGACATGAAGCGTCTTGAAGAGGATCTCGGCGCCAACGTTCTCCAGGAACGACTGGTCGCGACGTTGTCGGCTTTCTTCGGCGTCCTCGCGCTGCTCCTCGCCGCACTCGGTCTCTACGGCGTAATGTCGTACACGGTGACGCGACGCAAGAATGAAATCGGCATTCGCATTGCGCTTGGGGCGGAACCCGGCAAGGTGATCGCGCTGGTGCTCCGCAACGTCGCGATCATCACGACGATCGGATTGATCGCCGGCGCAGCGGCATCGGTGGGCACGGGCCGGTTCATCAACTCGCTGCTCTACAATCTGGCGGCGAGCGATCGCACGATGATCGTGCTCACGGCGATCACGCTCGCGGTGGCCGCGGCGATTGCCGGGTATCTGCCGGCTCGACGGGCGGCGCGGATCGATCCGATGGCCGCGTTGCGCGAAGAATGATGTAGCCTTTGCCTCGTCCGCCTTCGCCAAGGCTAGGGCGAGACAGGTTGATGAGGGATCTAAAGGATGCACTCCGTCACTGGGCGCGGACGCCGGTCATCACCGCGGTGGTGGTGCTGTCGCTCGCGCTCGGCATCGGCACGAACACGGCGATCTTCTCGCTGATTGACGGGCTGCTGCTCAAGCCGCTCCCAGTCCGTTACGCTCAGCGGCTCGTCCGCATTCACAATCCCGGCTTCAACAACCACAGCATTCCAACGTTCGAGCAGCTACGTGGAGGGACGCCGATTTTCGAGGCGATCGCGGCGGTCTCCTTGATGCGGCCGGACGTCTCACCAACACCAGAGCGTCGAAGCGCGCAGGGACTGGCGGTCAGCGGTGAGTTTTTCGACACCATCGGTGTGCTGCCCGCCCTTGGCCGTCTGATCGGCAGCGGCGATGACCGGACGGGCGTCAGCGATCCCGTCGCCGTTCTCGAATACAACTACTGGCAATCCGCATATGGCGGAAGCAACGACGTGATCGGCAAGACGGTGCCGCTCGACGGCAAGCCGTTCACGATCGTCGGCGTCACCGAACGCGGGTTCTTCGGTCCCAGCGTCGGCCGGCGTTTCGACATCGCGGTCTCGCTTGCCGGGTATCAATTCCTGTATCCCGGATCGAACCGCGTCCAGAGTAATTTCCTGTCGATCATCGGACGTCTTCGCGATGGGCAGTCCCTCGCCGCCGCGCAGGCCGAGGCGCGCGCGCGGCAGCCGCAGATCCGTGCCGCGCTCGGCGCGGAGACCCTGAAGCAGCTGACGGCGCCGTGGGAGCTCGTGGCTATTCCGACAGGCATGAGCACACCCGCACAGGAAAGTTATCAGCGGCCGCTGCGGGTCCTGATGGTGCTCGTCGCCGTCGTCCTGCTGATCGCGTGCGTCAATGTCGCCAACCTGCTGCTGGCGCGCGCGGCGGCGCGGCGCAGCGAGCTCGCGGTCATGCTCTCGCTTGGCGCCTCACGCGCGCAGGTGATCCGATCGGCGCTGATCGAGAGCCTGGTGGTTGCCCTGGCGGGCGCTGCGCTGGGTGTGGTCGTCGGGGTGTGGACGGCGCGCGCGATCGTCAACGCGATCGCCGTCAATCAAAGCGGCCCGCTCGCGACATGGATCGAGGTGACGCTCGACTGGCGCATGCTGGCATTCGCCGCAGCCGCGGGTTTGCTCACGGCGATCATTTTTGGCACCGGGCCGGCGTGGCGATCGAGCCGCGTCGATCCGCTCGACGCGATGCGCCAGCGCACGCGGACCACCGTTGGCGGCGGCGCCAGGCTCGCACAAACACTCGTGGTCGCTCAAGTCGCACTCGCGTTTGTGCTGCTGTTCGGCGGCGGCCTGCTGGTGCGCAGCTTCATCGCCATGACGTCGCAGGATCTCGGATTCGACAGCCGGCGTGTAACCGTCGCCGTGCCCGACTTTTCTCGCAGCCTGGTGAAGCGATCCGAGCGGGTGCCGACCGCCGAGCGAATCCGTCAGCAGCTGGCCACCGCGCCCGGCATCGACGCCATCGCGCTCGTCGAGTCGTCGCCGTACGGAATTGGCGAGAGCAACGTGCCGATCGCCGTGCCGGGCAGCAGCAACGAGGAAAACGTCATCGGCAACCGGATCGGCGACGGATTCTTTCGCATGATTGGCATGCACCTGCGAACGGGCCGCGATTTTCTTCCACTCGCGCAAGAGGCGCCGACGGCGGCGATCGTCAACGAGACGTTTGCGAACCGTTACTTCGCCGGCCTCAACCCGGTCGGACAAACCGTGCGCGTTCGCAACGTGCAGCGACCGCAGGTCGAGATCGTCGGCGTCGTCGCCGATGCGAGGTCGCATTCATTGCGAGATCCGGTGAGGCCGACGCTCTACGTTCCCTTCCGCCTCAACGACGAACCGTGGATTGAGATCGATATTCGAAGCGGCAACGCGCCGACCGCCATCAAGGACTCCGTCCTCGCCGCCGTAAAACAAATCGCGCCCAGTGTGGGAGTGGAATTCCGATCGATGGATACCGGCATTCAGTACGCCGCTGCCCGCGATCGAGTCGTGGCGTGGCTCGCCGGGGGATTCGCGGTCCTCGCGCTGCTGCTCGCGGCCATCGGACTGTACGGCGTGATGTCGCACCAGGTGATCCGGCGCCGGCAGGAATTTGGCGTGCGCATCGCCATCGGCGCGGCGCCCGCCTCCGTCACGCGGCTGATCCTGCGGCAGTCGATGATCGTGATTGCCATTGGAGTCGTCGCTGGATTCGCCGGCGCGCTGGCAGCGGGCCGCTTGATCGCGACGCTGCTCTACGAAGTCACGCCCGCCGATCCGTTATCGATCGCGATGACGACGATCTTTCTGTCAGCGATCACGCTGTTCGCCGGATTGATCCCCGCACGGCGGGCCGCGCGCATCGATCCAATGACCGCGCTGCGCGATGAATGACTAAGGCAGAGAGCGATACTTGAAGTTCCGGAATCGCACTTCACCGCTGCCCGACGCATAAAGGGCGGGCCTCAGGCTCAAGAAATCGTAGGCGACGTTGTGATGGTAGCCGGACACTTCGATCGCGCGATCGTATCGCTCCCAGCTCTTGCCGTCGACGCTGTAGAAGAGCGTGACGATGTGCCGATCGTTGCGAAGACGCAACCACACGCGCTGGCCGAGGCCGGACGGCTTCGCCGATGTCCGATCCATGCCGTACAGATGGAGGCGAAGATTCTGCGCGGAGAAGCCGAGACCGGCGTAGAGCTTCCGGCTGTAAAACACGAGCAGACCGGCGCTCGCGGATCGATCGGCGTCGACTTCAACTTCCATTTCGTATGCGTGATCACCGTTGACGAACCAGAGCGGTGAGCTGTCGGCAGGCCCGCTGCCCTTGCCTTTCAGGACCAGCGCGCCGTCTTCGTACCGGAACCGATCCCGATCGCTCTCGTCGCCGGCGTAAAAGCTCCACTGCACGCCCATCTTCGAGCCCGAGAAATCATCCGAGAAGGCGATGCCGTGCGGAACGGATTCGCCAGGCGGTTTCGCAATCGGCGCCGCCGTATCGGCGCCCGCAACACGGAACCATCCATCCGCGGTCCACTCGATCGGCTCGAGCAGCGTCTGCCGGCCCAGCGTGTAATAGCCGTTTTCGTAGGCGTGATACACGATCCACCATTTGCCGGCGCGATCCTCGACCAACGTGCCGTGACCTTTCGACCACCAGCGCTCGTCACGCGACCTGGTGCGCACGATCGGGTTGTAGGGTGAGTTTTCCCACGGTCCTTCGATGGTCTTCGATCGCGCCGCAACGATCATGTGCCCAGTCGGTGGCCCGGCGGTCCCGCCCTCGGCCAGCACCATGTAGTAGTAGTCGCCGCGCCGCAGGACCTTCGGGCCTTCCTGTGCGAAGGCCTCGACCACCCAGTCGGCCGGATACTTCCATCCGTCGTAGATCTTTTTCGGCGATCCGATCACCGACAGCCCGTCGTCGGAGAGCTGAACCAGCTCGCCCGCGCTCAAAAACAGATAGCGCTTGCCATCAGGACCAACCGCATGTCCCGGGTCGATGCGCGTCAGCTTCAAGTCGATCGGCGCGCTCCACGGCCCGCGAATATCGTCGGCCCAAATCACGTAGTTCGATCGATTCGGCGATATACCCGGAAAGTAGATGTAGTAGCGGCCTTTGTGCTTGACCAGATCGGGTGCCCACACCGATCCCACATTCTTGAACAGCGCCGGACCGATCGGCTCCCAGTTCACCAGGTCGCGCGAGTGCCAGATCATCAATCCCGGATAGGCATCGAACGACGAGAACGTCATGTAGTAGTCGTCGCCGTCCTTGAGGATCGACGGATCGGGATGATCGCCCGCCATGATCGGGTTCAAGAACGTGCCGTTGCCAAGATCGGCCCGCCGCTGTCCTTCGATTCCCCTGGCCCATGTTTGAGTCGATGATTGCGGCAGCAAGAACCCGTGAGTGGCGAGCCACTCCGTCAGGCGATCGGGCCACGTTGACGTGGCGCCGAGGTTTTCAGCAAAGCCGAATCCGTGGGCGCCTTTCTCGTAGAAATGCGATTCGACCGGCACGCCTTTCGCCCGCAAGGCGCTGACGAGTGCGGCGCTGTTTTCGATCGGCACCGACCGGTCCTCTGATGTGTGCACGATGAAAAACGGCGGCATGTCCGCGCGCGCGTGCTGTTCGAGCGACAGTCGATCGAGCAATGGCGCTGAAGGCGTGAGGCCGAGGAGATTGCGTCGTGAATCGGCGTGCGCGAACGGCCCCTGCATTGTCACGACGGGATACTGCAGCGCGACAAAATCCGGACGCGCGCTGATCGAATCGATCGGCGCGCCGGTGCGCCCCTCAGGCGCATCGAAGAATGCCGCGGCCGACGCCGCCAGATGGCCGCCCGCGGATGCGCCGAACAGCCCGATGCGATTGGGTTCGACGCCGAATTCGTCCGCGCGCGATCGCACGAAGCGAATCGCCCGCAGCACGTCCTGCAGCGGCGCCGGATATCCGTACTCGCTCAGTCGATACTTCAGCGCGAAGACGGCGACACCACGCGGCGTCAAGTGTCGAACTAGGCCCGCGACTTCGTTATCCATCGCGAGTCGCGCATAACTTCCACCAGCACACGCAATGACCGCCGTGCGTGCTGCACTCCCGGGGCCCGGCGGGTAGTAGACGAGCGACGGCTCACGCACATTGACGACGCGGCCGTCGACGATCTGTTCTGACGATCCTTCCACCTTGCGGCCCGGCACGCCTTCCGGCCACAACGCGATCACTCTCGCCGGAGCTTTCAGCAGTTGCGCGGCCGGCAGCGCTGCCGGAGAGATTCGGATCGTGTGGATGCGGCCCTTGAACCACGACACGCGATTCTGCCGGACGCCGATCGATGTCCGGCCGCGTCCGAGCGCGCGAAACGCGACCGTGCCGCTGCCCTGCTCGACGCCGTCGACGTAGTGCTTCAGCGTCGTGCCGTCGAACGCTGTCGACGACACGTGCCAGCCATCCGCATCGTGCGTCTTCGACGGATCGAGCAGCGTCACCTGCGCGTCGCCGTGACGGAGATACGAATCGAGCGCCCAGCGCCGATCGTTCAGGCGCAGCTCAACGAGCGCGCGCTTGTCGCCTGCCATTTCCTGCGCATGAAAGAACCGCTGCTCGACGGGACCCTCGGCGTCCACCGCGAAGAGCACCTCGATCGTGAACTGCGACAGGCCTTCGACGGCATTTCGATCGAGGAGCAGGCCGTCGCCGACACCGTTGAATTGGATGGCCGGACCGATGGCCGTCGACACGACCGCTGGCGCGCCGATGACCTGCACGGCGACGCCGCCGATTTCGCGAAGGTTATCGAGGCGCCACGTCGACACCGTCGGCGACGGTTGCGCAAGGATCGACGCGGCCATCGCGAGCACGGCGGCGATGATGCGCATCTAGTTTCTCGACTGATCGAGCGCGCGGATCAGGACGCCCATGTTCCGGATATACGCTTCGACAGATATTCCCATCAGCTTCGGATCCGGATACGGCGACGTATCGGATGCATCGCCGACGTAGGTTTGCGAATAGTCTCCTGGTTGCGGGGCCTTTGTTCCGTCGGCTTTGTATGGATGGCTGTTGTAGCCAAGCGGCGCGAGCCAATAGCCCTGCGCGTTGAGCGACGACACGACGGCCGCGACATCTCCATTCGGGCCACTCACCGTGTGGTACTTCGGCAGCGGCACCGCACCGGCCGGCAGCTTGAGCGGCGATGTCTTCATGATCTCAGTCAGCGGCAGCTGCCGCGCGGCGGCGTACTGTTTGCGCAATCCGGCGATGTCGATGCGACGGAACGAACTGTAATGCACGATCGTTCCCTTCGGATTCTTGTCGACGAAATAGCGCCCGTTGAAGACGTTCGAGCCCTCACGATGCACGTAGAGCGGCTCGTTGGTGCCGATCTCGACGAACGTCGGATGCGTACGGCCGGCCGGCGCAATGCCCACAGGCAGCGTCAGCTTGTCGAGCCAGTCGATGGCTTCGGGAATTCGCGCGAGGAACTTGGTCTCGCCCGTCAAGCGGTAGAACCGCAGCAGCAGCTCGACGTTCGTCGCGCTGGTGTGCGTCACCAGCGACTTCGGCTCGTAGGTGCGCGCGCCGGATGGCAGCAGATCGAGCGTGTGCTGCAGGCCCCATCCCGGTTGCGGCTGCCCCATCTGCGTCACGATGAACGCGTTCATGCCGCGCACGATCGGATCGAGCAGCTTCTGATCGCCGAGCGCCTGGTAGCACATCAGCAGGAAATCCATGTTCTCGCCGGCCACATCGTCGTTGAACGTCGCGTAGCCGGTGTAATCAGGCAGACCGTGCAGGCCGACGCCGTCCGTCCTGGGAAAGCGCTGCGGCCACAATCCAATCGGATACTGGCTGTCGACGACGAACTTGATCGCCTTGTCGAGGGGGATTCGGTACTTCGGGTCTTTCTTTTCGAGGTACAGCCGCAGAAAGAACTTTGCGGATTCGGCGGTGCCGGCATCGTCAAACGTGGCGTTGCCGTAGTAATGCTGGAATTCCTCGAGGCGCCACGCGTTTCTGCCGATCGTGTCGTACCAATTCCTCAAAGACGCTTCGCCCGCGAAGTCGGCGATGTAATTCCATCCGCCCGAGGGGTGCTGCGCGAACATCAGCGCGCCGGCAACCTGCTCAGCGGCGCGATAGTAATAGTCATCACCCGTCGCGTGATACGCATCGAGGTACAGGTGCCCCATCACCGGCGTGCCCGGCGGCTGGATCCAGATCATCGTCGGCCTGGCCTCCATCTCGCCCCAGCGACGCGACAGATCCGGCAGATACGACCACACGTAGCCGCCCTTGTAGGCCACCTTGTCGATCATGAACGACGTGGCTTTCTTCATCGTCGCCATGACCTGCGCTCGATCTGGCGACTGGGCGCGAGGCCACGCCGTCAGCGCGACGATCGCTACCGCCGCGATCAGGATCGCGCTACGTTCCCGGTTGAACATACGGCACCTGTGAGAAAAGCACTCGTTCGCGGCCGCGCGGATCGTCGAAGGCGTGCAAGGATTCATCAAACACCATTGCGGCGCGCCGGCTCACGTCGAACGCCGGCCATAACGGCAGGCCGTCCACGTTCGGGTTGCCGAAGCGCGCAAAGGCAATCCAGTAGCGGCTCATCTTGTCGGCGAGGCGCTGCGGTCCGTCGCCGGTTCCGACGAGATGCGGCGTGATCGCCGCATTGTCGAACACGAACGGCACATCGAGGCCATGATGCGCGCCCCACTTGCCGCCGTCGATCGGCGT
>Ga0075428_100008031_pt1 | contig 11711 bp, 7 predicted proteins | sample RhiMetdeltSRZDD2_FD_75291 | JGI IMG/M metagenome (GOLD analysis project Ga0075428, IMG submission 75291) | Populus rhizosphere microbial communities from Tennessee, USA - Rhizosphere MetaG P. deltoides SRZDD2 | ecosystem: Host-associated > Plants > Roots > Rhizosphere > Soil | place: USA...
GGTGAGCACGTCCGATCTGTACGGCAAGGCCATCGACGCGATGCTCGAGGAGCTTCACGACCCCCACTCGGTCTTTCTCCGGGCCGACCGCCTCGCCCGCCTCAACGAGAGCACCACCGGCAACTACGGCGGCGTCGGGATTCAGATCGACGTGCGCGATGGGTGGGTGATCGTGGTCTCGGCGCTCCCCGGAACTCCCGCAGAGCGCGCCGGGATCGAGACCGGCGATCGCATCGTCGAAGTGGCGGGGAAGTCCACGAAGGGCTGGAGCATGGAGGAGACGCGGAGCACGCTGCGGGGCGCCCCGGGCACATCCGTGCCGATCGTCACGGAGCGCGCCGGCACGAAACGGCCGGTGACGCTCGTTAGGCAGGAGATTCACCGGAGCGCTGTCGCGCGCTCGATGCTGCTCGCCGACGGCGTCGGGTTCGTCGACCTCAAGGCATTCAGCGATTCGACCGAGAAGGAGCTCTCGAGGTCGATCGACTCGCTCTCACGCGCCGGCATGCGGTCGCTCGTCCTCGACCTGCGGCAGAACCCCGGCGGGCTGTTGACGCAGGGTGTCGGCGTGTCCGACCTCTTTCTGGACCGCGGGCAGGAGATCGTGCTGATGAAGGGCCGAGTGCGCGAGGCCAACCGCGCGTTCGTGGACGGTGCCCCGCAACGCTGGCCGAACCTCCCGATCGTCGTGCTCGTCGACGAATACTCCGCCTCGGCGTCCGAGATCGTCGCCGGCGCGCTTCAGGACCACGACCGCGCCGTGGTCATCGGCCACACGTCGTACGGGAAGGGAAGCGCACAGACGCTCTACCCGATCACGGGCGGGAGCGCGCTTAAGCTCACGACGGCAAAGTGGTTCACGCCCTCCGGCCGTTCCATCTCCAAGCCGCACAACACCGACGCCGACGACGAAGAGGACACGAATCCGGCCGCTCCCGCATCGCGTGAAAAGTTCAAGACCGATGCGGGCCGCACGGTGTACGGGGGCGGCGGAATCATACCTGACCTGGTCGCGGGCGACACGACGCCTGTACCGGCCGAGTTGGCGTTGCAGAACGCGCTCGGAAAGAAGGTCCCGCAGTTCCGCGATGCGATCACCGACTACGCGATGAGCCTCAAGGGCAGCAGCACGGTGACGTCCGCGGACTTCGCGGTAACCGACGGGATGCGCGACGCCGTGTGGCAGGGCATGCGCCAGCGAGGCATCGACATCGACCGCGCCATCTACGAAGGGGCTGCCCCGCTCGTGTCGCGGCTCATCTCCTACGAGGTCGCGCGCTACGTGTTTGGACGTGCCGCCGAGCAGCGCCGGGTCGTCCAGGACGATCCGATCGTGCAGCGGGCGGTCGAGCTTACTCGCGGCGTAAGGACGCAGAAGGACTTGCTCACTCGGGTGGGCGAGAATCAGGGTCGCCGCGGCGAGTGAGCTTGCCTGCCGCCGACGGCGGCACCGGAAACGTCGGGACCGTGTTCGTGTTGGGCGCGGGTCGAGCGGGACGATCGCTCGCCCGCGCCCTGATCGTTGCGGGTGTCGACGTCACCGGCCTGCACGGCCGCCGCCCGGACGCGTCGGCCATTCCGCCGGTGACCGGCGGCGCACTGCCGGAAGCGTTAGGCGACGCCGCGGTCATTCTGGTCACCGTGCGCGACGCGCAGCTCGGGGACGCATTGCGCCAGCTGTCCACCGTGGCACTCCGACCACGCGCCGTCGTGCTCCACGCGAGCGGTGCCACCGACCCGGCGGAGGCGGCCCTGCTGCGCGTGCGCGAGCACGCGGTCGGCACGATGCACCCGCTCGTGCCGCTCGCGAACCCCGAACGGGCCGTGGACGTGCTCCGCGGTGCGTGGGTCGGCGTGGACGGCGATCCGCCCGCCATCGCAGCGGCGAGGGCGCTCATCACTCGCCTTGGCGCCCACGCGCTCACGATTCCTCCCGGGGAGAAGCCACGCTACCACGCGGCGGCCGTCTTCGCGGCGAACTTCCCGGTCGTCGTGGCCGCGCTCGCGGAGCGATTACTCGAAGAGGCGGGCGTTGCAGAGGGGGAGGCCCGAGCCGCAACCGTCGGACTCATGGGCGCCGCAGTGGCGAACCTCGAGTCGGGCCGACCGCATGACGTCCTCACCGGGCCCATCGCACGTGGCGATGTTGCCTCGGTGCGGGGGCACCTGGCCGCCCTCAAGGACGATGCTCCGGCGCTGGCTGCCTACGTCACGCTGTCACGTGCCGCGCTCACACTTGCCCGCGAGCGTGGCACGTCGGCCGAGCGCCTGGCCGAGATCTCGGAGGCGCTGGACGCGACTCAGCGGCCGCCCAGTACCGTTTGATCGACGATGCGCGTGCCCTTCGGCGCCTTGAACGAGAACAGCTTGGGATCGACGGGCGCGTTAGGCGTCACGGCGGTGACCGTGACGAGCCGCGTGATGCCGGACGCCTCGACGGTCTCGAACTGACGGAGCGTTCCGTCGGCGTTGTCGATCCACACCTTTGCCTGCGTGAACGGCTCGGTGCTCGCCTTCGGTTTGAGCACGAGTGCGTGCGTCGCGCGACCGGCTACCGTCGCGGTTCCAGCGTCGCTGATGATGAAGCGAGTCCTGGGCGAGTCGAAGAAGCGCGACGCGAGGTCGAGGCTTCCGGCGCCGCCTTCGGTCATCGGGACCTTGATGACCTGGCCAGGTGTCGAGCTGGGGAGGTACACCCACAGAAACTTCCCGTCCCCCACGATCATGTCGCCCTTCGGCTGCACGAATCGGAACGAGAAGCGTGCCGGCTGTCGCTGCTGCTGGAACTCGCCGACTGCCTTCACGGTCGACCCCGTGAGCGGGTTGGTGATCGCCTGCTCGAACGTGCCCTTCGACGTCTTCGTCTTGTTGTACGTCGCGACGGCCTTGTCGATGACGCCATCGACGGGACTCTGTTGCCGCGGCGCCGCGCTGCCGAGCAGCGCACTCGCCGCGATCGCATGTATGTAGTTCACTCTCACCGTTCTCTCCGCGTTGTCGAAGCAGGGACAAAGCAGGAAGGAGGCCAGCCGGTCGCGACTGTTCAGTTCGCGGTTCCCCGTTTCTCTGGCGCGCGCCAACGGCGCGCCGCCGATTCCCGATTCCCTATAGATCCTACCCGACCTCTATGGGTGCCGTTCCAGGCGACGGCGCCACCGCGCGGTCAATGGCGCGGGCGATGAGTCGCAACTCGTTGACCAGCTTCGCGAACTGATCGGGGAACAACGACTGCGCCCCATCGGACAGCGCACGGTCCGGGTTCGGATGAACCTCCACGATCACGCCATCGGCGCCGGCGGCCACCGCGGCACGCGCCATGGGCGTGACCTTGTCGCGAAGCCCTGTGCCGTGGCTCGGATCCGCGATGATCGGCAGATGCGACAGCTTGTGCACGATGGGGATCGCGTTCAGGTCGAACATGTTCCGCGCGGCGCTGTCGAAGCTGCGCACTCCACGCTCGCACAGCACCACCTGGCCGTTGCCCTCGGCGAGGATGTACTCGGCGCTCAGCAACAGGTCGTTGATCGTCGCGGCCATGCCCCGCTTGAGCAGGACCGGCTTGTTCATTCGACCGACGGCCTTGAGCAGCGAGTAGTTCTGCATGTTGCGCGCGCCAATCTGGATGCAGTCGGCATACTCGGCCACGAGGTTTGCGCCTGCTTCATCCATCGCTTCGGTCACGACCGGCAGCCCCGTCTCGCGGCGGGCGAGCGCGAGGAGCTCGAGTCCCTGCTTTCCGAGGCCCTGAAACGCGTACGGCGAGCTGCGCGGCTTGAATGCGCCACCACGGAGCGCGGTCGCGCCGGCGGCACGGACCGCTCGCGCCGCGGTCACGATCTGCTGATCGGATTCCACCGAGCATGGGCCCGCGATCACGACGACGTCGGTCCCGCCGATTCGGACGCCCGGCGCGATCTGCACGGTCGTGCTTTCGGGCCGCCACTCGCGGGACACCTGCTTGTATGGCTTCGAGACGTGGATGACCTGCGCGACGCCCGGCAGTGCCGAGATGTGCGAGTCATCGACGCGACCGTCGTTGCCGACGAGGCCGATGGCCGTCCGCTGCCCGCCTGGCATCGGCACGGCCTGATAGCCCATCTCCTTGATGGCGCCGCAGACCCGGTCAATGTCCGCCTGCGTCGCGTCCGTCTGCATGACCACCAGCATTACCGTTCCTCGAGATCGAGAGACCACCCGTCCGTGGCGAGCACGACGCGGCCGTCGAATCGTGCGCCCACCTCGCCGCGAATGTCCACGGCTTCGACCGGCGGATAGAAGTGCGTGAGCACCAGCACGCCGGGCCGTGCCGCGGCGCCTAACGCGCCACATTGTCCCGGCGTGAGGTGTGTCGCGATGGCCATCGACTCCGGCAGCGAGCACTCGGCCAGCAGGACGTCGCACCCGTTCGCCCACGCGCCGAGCGTGTCGTCCGGGCCCGTGTCGCCGGTATACACGATCCGGCGACCGCGCGCCTCGACGGAATATGCCATGCTTTCCTCGGTGTGCGGTACCTTCGTGCAGCGAATGTGTACCCCCTCCGCCAGGGCGATGCGGTCGCCCGGTGCCAGCTCGCGAATCGAAATCGGGAAGCCGAGGGCGAGTAGGCCGTCGCCAAAGATCGCGGCAAACCGCGACAGCAGCCGCAGCGTGCCCACGGGCCCGATGATCTCCAGCGCGTTGGACCGCGGCGGCAGCTGACCGTATCGCCAGGCGTACAGAAGCGTCGGAATGTCGACGATGTGATCGGCGTGAAAGTGCGTGATCGCGAGATGCGTGATCGTCTGCCACTCGATCCCGATGTCGGCCAGTCGTGTGGCGATCCCGCTCCCGCAATCGATGAGCAGTCGAACGCTGTCCGCCTCGATGAGGTGGCCACTCTGGACGCGGCCGGGCCACGGCGCGGCGGTTCCGGTACCGACAGTCGTGAGTCGCATCACGGGCCCTGGAACACGGCCTTCTTGATCGATTGGGTGTTGCCCACTCGCAAGCGGATCAGGTAGACGCCGCGCGGCACGACGGTGCCGTCGGTTGCGGTTCCATCCCAGATGAGCGCCGGGTCGCAGCCGGCTCCGGAGCCGGTCGACGCGCGGCCGTACCGGCCGGGCTGGAGGAACTGCGGTGTGGATGCGTTAGGCAGGATGACCCGCACGAGGTTGCCGCGAACGTCGTGGACGGTGAGACTGACCGACGCCGTCCGATTGAGGTCGAACCAGATGCATGTGACGCGCGCGGTCGTCGTCGGAAACGGATTGGGGAAGTTCTGGTAGAGCAGCGTGATCGCCGGGCGCCCGGTGTCGGGTGGTGTGCCTTGCCGGGGAGAGATCGCCGGGTGTGGAAACGGGCTCGCCGCGGCCATGACCGCGGCGAGCCCTGCTCCCGAGAGCGTGACGAGCAACGTCGCCGCTCTCACGCCGGGGCCGCCACGGTCTCGGGCTCCTCACCGAGGAGCTCGGCGATCTCTTCGACCGCCGAGCCGCGCATCCGCACGCTGACGATGGATGAGACGCCGGGCTCCTGCATCGTGACGCCATAGACGGCGTCAGCGGCCTCGGTCGTGGTTCGCGGATTATGCGTGATCACGATGAACTGCGTCCTGCTCTTGAACTGATTGAGCATGCGCACGAACCGACCGATGTTCGCGTCGTCGAGCGGTGCGTCCACCTCATCGAGAAGACAGAACGGGCTCGGCTTGGTGAGGAAGATGCCGAACAGGAGCGAGAGCGCGACCAGCGCCCGCTCGCCGCTCGACAGCAGATGAATGCGCTGCGTCCGTTTGCCACGCGGGGAGGCGTGGATTTCGATGTCGCAGTCGAGCGGCGCTTCGGGATTCTCGAGCCTGAGGTCGCACTCGCCTCCCCCGAAGAGCGTCATGAAGATCTGACGGAAGTTCTCCCGGACCTGAGTGAACGTCGCGAGGAACAGCTCGCGAGCCGTCGCGTCGATCTCACGGATGGCCAGGGCGAGCGAGTTCTTCGCCTCGGCCAGGTCCGCGCGCTGCGACGTGAGGAAGTCGAGCCGCTTGGTCTCCTCCTCGTGCTCCTCGATCGCCAGTGGATTCACCACACCTAACGACTCGAGCTGGGCGCGCAACTGCTCGACCTCGCTGCGCAGCGTCTCGTCATCCACCTCCACCGGGATGAACGTCTGCAGCAGGTCGTCCAGCGGCTTGCGCCACTCCGTTTCCAGTCGCTCGCGAATCGCGGTGCGTCGTCCCGAGAGCTCGGTGAAGCGCAGCTCGGCGTGGTGGAGCTCGTCCGCCAGCTGATGCGCCCGGCGCCTAACGTCATCGAGCGTATGCTCCGCCTCGGTCAGCGCCTCGTCGGCCCGGCGAACCGACTCCTCCGCCGTGGCCAGTCGATCGTCCGTGTCGTGCAGCGTCGCGTCGCGGGCATCGAGATCGAGCTGCCACGCGGCCATCTGCTCCGCCAGCGAGCGATCGGCGTCGGCGAGCGTGCTCAGCTCGTGCTCGAGCGACGCCAGCCGCGCCGAAGCGAATGTGAGCTCTTCGGCCAGACGCCGCTCGCGGTCCGAGGCCACCTGAAGCCGTGCGTGCGCCTGCGCCTGCGCGATCTGGCCGGCGGTCCGCTGCTCTCGGGCCTCTTCCTGCGCCCGTTCGGCGTCTGCCAATCGGGATCGCGCGCCGGCGGTAGCACCGTCGCGTTCCTCGATCAGCTGCGACAGCTCGGCAGCCGACGCATCGATCGTCGCGATGCGCGCACGAAGCTCATCGGCGCGGGACTGCAACCGGCCGGCGAGCGCCGCGGCGTCGGCGACTTCGCGCTCTGCGCGCTGGAGGCGACGCGCGAGCTCGGACCGCTGTTCGCCGGCACGACGCAGCTCCTGTTGAAGTCCCGCCGTTTCCTCGGACGCGGCGGACACACGCTCGTTCGCCGCAGTCAGCGCGCTGCGTGCGGCGTCGGCCGCGGCCGACGCCGCCTGACGCGCCGCCTCGCTGGCACTGAGCTCGGCACGAAGCGCGAACAACTCCGCTCGGCGGCGCAGGGGGCCAGGCCCTCCGCTCGCACCCGGAAGCCACACGGCACCGCGCGCGTCCACGAACGCCGCCCCATCATCGAGCGCTCGCACGTTACCCAGCAGCGCGCGAACCCACGCCTGTGCCGGGGCGGCAGCGTCAACGTCCGCAACGAGCTCGCCGGCCGACGCGCCTTCGTTCGCGTCCCGGACGGCATCCAGTGGCAACAGCAGTAATGGACCAGGGTTGCTCGTCGCGTGCCACCGGCGGATCGTCTCCGCGGCGTCACGATCGCGAACGACGACGGCGTGCACCGTCGCACCCAGGTAGCGCTCGACGACCAGCGCGGACGCGGCGCTGGCGTTCACGAAGTCCGACAGCGGCCCGAGAACCGCGCCATCGCCGAACTGGCCACGCTCGCGGAGAAGCCGGGCTGCGGCCGGCGCGAGCCCGACCCGCTCGCGCTCGAGCGATTCGAGCGCGTGCACCTTGCCCTGAAGCGCGGTGAGCGTCTCGTCGGCGCGGAACAGCTCGTGCCGCGCGATGGTTTCGCTCTCCTTCGCGGCGTTCATCGCGTCGCGCGCCTCGGACAGCGCGGCCTCCGCCTGTTCCAGCACGCTCTTCGCCAGCTCAACGGCCTCGTCCGCCGCAGAGACGTCGCGCGCGACGAGCTGCGCCGCGTCGGCGAGGGTGGCACGCTCCGACTCGAGCGTCGCACTGCGCTGCTCCACCTCATCGAGCTCGCGGGCCGCGCCTTCGCGGTCGATCTCGAGGCGTCGCAATTGATCGCGGCTCTCGCGCGCAAGCCGCTCGGCGACATCGACGCTCGCGCGAAGCTCGGCAACGGCCCGCCGGGATGCTTCCTCGGCAGTCGCACGACGGTCGAGCTCGTCCGCCGCCTCACGCACGTCATCCTCGAGGCCCGACCGCTCGGCGACCGCGCGCTCGCGGTCGGCCTGGACGCGCTCGCCTAACGCCTCGCCCTCGCGCTGTTCTTCCTCCGCCCGCTGGCGCCGCATGAGCGCGTTCCGCTGGCGCTCCTCCGCAACGGCGATCTCGCCGCGCAGCCGCTGTGCCGACTCTCGCTGCGCACCGGCGAGACGCGCCAGCTCGGCGCGCTGCGCCTCCGCGGCGGCCCGCGCCGAGTGCGCGACGTCGCGACGCACTTCGTGCTCACTCACGTCGGCGGCTGCGGTTGGTACAGTCTCGCGAAGCTCGGCCACGCGAATCTCGAGCGTCTGGAGCTCCTCGTGCCATGCCTGCATCTCGCGCGACGCGAGCGTCAGCTCCACGGAGAAGCGACGCGACATGAGCTCTGCGTGTCGCTCCGCGCGCTTCCGCTGGCGCGCGAGCGACCGCACCTGGCTCTGCACCTCGCCGATCAGATCGTCGATGCGGGAGAGGTCGAGCGTCGTCTCCTCGAGCCGGCGCTCGGTGCTGCGTCTGCGGTCGCGATAGAACCCGACGCCGGCCGCTTCCTCGAAGAGCTCGCGGCGGTCGTCGGGGCGATCGGAAAGCAGGGCATCGATCGCCTTGGCCTCGATGACGACACCCGAGTCACCTCCCAGCCCGGTTCCGCGCAGGAGGTCGTGGATGTCGCGAAGCCGACACGGTGCGCGATTCAGCAGGTAGTCGCTCTCGCCGGAGCGGGAGAGGCGTCGCGTTATGACGACCTCCTTGAACGCGATCGGGAGCGCGCCCTCGGAGTTGTCGAAGTGCAGGGAGACCTCGGCCACGTTCACCGCGCGCCGCGCCGACGAGCCCTGGAAGATCACTTCCTCCATCTTCGCGCCGCGGAGGAGTCGCGCCCGCTGCTCGCCTAACACCCAGCGAACGGCGTCGGAGACGTTCGACTTGCCGCACCCGTTCGGGCCCACGATCGCCGTGACACCGGGTTCGAACGCGAGGTACGTCGTGTCGGCGAACGACTTGAATCCCTGGAGCTCCAGCTTTGTCAAACGCACCTAGTAGGCTCTCCCGACCCGGTAGGCGAGGGTCGCGTCGATGTTCTTCGTGCTCTTGAGCGCCGATTTGAACAGCGCGGCTTCGTCGGGTGTTTCGAATGCGCCGGCGTACACGCGAACGGAGCCATCGCGCTGCAACAGTCCGTACACGGGGATGCTTCTCGATTGGAAATCGGCAATGATCGGTGCGGCCTGCGCCTGTGACGGCGCCGTCGCGATCTGCAGCGCGAGTGGCGCACGAATGACTGTGCCCCATCCCTGCGGCACGAGCCCACGCTGCCGCACAAAGGCTAACAGCTGATCGGCCCTGGTGCGATCGACGTACGCGCCCGTGACCACCTTGTACCACGTCCCGCGATCCGTACCGCGGCTCACAGGCGCATAGGTGCCGGCCGGAAAGTCGCCGCCGCCGGAACGCACCCGCAGTGCCGCGCCATCTTCGGTATCGACCATCGCGATCTGTACCGCGAACCGCGAGGCGTAGGCCGAGTCGGCGGGGTCCACGACCACCGGCGGCGGCGAGGAGTCGATGGCGGGACCCGCGGACACCAGGCTGTCGGACGCCGCCGCCGAGTCGCGACGCAGGACCTTCGCCGCCGCTTGCGGCCTCGTTAGGTAGTTCCGTCCGAGGATGCCGACGACGGCGACGAGGACCGCGACGCCCGCCACGGGTAGGACCCATCGGCGACGTGACCGGGTGACGGGAGCCGTCGAGCCTCGCACTGCGGTGCGCGGGGGCGACCGCCGGGCGGCCGATGACACCTCGGCAAAGACGTGGGCGGCAGGAACCGGACTCGCCGCGTCGCCCACCACCACGACCCCGTCGAGCATCCGGATGAGATCCTCGAGGCCGGGGACTGCCGCCGGGGCCGCGATGAGCAGCAGCGCGCCGACTTCGTGAAATCCGCTCGCGAGGCGTCGCCACCTTTCGTTCCGAAGAATCTCCTCCTGCACGACCTGATCGCTGCCGCTCGGCAGGACGTGCAGGTTGCCGACCGCATCGATCTGCCGAGCGATCCTGTTGAGCGATACGCCATAGAGAAACGCGTCGGTCAGGCCGTGCGGGTCGTCATCGGTGACGAGCTCGCGGAGGGGCGGGACGTCGCCGATCAGATCCCCCACCGCGACGCGCCGGTGCGACGCCTGCGATCTGGCGATGCCTAACGCCACGGATGCTGTCGCGATCGGGTCGTGCCCCAGCACGACGACCGCGCTCGCGCTATCGAGCGTGCCGGCAACCCGGCTGCCGGCGGCCTCCCATAGCGACTCGAATTCGCCCACTACGTGGTCGGTCAAGGGTTTCCTTCGTAGACCCAGAACGATGCGCGCGACGCGCGGCCGATGCGCTCGGCGTCGGCCTTCGTCGGATATGGTCCGAGAATGACGCGGTAGATCGGCGTGCCGTTCGTCTCCCCGGCTACCACCCGTGCCTTCTGCCCTTCGACGCTGATCGTCGCCGCGCGCTCGCGCGCCGGCGGCTCCGACACGAACGCCGCGAACGAGACGACCCATCCCTTCGGCCGCGGGGGTTGCGCTCCGCTGGCCGGTGTGTCTACCGGCAATCGAGGCGGTGCAGGCCGCGGGATAGGCGTGCGCGGCGTCCGCGGCGCAGGGGTCTGGACGGGAATCGTCTGACCGTTGGCGGTGTCCGGTACCACCCTGCCCGATAGGGGCGTGACGGTGGTGTCCGATGTGTCGGTGGGCGTTACGGTGTCGGGCTCCGCGAACGTCACCGGTTCATCGAGCCCGCCGGCGCGCGGACGAAATCCGTTCCACACGATCACGTGCCAGAAGTCTCGAGCCCCGCCGCGCACGTCCGAGCGCGGGCGCAACGTCTCGCCGTCGACGATCGCGACGTCGTCGCCCTGCGCGAGGAGCAGGGCTCCATCGGGCGCGACGAGGGGAAGGTCATCGCGCCACTCGGTCGGGACGCTTCCCACGACCCGCGCCGTTCCGACGGCGATGACCCACACCGAGTCTCCCTTCGCGGATCGAGCGAGCACGTAGCGACCGAGTGGATCCATGCGCAGGGCGCTCACGACACCAGGAAGCTCGATCGATCGCTCGATCTGGTCTCGGTATCGATCGACGACCGTGAGCGTGCGACTCGAGTCGGTCGCAACGAACAGGCGATCTCCACTCGGGGTGGGCGCGACGGCGCGGACGCCATCGCTGAGCTGAAGCGCGGGACTCACCTGCAGGTTGCGGCCGCGAAGCGCGATCAGCGTCGAGTCGATACCGAAGTAGACGCGATCGCCGACCTGCGCGTGAAGAACGCGAGGCCCGTCCGGAATCGACGCACTATCCGTCACCTCGGTATCCGGAGGACGCACGCGAATGACGCCGAGGTCGCTGCCGTGGTCCGTGAGCACGAGGAGCGTGCCGTCCTGTTGCGGGAGGACCAGCCGCGCGCGCTTCGGCGGCGCGAACGTCCAATCGCCCGACGGCGTGAGTCGCGTGACGCTTCCGTTCGCAGCGATGCCGTAGATCGACCATCCATCGCTCGACGAAACCGACGTCAGCTTTGCACGCGTCGCGACGGCGACGTTCCCGGAGCGAAGGTCGATGCGGCCGGGAACGCCGTTCTTGTCGGTGTACGCGAGCGAGCCGGCGTCGCCGTCGAACGCGAGAACGCGACCGGGCGCGGACGCATTGGTCGCGGACGTCCAGATGACGGAATCCAGCTGTGGATAGCGGTATGCACGAACGGCCCCGCCACTGCGCGGAATGCGCAGAATGATTTGGTCGGGACCGGTCGAGGAAGAGGCGGACGG
>Ga0075428_100008033_pt1 | contig 11708 bp, 8 predicted proteins | sample RhiMetdeltSRZDD2_FD_75291 | JGI IMG/M metagenome (GOLD analysis project Ga0075428, IMG submission 75291) | Populus rhizosphere microbial communities from Tennessee, USA - Rhizosphere MetaG P. deltoides SRZDD2 | ecosystem: Host-associated > Plants > Roots > Rhizosphere > Soil | place: USA...
GCGATGGCCATACTGATGCGTACCCCATCAATGGTATTGCGCGCTCTGGGTGAGACACCGGTGGATTCCGGATGGTTTTGGTCCGGATCATCGCGAAAGTCAGCGTCAACACAGGCCCGGTGAAAGGCCAAGGCCTGCGGCATCCACTCGTCCCGCTGATAGCGGCGTACCGGGACTGGACCGGCCTTGCCGTGGAATTCCCCGCTAAAATCGTGGTCGTTTTCCATCTTGCGGAAATACGGCAGCACTTGCTCATACGACCATTCGGTGTTGCCCCAGGAGGCCCAGTTATCATAATCCTCCGGAATGCCGCGGTACAGCACCTGCCCATTGACGGCGCTCGAACCGCCGGTCGCCTTGCCACGCGGGATGGTCAACCGGTTTTGCTGTGGTGTGAGTTGCGCCACGTAGCCCCAGTTATGCGGGCCATAGGCAGAGAGCCACACATTGTTGCCCAGCTTGAGGTCATCGGGCAGGTGCGCGAAGGTGGGGTAATCCGGCCCGGCCTCCAGCAGGAGCACCGATGTCCGGGGGTCCTCGGACAGGCGGGACGCCATGACACACCCCGCGGAGCCGGCGCCAATGACAATCACATCGTACCGCATCAGGTTCGCTCCTCTTTGACTCTCATCGTTACCGCTCAATATATCACGATTTATCGCTCGTCAAAACTGGCTTCTGGCGAGACTTCCTATGAATACGTCTGCGCCTTGCCTCTACTCAACCGGCATGGGACGAATCTTAAATTGACATCATAGCATGGTATTCTGTACTCTGTATACAGAATACCCATAGCTGTTTCCACTTGACCCTCACGAGAGGCCTCGCCCTATGGCATCCCTTAGCCGGATTGCTTCCACTCCCGACCTGACTGAGCAGGTGTACCAGCGGCTGCTATACGCCATCTGTGACGGGGAACTGGCCCCTGACGCGCGGCTCACGCAGGAGGACCTGGCCGCAACGCTCGGCGTCTCGCGCCAGCCCGTCCTGCAAGCACTGCGTCTGCTAAAGAAGGAGGGTTTTGTCAGCGATGCTGGGCGGCGCGGCCTGCGAGTAGCGCCACTCGAGGCGCAAGCGATTACCCAGGTGTACGAGGTGCGGGCCGTCCTCGACGGCCTTGCCGCCCGCCGTGCCGCGCAGGCTAATGCCGAGTTGGACCCCACGGTTATTCTTGAGGGGCGTCAGGCCGCTGCCGGACAGCGCATCGGGTCAATGATCGACGCTGATATGCAATTTCATCACCTGATCTACGCGGCCTCGGGCAATCCGCTCATTGCTGAGACCGCCAACCATCACTGGCCCCATATCCGCCGCGCCATGGGGGCAGTGCTGCAAACCGTCGGCCTGCGCCGTCCTGTGTGGGACGAGCATGAGGCGATCTTGCAGGCGATCAACGGCGGTGATGCGGACCTGGCAGAGCGGCTGGCACGTGAGCACTGTGCGCGCGCCAGCGACCATATCGCCACGCAGCTCACCCGCCACGTGCGTCCACTGCCTGAGCGCCTGGCCTGGCAGGTAGCGGCGCCATGACACGCCCGCCCACGGCGGTCGCATCCAGTCGCGCACGGTGCGAGGCTTGCATCGACCGCACCAGCGTGTGTAGGAACGCGCTGGGCCACACCTGACTGCCAGAGGAGGAGAGGTTATGGCAATGGTGACAGTGCACGATGATATGTTTACCGACGACGTGATCGCCGATCCCTATACGTATTATGGCCGCCTTCGGGAAGAGGACCCCGTCCACTGGAACGACAAGTATGCCCTGTGGGTGATCACCCGGCATGCCGATGTGGTGTGGATGACGCGACACCACGAGTTGTTCTCCAATGTCGTCTTCAGAAATGACCCGCGGCCGGCGTATCCGGCCATCCCGGCGTCCGACGAACCGCTCTACGACTACGTGCGGCAATATCAAGCAGACCAATTCATCCAGTTTGATCGTCCAGAGCATCTCGAGATGCGCAAAGTCGTCCACAGCTATTTCACCCCCAGGGCGATGGAGGCCTGGCGCGGCTTTGTCAAAAATGCCATTACCGAGCTCCTGGATGCGGCCGAAGACCAGGGGCACATGGACGCCATGAAGGATTTTGCCACACCGCTGCCGGTGCTCGTGATTGCGCAGATGATGGGCGTCCCGAAGGAGGAGCGGCCCTACGTGCGGCACCTCGCCGAAAAGTTGTTGTACATCGCGCGGGGGGAACCTGATCGCATGCAGCCACTCGTGGAGGGCATGCAGGGGATGATTGAGTATGTGGCCCCATTAGTGAACGAGCGCATAGAGAAGCCGGGCGATGATTTTATTTCCGTCCTGGCACAGGGGGAGAAAAAAGGCGTATTCACGCGGCACCAAGTGCTGGTGAATACATCGCTCCTGTTATTGGCCGGGCACGAGACGACGCTCAACCTCTTGTGCAACGGCACCCTGGCCTTCATGCGCCACCCTGAGCAGTGGGCCCTGTTCAAAACGGACCCCGAAGGGTTGGCCAAGCGGGCCACAGAAGAGTGTCTGCGCTACGATGCGCCGGTGAAGTCCATCCAGCGCCTGGCCGCGCAAGATGTTGATATGCGCGGCAAGACGCTGCGCAAGGACGATCGCATCCGCTGGTTCATCACTTCGGCCAATCGGGATCCGGAGGTGTTTGCCCATCCGGACACGTTTGACATCACGCGGGATCCGAACCCGCATGTGGGCTTTGGGAATGGGGTACACCATTGCCTGGGCGCCACGCTGGCACGCCTGGAGGGGCAAGAGGCGTTCAAAGCGTTAGCGCAGCGGTTCCCAAATCTCCATTTGGAGACCGAGACGTTCGAGTATCAGCCCAGCATTGCCCTCCGTTCGCTCAAATCCTTGCCCGTGGCCTTCAATTAGGGGGCGTTATGGCTCGCAAACTGCGCATCTGGGTGGATCACAACGTGTGCGTGGGCAATGCCATGTGCGAGACCTTTGCCCCGCACGTGTTTCAGCTCAATGCCAACCGACAGTCTGAGGCGGTCAAACCGGAGGGAGATCCCGAGGAGAAGATTCTGGAGGCGGCGGAAAACTGTCCGGTCAGCGCCATCTTTGTGGAGGATGCTGAGACGGGGGAACGCCTGTTCCCATAGGCGGTCCAGAGGTCTGGCAGCTCCCGCTCCCCGTAGGAGCGGGAGCGGGAACCCCACACAGCTAGTCTATTACCTGTAGGGGGAGGGACAGCCATGCAAGGACGACAGGTCATTCTCAGAGCCTACGGACAACCTTTCGAGATCCAGGAGTACAATGTTCCTGACCCCGGACCCGGCGATATCGTGCTGAAGATCACCCAGGCGGGTATCTGTGGCTCTGACCTGCATACCTGGCGGGGCGACACGGAGGCCAACCCTGTCCCACCGCAAGGGCGGGCTATGGGACACGAAGGGACCGGCGTCGTCTACAAACTAGGCCAGGGCGTGACCACTGATGCCCTGGGCCATCCCCTGCATGAGGGTGACCGGGTGATCCACACCGCCATCCTCCCCTGCCAGCACTGTCCCCAGTGCCTGCGTGGTGATCACAACCTGTGTGTGCACCGGGTGCCGCGCACCGTGGGTGAGTTTCCCTACTTCATCGGCACCTTTGCTGACTACTACTACGTCACCCCACGCCAGCCCGTGTTCAAGGTCCCGGATGAACTCTCTGATGAGGTCCTCGGCCCGGTGAACTGCGCCATGGGGACCGTCACCCAGGGACTAACCGTGGCTGGGGTGCACGAGGGGCAGTCCGTTGTCATCCAAGGGGCCGGTGGCCTGGGGCTGACGGCGACCGCCATGGCCAAGGACATGGGTGCGGATCGGGTGATCGTCCTCGATCGGCTGGAGAACCGCCTGCGCCTGGCAGAAGAGTTTGGGGCGGACTACACCATCAATATTGAGGAGTACAACACTCCAGAGAGTCGCATCCGGCGCATCAAGGAACTGACCAGGGACCGCGGCGCTGACGTCGTCATGGAACTGGTAGGGTACGCGCCGCTGCTGCCCGAGGGCATCGCGATGCTGACCAATGGCGGTACTTTCGTGGAGATTGGCCTCTACTTCAGTGGCCAAACGGTGCCGTTTGATCCCTCTACCCTGGTGTTGACGGGCAAGCGCATTGTGGGCTCGGTGATGTACCGGCCCATCCTGATGTCCACCATCCTGGACTTTCTGGTGCGCACCCGTCACAAGCTCCCTTTCCACACGTTGATATCGCATAAATTCAAGCTGGCAGATGTGAATGAGGCGTTCGCCCGGGCCGAGTGGCACCAACGGCAGACGCCAGTCACGCGTGCAGTGCTGGTCCCATAGCAACCTTCGAACAATTTTTGAGAGGGTGAAGACGTATGATGACGGCTATGAGCGACGACCTGTTTACCCGTGAAGTGACCAACGATCCCTACACCTACTTTGGCCATCTGCGGGAGGAAGACCCGGTCCACTGGAACGAACTGTACGAGTTATGGGTCATTACTCGCCACAATGATCTGGTCTGGCTCACAAGGCACCATGAACTGTTCTCTTCAGAAGTGCTCAAAAGAGACCCGCGGCCCCCGTACCCGCAGGTCGATGCATCGGATCTGGAGTTGTACGAGTATGTCAGGGGTTTCTCGTCCGACCAGTTTATCCAGCATGATCGCCCTGAGCATCTGGAGATGCGCAAGGTCATCCATGGATATTTTACCCCCAGGTCCATGGAGGCCTGGCGCCCCATGGTGCAGTCCGCCATCACAGACCTCCTGGACGCGGCAGAGGCCCGCGGGCAGATGGATGTGATGGCAGACTTTGCCACCCCTCTGCCCGTGCTGGTGATCGCCCAGATGATGGGCGTTCCCAAAGAGGACCGGCCCCACATCAGGGAGTTGGCCAAGAAGCTCTTGGCCGGGGGCCAGGGGGCCCCCGATCGATTGCGGACTCAGACCGAAGGCATGCGAGGCATGCTTGAGTACTTGTCCCCTCTAGTCGAAGAGCGGATAGATCATCCCGGAGATGATTTCGTTTCCGTGGTGGCCAGTGGTGAGAAACGAGGCATCTTCACTCGGCATCAGGTGCTGGTGAATTGTTCCCTGCTGCTGCTGGCTGGCCACGAGACCACCATCAATCTTCTGTGTAATGGCACCCTGGCCTTCCTCCGCCATCCCGAGCAATGGGCCCTGTTCAAGCAGGACCCGGCCGGCTATGCTAAGCGGGCGACGGAGGAGTGCCTGCGCTATGATCCGCCCGTCAAATCAATCCAGCGCATTGCGGCGCAGGATGTGGAGCTGCGGGGCAAGGTCCTGCGACAGGACGACCGCCTCCGGTGGTTTATTTCTTCCGCCAACCGTGACCCCGAGGTGTTTGCGCACCCGGAGACTTTTGACATCACCCGGGACCCGAACCCGCATGTGGCTTTTGGGTCTGGAGTCCATCACTGCCTAGGCGCGACCCTGGCGCGGCTGGAGGGTCAGGAGGCCTTCAAAGCCCTGGCAGAGCGCTTCCCCACCTTGTATGGAGAAACAGAGGAGCTGGAATACCAACCCAGCATGACGTTCCGTTCGCTCAAATCCCTGCCCGTGACCTGGTAAGAGGGTGGCGGCAGGGTATGCACGAGGATACGGGCGACGCAGAGGAGACACGATGCAACTGACACAGGCGCAGATTGAGCAGTTCGACCGCGATGGCTATCTTTTCTTTGCTAGCCTGTTCACCCCGGAAGAGATCCAGGTCTTGCTTGACGCGGTGCCCCAGCTCTATGCCCAGCACCGCCCGGAGAACGTGCGCGAGAAGGGCAGTGACGCAGTGCGCACGAACTTCGCCGCACACATGTATAGCAAGCCTTTTGCCCGACTTGCCCGTCATCCGCGCATGGTCAAACCGGTCATGCAGATCTTTGGTGAGCCGGTGTACATGCATCAGTTTAAGATCAACGGCAAGATGGCCTTCGAGGGCGACCTCTGGCAGTGGCACCAGGACTATGGCACCTGGAAAAATGACGACCTCATGCCCGAGGCGCGCGCCATGAATGTGGCGATCTTTCTCGATGAGGTCAACGAGTTCAACGGCCCACTGATGTTTATTCCGGGCAGTCATAGGCTCGGCGTACTCGACGCTGAGCACGATGTCACGACCACCAGCTACCCGCTGTGGACGATTAACCACGATACTATCCGTAAGCTGGTCGAGCGTGGCGGCCTGGTGGCCCCTAAAGGTCCGGCTGGATCGATGATCCTGTTCCACGGCTGCCTGGTGCACGCCTCGACGGCCAACCTGTCGCCCTGGAATCGGGTCAGTGTCTACTTGAGCCTGTGTGCGGTGTCGAATCACATCCGGCGCTTCAAGCGGCCAGAGTACATCGCGCATCGCGACTTCACGCCGATCGAGTGCCTGCCCGACGACTGCCTCCTCAAGGACTACGACGTGCCGCTGCCCTGGCAGGACGGTACGCCCGAGGCAGCGTTGCAACCTGCGCTCGCCAGCTAGCCGGAGGGACACGTAGAGAGGAGGGACAGCATGCCTGTGCAGACATTTGCCCCCATGACCAAAGACTTCGCGACCTTTGACTGTGATGCCCACGTGACGGAACCCCCCAAGATCTGGGAGCGGGCCCATGCGTACCTGACCAAGGACGAGTTAGAGGCCCTCAAGGCTACGATCTGGTGGGACGCCGAGAGCCAGCAGCTCATCGTCAATGGCAAGGCTGGCGCTGGCATTGGCTCCCCGCGTCGCGGTGGAATTCCCGGCACCATGCGGGTCATCACCAACGCTGGGCCTGGCGTCAAGCATGACATTCAGCGTGCCCTTAACGTGCGCAACCTCAATCCCAAGACGGTGCTCACCCAGGAGCACGTGGCGTATCTAGACCACGCTGGTTCCTATGAGCCCGAGCCCCGCCTGCGGGACATGGACATCCAGGGCATTGACCAGGTGATGATCATTCCCACGGACATCGATACCTACCCATGGCTGCAGAATGCCCTGGGCGCCAAGGCCTTCTGTAAGGCTTATAATCAGTGGGCCTATGAGTACACTCTGGCGGACCCGGAGCGGCTCTTCTTTGCCGCCTTACTCCCCATGCAGAACCCCCAGTACGCTGTGGAGGAGGTCTACCGCGTGGCTGCCCAGGGGTGCCGCGTCGCCCTCGTCCGCCCGATGGACGCCATGGGCAACTACCCCATTCAGCCCAAGTATGAACCCGTGTGGAATGCCTTGGAGGAGACGGGCCTGGTCTACGGCATGCACCCCTTCCCGGCCGGCGGCAATCTCAAACCCCCGGGCTACGCCGAGCAGTATTCTGGCGCCGAGCTGATCCGACGTACCATTTCCACCTCCGGTCTCCAGCACTCGTTCCTGTCGAATGTCCAAAACTTCCAGGCCGAAGCCGCCCTGTGGGTCACAACGGTGTTGATGACGGGCTTCTTTGAGCGGCATCCCAAGATCAACGCCGCAGTGTTTGAGGCCTCGTCCACCTGGCTGAGCTTCCTGGTGGACGAGTGCGACAAGGCCTACAGGCTCTATCGCAACGAGCGCCAGCTGCCCCCCCTGAAGCGCCTGCCCAGCGAGACCTTCTGCCAGCACTGTATCACTGGCTTCGAAGGGGATGAGGCCCCGCCGGCGCGCTTCCCCGAGTTCTATAGAGACATCCTGGCCTGGTCCTCGGATGTCTATCACCACGACGGCGATGATGCCTGGCGGGCCATCGAGACCATGCAGCAGTGCGGGTTACCCGTCGCCGACCAGGCCAGGTTCCTGGGGGCTAACGCCCGCCGCCTGTACAACATCCAGCCGCCCACGACGATCATCCGGGAGCGGGTCTGTGAAATTCAGCGGCCTGACTGGTGGCCCACCGAGGAGGAAATCAAAGCGTCCCTCAGGCCAGAAGCCTCTGTCACCCGTCGGTAGCCGACTGCAGGGAGGACGAGTAGCGTGCCTGCTCATGTATGAGGAGGGGCCATGACAACACAGAAGCGCTTTGCGGTCTTTGACGGTGACTCACACGTGGTGGAGCCGCGGGACGTGTGGGAGAAATACCTGGACCCTGAGTACCGCGTGCTGGGGAAACACGCCCTGTGGCGGGAAGATGGGAAAACCAACTCCTACCTCAAGGTCAACGGCGAGATGTTCCGCGATACGATGAACTCCAACATCCCCCGGCATGCCATCTGGCGGCCCGGGACGACCTGGGATGCCATCGGTGAGTTGGACCCACAGACCCGTCATGCGATGAACGAGGGTGCCTGGGACCCCCAGGCACGACTCCGTGACATGGACGCGATGGGGGTGGATCAGACTCTGCTCTACCCCACCTGGTTTGCCGAGGGTTTTCACTTGGTGCACGACCCGGACGTGGCCTACGCCCTGGCCCGGGCATACAACAACTGGATCGCCGATTTCTGCCAGGCAGCGCCGGACCGGCTCTTTGCTGCTGCCATGGTGCCGCTCCAGAACATGGACTTCGCCCTGGAGGAGCTGCAGCGGGTGGCCAGGATACCGTGCTTCTGCGGCGCCTTTCTCCGGCCCATGTTTATTGAGGGCCGCTACTTTACGCATCCCTACTACGATCCGCTCTGGGCCGAGCTGGAGAGTCTAGGCCTGACGGCCGCGGTCCACTCGACGCCGGGTCTGTGGAACCCGGAATGGACCTCCCACGGCCCGTTTTTCGAAAAAATCAGGGGCCGGCTCCATCAAGCCCCGCTCATTGGCGGAGGCGTCGGGCCCTTTGCTGGCGGAGGGAGCGGCCTGCAAGGAGCAGCCTTCTTTGCTGGAACGGTGCCGCTCGGCCATCCTCTGGCGCCGATCCTGTCCTACTGGTTGGACAATCACATGTTCGTCGCGTCCACATTGATCGGCTTTACGGTGATGCAACGCTATCCCAGGATGAAGGTGGTGGTGGCGCACGGCAAGGCCTCGTGGATGGAGGAGGTTTTGGAGAAGATGGAGGCCTCGACGCGGGTGATCCCCCTCCTGCATACCTATCCTGTGCGCACGGACCCCGAAGAGATGTGGGAGGAAGGTCAGGTGATGCTGGGGTTTGACGCCGAGGAGCGGCTCATCCAGAAGCTACCGCACGACTTCGCTGAAAAAGTCGTCTGGGGCTCGCGCTATCCACACCACGATACCACGAGCGCCTGGGACGCTATCGCGCTGCTGACCCAGGCCAATGTCGAGGAATCCCTCATGGCGCGCATGATGGGAGGGAACGCGGCCCAGCAGTTTGGCATTGAGCTAGTACAGAAGATTGGCGCCTAAAGGAGTGACGCCATGCACACGATCTAAGGGTGTTTGTCTGCCCCTCTCTGCCCTGGTTCTGCCCTGCCCGTCTGTGCCAGTGCGGCTTCCGCCTGCGGGAGCCAGAAATGCATCTCCATGGCACGGTATAGCGCAATGGCAGTGGACAACTCAGCGTGCGCCTGCTCCTGCTGGCCTGTCCTGGTGTACAGCGTGCCGAGGCCAAGGTGGCAGTGCGCCTGGAGTGGACGCATGCCGAGTTCCTCGGCCAGGGCGAGGGCCTGGTGGTAATGGGTTTCAGCGGCTTCGACCTCTGGGGGCTCCCGGCGCGCATGGCTCTCGCCGAGGAGCCGCAGGGCGTAGGCTTCGTGGCCCCGTTCCTGATGGGCTCGGGAGAAGTCAAGGGCGTGCCGTGCCTGGGTGTGCGCCTCGTCCAGCCGGCCAGCCAGCAGATATGCCTCGCTGAGCCAGGCGACCCGGAGCGCATGGTCGAGCATCAAACGTATTGCTATGCCCTGCTCGACCGCCTGCTCCAGCAGCGGCAGGGCCTCGGCGGTCCGTCCAGCGAGTGCATAGGCCGCACCCAAGGGCGCGGCGACCCAGGGGACTCCGAGCCCGATGTGCGCCTCCTGCACGAGATCGAGGGCGCGTTCGAGCACAGGGATGGCCTGGTGGAGGTCCCCTTTGCCCAAATACCGAAAGCCAACGGCCCAATACGCCACAACCCGGCTGTAGGGGTGGTCGGCGCCCTCGGCAATTCGCACCCCTTCCTCAGCGGGCACCCTCCCCTCGGCGAAGGCGCCGCACTCGGCAAGGTTGCGGGCGAGGTGACTGCGGGAAACCGCAGAGAACACCCCAGTCTGGCCAAAGCGCTCATGGAGTAGCTCACCGCGGAGACACGCCACGTTCTTTTGGAGGCACTCCACCGCCCGAGGATAATCCCCCAGGCTGCAGTAGATCTGCCCCAGGGAGTTCTGCGCCGAGACCGTGAGGCCAACGTCCCCCAGATCTGCGGCAATCGCCAGGGCGCGCTGACCAGACGCGAGGGCATGGTCCGGATCGCATGCCTGCAAAAAATAGGCGAGCAGATAGGCAGAGACCCGCCCCAGCCGGTGTTGATCGCCCAGGGCTCCAGCAAGGACTGCGGCTTCCTGCAAATCGGCGAAGATCCGCTCGATCTCGCCCAGGGGCCAGAGCGCGCTGCGCAGGTCGAGGCGGAGATCGATGGCCTGCGCCTGGGTGTCCGGACGCTCTGGGAGACGCTGCAGCGCGCCCAGCGCCTGCTCAAAGTACGTCACTGCCTCGCGATATGCTGAGTGGGCTATAGCCTTGGTCCCAGCCTGGCGGTAGTACACCACGGCCTTGTCCCACACCTCACCCCGCAGGGCGTGGTGGGCCAGTCGTTCGACCTGCTCGGTCAGCCGGTCGGCATACAGCTCCTCCATAGCCGCCACAATGCGGGCGTGCAGCCCCCGCCGCCGCTCCTGGAGGAGGCTGCTGTACGCCACCTCGTGGGTGAGGGCGTGCTTGAAGGTGTACTCCCGCTCGGGGAACAGGCGCGTCTCGTAGAGAAACTCGGCCCCCTGGAGCTGGGTCAGACTGCGGTGCAGCGCCTCCGCTGAGCAGTCGGCAATGGCCTGGAGCAAGACCAGGGGCACCTCATGGCCAATGACCGCTGCCGTCTGGAGCAAGTGTTTGGTCTCCAGGGGCAGGCGGTCGATGCGTGCCGCCAGCACGGCCTGGACGGTGGCGGGCACCTGAATGGTCGGGAGGTCCCGGGCTATACGATAGGCTCCTGGCGCGCCGACCAGTACCTGGGTCTCCACCAGCGTCCGCACCGTCTCCTCCAGAAAGAAGGGGTTCCCGGCCGTCCGTTCGATCAAGAGCTGCTTGAGCGGCGCCAGGCTGGGGTCATGCCCCAGCAGCGCCTGCAAGAAGGCGTCGGCGCTCGCTGGCGGTAGCGGATCGAGTCGGAGCTGCGAGTAGTAGGTCTTGTTGCCCCAGTCGTGTTGGTATTCGGGGCGGTAGTTGACTAACAGCACGAGGCGGGCTGTCGGCAGGCTGTCGACGAGGGTATCAAGCAGGGCCTGGGTCTCAGCATCAATCCAATGCAGATCCTCAAACACCAGCAGCAGCGGCTGCACCTGGCTTTCGCGCAGTAGCAGGCGCTTGAGCGCCTCGAGCGTGCGTTGCCGCCGCTGCGGTGGATCGAGTTGCCGGAAGGGACTGTCGTCTGGCAGAGCGTCGAGAAGCGCCAGGAGGGCAGGGATCGCATCCTGCAGCCGCTCATCGAGCGTTAGCACCTGCCCGGTCACCCTGGCCCGGACAGTGCGGGTGTCGTCGTGATCCTCCACATGGGCGTAGCGCTTGAGCAGATCGATGACGGGGAAATAGGGGGTCGCCTTGCCGTAGGACACCGAAGCGCTCTCCAGCACCAGCCAGTCCCGGGTGCGGTGGGAGTGCACCACCTCGTACACCAGGCGCGACTTGCCCACGCCAGCCTCCCCGACGCACGC
>Ga0075428_100008035_pt1 | contig 11708 bp, 10 predicted proteins | sample RhiMetdeltSRZDD2_FD_75291 | JGI IMG/M metagenome (GOLD analysis project Ga0075428, IMG submission 75291) | Populus rhizosphere microbial communities from Tennessee, USA - Rhizosphere MetaG P. deltoides SRZDD2 | ecosystem: Host-associated > Plants > Roots > Rhizosphere > Soil | place: USA...
TGCTGTATTTAGCTGCGTTTCGCGGTCAGACACCAGAGGTATCGCCGGCACCAGAGGAGTCAGAGTCGTTTGGTCGGGGTCAGATTCGTTGAATTCGAGAGCCGTCACGGCCGAGCCTCTCACATTCAACGAGTCTGACCCCTTTGGCGCAGAGATCTCGAATTCAAACGACTCTGACCCGTTTGATTCTGAACCGCAGCGCTTCTACCAGTCGAACCCTTGCTTCACGAAGCTCGACCAGGTAACCCGCTCACGCTGCGTCCCATCGGCGAAGATCGTGTAGATCTGCACTTCATCGTCCCAGGTCGGTCGGAAATCCAGATAGGCGATCTGCGTCCCGTCCGGCGACCACACCGGGAACTTGTTCGGCGTGACGTTCGGGACCGAGCGGACGAACGTGTCATTCGACCCGTTCGCGCGAATGGTCCGGATCTGCGAGACGGTCGAGGACCCGAGCGGAGACACCGAGTATACGATCCGATTGTCGCCCGGCGCGGGGTGCCAGTCCGCTCCGCTGCACCACGTTCCCTGGACGGTACAGCTCGTGACCTGGTGGGGATTCGCGCCGTTCGCGTTCATCACCCAGACCTCGGACTGCCCGCCGGGCCCGCCATCGGGCGCGGCGGCGTACACGATCTTGCTCCCGTCCTGCGACCAGCTCGGCACGTAGCTGCCGAACTCGTGGAACCCGAGCTGCTGAACGCCGGTGCCATCGGCGTTCATGACGAACACTTGCGGTGCGCCACCGTTCACATGCCGCTGGAAGACGATCTTCGACCCGTCGGGCGACCAGCGCGCATAGTAGCCGGGACCATGCGTCACGTTGAGGGTCCCGTCGGCCTTCATGATCATGAGCGTGAGAACGCCGTTGATCTTTCGGCTATACACGACCTTCAGATGATCTGGGGACCACGACGGCAGCGATCCGCCAAGACCAAGGCCCTGCGTGATCTGATTCTGCCACGACCCATCGGGATTCACCCGAAAGATCTGCGGGCCGGTGTTCGTCACGGCGCCGTACACGATCTGCTTCTTGAGCAGATCGAGGATGATGCCCGCCGGCTTGGCCGGAACGCGCGAAGCGTCCGGCGACAACGGCGGTGGTTCGCTGCAGGCCGCGAGCAGGCCTGCGAGCGTGAGCAGCGCCACGCGCCGGAGCGCCAAGGCTCCGCCGGCGATGGCGTGAAATGATCGAGACACGACAATCCTCCACGAGTTGACTTGGGTCGATATGCCTGTGTCGGCATCGGCGTGGCCGATCCGACGGGCGCAGCATACGACCGCCCCATCTCGCGGAGTTCTCCCGGCTACCTCGCGGCGATCAATTCCGCTTGGCGGTTTCGATTCGAATCTTCTTCAACGCCACCGAGTCGGCCGGGAGCTCGTCGGACCCGCTCGGCATGTCGTTCAGCTTCAGGAGATACGCGACGACCTCGATGTATTCCTGGGGCTGGAGGCTTCCCGGCTCGTTTTTCGGCATCCGGGTCACGATGAACTGGTAGAGCTCGGACAACGGCTTCCGGTCCCACCACGTGGCGAACGTGGTGCCGGTGTGCGACTCGGGGGTGTGACAGCTCTTGCACTGCATCAAGTACGTGTCGCGTCCACGTACCGCCTGGTCCGCGGTGTAGACGCCAGACGCCGTCGACCGCGTTGGTTCGGGGGCAGACGACTGTGCCCCGGCGCGGTGGGTCAACGCGCCGGCAGCAGCCAGCGCCACAACCCACGCACTGGCGCAACGCATCAGCTGGCCCCCATATCACACGGTCTCATCCCCAAGTATCTAGTCGCGGGTCAGCCTTGACACCACCTCCCAGGGCGCCAACGTGTCGGTTGACGCCGCCGCGCCTGTTTGAATCCTCGACCCGGAGTCGCAGTGGTCCGCCGCCCAGTCACCTTGGCGTTGATCCTTTCGCTCACGGCCAGCGTCGACCGAAACGCGGGCGGACCGGTCGAGCGCGTCAGGGCGAACGACAATCGCCAGGCCGCCGGTTCCCTGCGCGATGGCGTGCTCACGGTGCGACTCCAGGCGCGCGTCGGCGACTGGCACCCCGATGGCGACGAGGCTCCGGGAGCCCAGGTCCCCGCGTTTGCGGAGGATGGGAAAGCGCCGCAGGTCCCCGGCCCGTTCATCCGGGCCGTCGCCGGAACGCAGGTGAGCGTGACCATCCGCAACATGCTGCCTGACGACACGCTGCACGTGCACGGGCTTTACACGCGCGAGCCCGGTCGCAGTGCGGCCGCGCCGATCGAGCTGGCGCCGGGAGCGGAGCGCACGGTAGAGTTCCTTCTCGCCACGCCGGGCACGTACTACTACTGGGGGACGACCATGCACCGCCCCCTTCGATATCGCGTGCACGAGGACTCGCAGCTCACCGGCGCGATCGTCGTGGATCCGGCCGGCGCGAAGCCACCCGATGACCGCGTCTTCATCATCGGGATGTGGGCCGATACGGTCGGCAGCGCGGTGCCCCACGGCCGACGCCGCGAGCTCGCGGTCATCAACGGGCGGTCCTGGCCGAACACCGAGCGACTCTCCTACACGGTCGGCGACACGGTGCGGTGGCGCGTCATCAATGCCACTGGCGACCTCCACCCGATGCACCTGCATGGCTTCTACTTCCGCGTGGACGCCCGTGGCGCTGAAGCAACGGACACGACCTACGGCGAAGCCGACCGCGAGCGCGCCGTCACGGAGCTCCTGGGTTTTGGCGCAACCCTGGGACTCAGCTGGGTGCCGGACCGCGATGGCAACTGGGCGTTCCACTGCCACATCCCCGAGCACATCCAGCCCCGCGGGTCGCTTGGCACCCTGCCACTGCGCACGATGACGCACAGCGGGAATCACGCGACGCAGGCCATGGGTGGACTCGTGCTCGGCGTTCACGTGTCGCCGCGACCTGGGCAGCCCTCTACCGCGGGTCGCGCCGCGCCCGGGCGTCATCGATTCAGGCTCTTGGTGGAAGAGCGACCGAGCGCGAGTCCGTCCGCCGGACTTCGATTCGCGTTAGGCGACGGCTCTGCGCCGCCGGTGCGAGACTCGGTCGGTCGTCTGGGACCGCCGATCGTCGTGAAGGTCGGCGAGCCCGTGGCGATCGACGTCGTCAACCATTCGTCACATCCGACCGCCATTCACTGGCACGGGGTCGAGCTCGAGAGCTACTTCGACGGGATCGCGGGACTGAGCGGCACGGGGACGCGGCTCGCCCCGGTAATCGCACCGCATGACTCGTTCGAAGTCAGGTTCACGCCGCCGAGAGCGGGCACGTTCATCTATCACAGTCACCTGGACGAGGAACGCCAGCAGCCGTCGGGGCTGGTCGGCCCGATCATCGTGCTCGGCCCGGGTGATCGTTATGATCCCGCGACCGATCTGCTGGCGGTGTTCGCGTCGCCAGCGGATTCACTCGATGAGAGCCGGTCGGTGCTCATCAACGGGCGTCTCGACCCGCTGCCGCTCACGCTGAAGCTCGGGACGTCGTACCGGATTCGCTTGATCAACATCACGACCGCGCGACCGGGTATGCGCGTCGAGCTGCGACGTGATTCGTCGGTGGTCTCGTGGCGCGCGCTCGCGCGGGATGGGGCGGAGCTCCCGGAACGTCGGAAGGTGCTGCGCCGCGGAGTGCAACCGCTCACCATCGGGCAGACGATGGACTTCGAGATCGCCCCACGCGAGCCGGGCGACCTGCGACTCATGGCGATCGCCAACCAGGGCTTTGCGCTGGGAACGCTGCTGCTGCGCGTGACGCCGTAAACGCCTTTGCGCCGTGCCGCAGCTGCGAGCAGCGGGAAGCGCGCAGCTGACCTTCTCGCTTCCGATCCCCGCTCGACATGATGGCTCTCGCCGACCTGCTCGACCTCCTCGATCTCGAGTCGCTCGAGGTCAACATCTACCGCGGCCGCAATCGAGACATCGGGACTGGCCGCGTGTTCGGTGGCCAGGTGCTCTCGCAGGCGCTCGTCGCCGCCCGCCGCACCGTCGACGAGCCGCGTGAGGCGCATTCGCTTCACGGCTACTTCATTCTTCCCGGAGATCTCGCCGCGCCGATCGTCTACTTCGTCGACCGACTTCGCGACGGATCGAGCTTCTCGACGCGCCGGGTCACGGCAATCCAGCACGGCCACGCGATCTTCACCCTCTCGGCGTCCTTCCAGATCGCCGAGCCCGGGTTCGAGCACGACGTGCCGATGCCTCACGTGACACCGCCCGAGCAGCTCAGGAACGAGCTGGAGCTGATCCGCGGTATGGCCGACCGGATTCCCGAGTCGCTGCGGAAGGTCATCACGCAGGATCGCCCGATCGACTTCCGCCCCGTCTCGCCGATCGACCCATTCCACCCGGAGAAACGCGACCCCGTGCGCCACATATGGCTGCGCGCGATCGACCGCTTGCCGGACGACCCGCTCATCCACCAGGCGGTGCTCGCGTACGCGTCCGACTACGGTTTGTTAGGCACCGCCCTCCTGCCGCATGGCGTGGCGCCCCGGTCCCAAACACTGCAGATCGCGACGCTGGATCACACGGTCTGGGCGCACCGGCCCTTCCGGGCGGACGAGTGGCTGCTGTACTCGATGGACAGCCCGGTTGCTGCCGGGGCGCGAGGGTTCACGCGCGGTGCGTTTTATACGCGCGACGGCCAGCTCGTCGCGTCGGTGGCGCAGGAGGGCCTCCTGCGTCCTCGCGACCCGGGGTCGAGGGTTCGGAGTCCTTGATGCTGGTGGGTGGGGAACCCGAACGACGTATGACATCCGCGGGATCCTTGGATCCCGCCGGATGCCGTAAGCCGCTCTCGACAGCCCGTCGAGTGTCAGGTGCTCTGACTCTCTTGTTGAACCGGCTCACGTCGATCTGTGCGTAGCAGTCGGCGGTAGAAGCCGTACAGGCCCCACAACGCAGCGACGACGATCAGCGCGAGCATCAGCGCCCGCATCGCGCTTACCGCGAACATCGCGTCGATCGTGGGCCACTCGAGCTCGTACTGCCTGAGTGCTGCGCCGCGGTCGAGCATCCAATGCCACGCCGTGTGCGCCACGAGCGCCGACAGGAGGATCGTGGCCATGCGCTCTGCCACGACGTACTTGAAGACCAGCGCCAGCGCCGGGATCGCGATCCCCAGCACGAAGAGCTGCCCGAGCTCCACCCCGACGTTGAACGCGACGAGCGACGTCGCGAGGTGAGAACCCGCGAACTGCAGCGACTGCCGCAGGATGAACGAGAAGCCGAAGCCGTGCACGAGCCCGAACGCGAACGCGATGATCCATCGCCGCTCGACTTTCGCCCCGACGATGTTCTCGAACGCCATGTACACGATCGAGAGCGCGATCATCACCTCGATGAGCGGCGGGAACCACAGCGCGTCGGGTGCGAGCCCACTGGCCGACGCGATGAGCGTGATCGAGTGAGCGACCGTGAACGACGTCACGATCGCGATCAGCGGACGCGGCCTCCGGAACGGGATCACCAGACAGAGCACGAACAACAGGTGATCGAGGCCGTCCAGAATGTGCTGGAAGCCGAGCGCGACGAAGCGGAGCGCCGCCTGGTACCAGCGCGGGTCCAGCCGAACGAGCCCTGGGTCGCCAAGGTACTCGAACACCCGCTCCGCGCCGTTAGGCGTCACGAAGCGGAGCACCGTCGTGGTTCGCACTCCCAGGTGCGCGAGCGCCGGGCGGATCGAGAACCTCGACGTCGCGGACGTGATGGGGTACTCGATCATCACGTCGAGCATCGCCTGCTTCCACGGCAGATCGATCGAGTCGGCGAGCGCAGGGCCGAGCACGCTCGCCACGGCGGCGTCGTAGGATCTGAACGATCGGTCGGACGGCAGCGACAGTCGCGCCGCGGTCACCTGGCGCAGCTCGAGCGGCCGATCGTTTTCGTAAACCTCGACGTAATCGGCAACCCACACCCGCCCGGCGTTCTTGAGCTCCGGGTTCACGCTCGGGAGATCCAGGTAACCCGGGCCACGAAGCACGAGCTCGAAGTCGCGGATCGATTCCAGCGGCACACGAACGACGAGCCGCAGGCGCCCCGGTTCAGGTTTCACGAACGCGAGCACCGTGACCGACGGCGGGATCTCGTGCGCGAATGGGCGCGACGGGAATCCGAGCGTCATCGCGAACGCGATGGCCGTGACCCGGAACAATCGTGACGTCAGAAGACTCGTTCCCTTCACCACTCCTCCCCTATCCTCCGCGATTCTGCAGACGAGTATAGCTCAGTGACGCGGCTCGGCCAGTTGCCGGCTACGGATGCCACAGTCCGCCTCTGGGTGCACCCGTCGGGCGTGGCATTGCGGAGCCCATCGCTCGGGGAGCTCACCTCTATTGCGATCGGACAGCTCGTCGAGGCAGGCGAAGCACCCAGCGCAGATACCGCGAAGACGGCGTCCTGAGGCGGCGAAAGGAGTAGCACGGTCTCACCGCCCGCACGGCGCGACCGAGGATCTGGACGCGCCTGACCGCGGGACGGTAGAATCCCGCGACGTCACTTCGAGCGTTCGCACCCACTCCCCGGAGCCAGTCGATGACGCAACCGCGGACCATCACTCTGGCGGTCACTCTGATCGGATCCATTGTCGCGCTTGGCGTCGGCCAGCGCGCGCTCGTCGCGAAGGTGCGATTGCAGACCGTGCAGGCACCACGCTTCGAGGTCGACCCGATGTGGCCCAAGCCGCTGCCCAATCACTGGATTCTCGGGTCCACGATCGGCGTCGGCGTGGACTCGCGCGATCACGTCTTCATCATCCACCGCGGGGACTCGACGCTGAATCAGCGAACCGAGGTCGGCGCGGATGCGAAGCCGCCGTTAGGCGATTGCTGCCGGTCCGCGCCGCCCATCCTCGAGTTCGACCCCGACGGCAACCTCGTTAAGGCGTGGGGTGGTCCGGGCGAAGGTTACGTGTGGCCCGGCTCGAATCACGGCCTCACGCTCGACGACAAGGACAACGTCTGGATCGGCGGCAACGGTGATAGCGACTCGCACATCCTCAAGTTCACGCACGACGGCAAGTTCCTGGCGCAGTACGGCGTCCCCGGGCAGAAAGCGAACAGCAACGACTCGACGCACTTCGGTCGCGTGGCGAAGATCTCGTTCGACCCGAAGGCGGGCGAAGCGTTCATCGCCGACGGCTACGGCAACAAGCGCGTCGCCGTGATCGACATGGCGACCGGAAAGCTCAAGCGGTACTGGGGCGCCTACGGCGCAAAGCCCGATGACACCCGCCTGCCACCCTACGACCCCTCGGCGCCGCCGGACAAGCAGTTCCGTAACCCGGTACACTGCGCGGAGCCGACGCTCGATGGCCTGGTCTACGTGTGCGACCGGCCTAACGACCGGATCCAGGTGTTCCGCAAGGATGGCTCGTTCGTAAAGGAGCAGCGCATCGCCCCGGCGACGCGTGGCGACGGCTCGGTGTGGGATATCGCCTTCTCGCGCGACCCTCAGCAGAAATACCTGTTTCTGGCGGACGGGAAGAACGAGCGCGTGTACGTGATGGATCGCCAGTCGCTGGAGATCCTGACGAGCTTCGGCGATGGCGGCCGCCAGCCCGGCCAGTTCTTCGCCGTGCACAGCATCGCGACGGACTCGAAGGGCAACATCTACACGACCGAAACCTACGAAGGAAAGCGCGTACAGAAGTTCGTGTACAAAGGCATCGGCTCCGTCTCTCGTGCCAACCAGGGCGTACTCTGGCCAAAGCGGTAGTACTTCTGTACGGGTTATTGCTTACTGGTAACTCCTCACAGGTAACAGGTTACTGGTAGTGGTTACAGCTAATTAGAACCCTCGGGATGCCTCTCTCTGCGAGATGAGCATCCCGAGCGTTCAATAACCAATTACCAATACCAGTAACCTGTTACCTGTGGCTCTTCTGCTCGCAACCAATTACCTGTGGTTCTTCTGCTCGGCTGTCCACAGGTCGAGCAGATACCTGGCGATACTATCCCTTCGTGGAACTCGGAGGGTTGCGGTGTCGTCCTCCCACTCGCCGAACTCCGAGACCTGTGCGGCAGTGAACCAGCGCGCGTCCTCCAGCTCGTCCGCGTCGAGTACGATCTCTTCGGTCTCGGCAACGGCGCAAAAGCCCACCATCATCGAGAACGGAAACGGCCACGGCTGCGACGCCTGGTAGCGAACGTCGCTCACGCGCACGCCTGTTTCCTCCCACACCTCCCGCGCCACCGCGTCCTCGAGGCTTTCACCCGGTTCCACGAAGCCCGCCAACAGTGAATACGCACCGCTCGGGAGACGCCGGTGGCGGGCGAGCAGGCAGCGAGCCGGCTGGTCGCCCACCGCGGGGCGCGTGACGAGCATGATCACCACCGGGTCGGTCCGCGGGAACGACTCCGCTCCGCATCCAGCCGTCGTGCATCGACGAACATGCCCGGCGCGCTGGCTTTCCATCGGCGATCCGCAGCTGCTGCAGAAGCGATGGCGCCTATGCCACCCGAGCATCGCGCGGGCATAGGCCAGCATCGCAGCCTCCGGCGCCGGAACCAGCCATCCGATCCGGCGGAGATCGGTGAACTCACCGGCCTCCAGGATCTCGGGGACCTCGGCGATGATTTCGCTCGACACATCGACGCCGAACACGGGAACTTCGCCGTCGAGTCCGAGGAACACCCAGCTCGCGCCGTTCGCGATCACACGTTCTCGTACCGCCGAGAGCGGGACGATGGCGGCGCGGGTGTCCTCGCGCCGGTCGGCTCGGGTCACGAGGTTCTGGTCGGCGTGGATGAGCACGGCGGTCGCCGCGTCGCTCACGAGGGCGGCGGAAATCCAGTCATCATCCTCGCGCAGCTTGGCCGCGCGATCGAGCATACCGCCCGCGTAGCGGACGCGTGACATTAGCAGACTGAAATGGGTTACGGTCGGCCGGAAGCGCCAGTCAGGCTGACAGGAAACTATCGGGCCCGCCCTGCTCGATGGCGTCGGCAAACCCTTCAGGAGAGTACCATGTCCTTCCCCGTAGTGCACAACGTCGCGGTCCTCGTGAGCGGCGTCGTCATCTTCCTGCTCGGCGGCCTCTGGTACTCGCCGTTGCTGTTTGCCAAGCGTTGGGTCGCGTTGATCGGGAAGTCGGAGGAGGAGCTCAAGGCGAAGGCGGGCAACATGCCCACGAGCTACCTGGTCGTGTTTCTGTGCGGAGTCCTCACGGCGTGGGTCATGGCGCTCGTGATCGGCAACTTCTCGCCGGCGACCACGGTGGACGGTGCGGTGATCGGGGCGCTGTGCTGGCTCGGGTTCGCCGGAGCGACGAGCTTCGGAACGGCGCTCTTCTCCGGCAAGCCGAAGGCGCTGTGGCTGATCGACTCGGGGTTCAACCTCGCGGCATTCGTGATCGCGGGGATCATCCTCGCGGCGTGGCGATAGCGGGGCGTTAGGTCGTTTCCCGCTTTTCGGTGGATTGAGGCGAAGCGGTCCCTGACGAACCGGGCGGTGCATGCATTGCACTGGAGCCGGTCATGTCTGGATACCGAATTGGCTGCGCCGGATGGGCCATCCCCAAGGCCCACAAGTCCGAGTTTCCCGATGACGGATCGCACCTCCAGCGATACGCCGCGCGGTTCTCCGCGGTCGAGATCAACTCGAGCTTCTACAAACCGCATCGCCCTGCCACGTACGCCCGATGGGCGGCGAGCGTTCCCGATGACTTCCGGTTTTCCGCCAAAGTCCCGAAGACAATCACGCACAAGCAGCGACTCATCGACACCGCCGCGGTGCTCGATGCATTTCTGGCCGAGGTGACCTGCCTCGGCCCGAAGCTCGGATGTCTGCTCGTGCAGTTGCCGCCGAGCCTCGTGTACGACGCCCCAACGGCCGAGCGCTTTTTCGAAAGGTTCCGCGCGCGCTATGAGGGTCCGCTCGTGATCGAGCCGCGGCATCCGAGCTGGTTCACGCCGGAGGTGGTGTCACGCTTGTATGCGCATCGCGTCGGGCAAGTCGCCGCGGACCCGGCGGTCGTGCCCGAAGCCGCGGAGCAAGCGGGTTGGCCGGAGCTCATTTACGCGCGGCTCCACGGCTCGCCCGAGATCTACTATTCGACGTACGACGAGCCGTACCTCGATCAGCTGGCGGCGCGGATGCGCGCGTATGCGACAGGCGCGCGCGAGGTCTGGTGCATCTTCGACAACACCGCCCTTTTCGCCGCGACGCCTAACGCGCTGAGCCTTCTCGCGCGTCTGTCGGGCGGTCATCCCGAGCGCAGGCGCTTGTCCTGAGGAACGTCAGCGACGAAGGACGGGATCGCGACCATTACCCATAGAGGGGTCTATCGCATGGCTGGCAGAATCGTCCCGAACATCATGCTGAGCGCCGGATCCGGTCCGCTCCGGATGTCCGCGTTGATCGCCACCACCAGGTCGTATTTCGGGACCACAAAGAGCCACTGCCCCTGCGCACCCGATGCGGCGATCACGAGATCGGTCGTGCTCGCGTCAGGCAACCCGCCGTCGATCGTGTAGAGCCACCACAGATACCCGTAGCTCGACGTCCGCCCGCCTATCCGGTACGTCGGCGTCACGAGCGGTCGCGTGGATTCGGATACCCAGGCTTCCGGCACGACCTGCGTTCCGTTCCACTTCCCTCGCCGCAGCACGAGGTAGCCTACACGGGCGAGGTCGCGGGTGTTCATGTAGAGGCCACCACCCGTGTGCGGCAAAAGATCCGGGAACCCGCGAATCCACTTGTCCCCCGTGACGCCGATCGGACGCAGCAGATACGTCCGGGCGTAGTCGGCGGTGTTCAAGCCCGCGGCGAGCCCGATCGCACCGCCCAGCGCGATCACGCCGCCGCTGTTGTACTGCCAGCGTGTGCCGGGCTGCTCGCGCATTGGCCAGTCGATGACGAACCGTAACCAGTCGGTGCGCAGGTTGTTGAGCTGCTCGAGCGGCGAGCCTCCATAGCTGTCCTCGTTCCAGTCCATGCCCGTCCGCATCGTGAGGACGTCTCGAACCGTGAGCGCTTGCTTGCGGTCATCCAGGTTGGCGATGGGTGCATAACGCGAGTACAGCTCGACGAGCGGCTGGTTGACGCCCCGGAGGTCGCCGCGCGCGATCGCGATTCCGGTGATGAGCGACGCCACGCTCTTGGTCACGGATTGCTCGGTATGGATCGAGTCCGCCGGCCACCCGGCGAAGTACTCATCCGCGATCACGTAGCCTTTGCGCACGATGACGAGCGCGTGCTCCGCACCTAACGACCCGGACCGAAGCTGGGCGACGAGACTCGAGATCGCGCGCTCGTCGACGCCGACCTGGGCAGGCGACGCCGTCCGCCAGCTCGCCGCCGGCCAGTACGACTCGGCGTCAGTGCCGAGTTGCTCGACCGGCGCGGACGCCTCACCTCCACAGGCGACGACAAGGCACGCGGCGAGCACGCCAGCGACCCGCAACGTCAAGCCATTCAGGTGGCACCTCCGCCAGTCGAACGGAGATACAGTGGGGGCGCGGTTTCGCCGCCGGCAACCCCGAACATGAGACTGCCGGTCAATCTGAGGCACCGGACTGCACCCGAGGACATGCGCGTCGCTGTCCTGGTGGCGAGCCATCTCGACATCGCGTACGTTCGCTGGTGCTTCCCTCCGCGCACCGTGCGTGATGAATTCCGAACCCGGGGACACGCGGCTGCCGAAGACGTTTGGGACGGCCTACGCGCTCGAGCGCGAGCTGGGGCGCGGGGGCATGGCGACCGTCTACCTGGC
>Ga0075428_100008036_pt1 | contig 11708 bp, 11 predicted proteins | sample RhiMetdeltSRZDD2_FD_75291 | JGI IMG/M metagenome (GOLD analysis project Ga0075428, IMG submission 75291) | Populus rhizosphere microbial communities from Tennessee, USA - Rhizosphere MetaG P. deltoides SRZDD2 | ecosystem: Host-associated > Plants > Roots > Rhizosphere > Soil | place: USA...
GCGATGCGAAAGCTCCTCGTGGCGGTCTACACCGTCGCCAAGCAGCGGCGCCCCTTCGTCCCCGCCCTCGCGGAGGCGCGCCCATGAAAAAATCGCTTGACGCGCGTCACGGTATCTCACGGCGCGTCGATCCCCAGGTAGACGCGCTGCACCTCGGGGCTGGCCATGACGACCTCGGGCGGTCCGTCCATCAGGCTCCGTCCGAAGTCGATGGCGACCAGGCGGTCCACGGCCGAGCGGAGCGCGTGGACGATGTGCTCGATCCACACGATGGCCACGCCGCCCGCGCGCACGTCGCGGATGACCGCGACGAGGGCGAGGACCTCGGGCTCCGTGAGACCGCCGGCGATCTCGTCGAGCAGCAGCACGCGAGGACGGGTGGCGAGCGCGCGAGCCAGCTCCAGGCGCTTGCGCTCGAGCAGGGTGAGGCTGCCGGCCAGCGCGTTGGCCTTGGCCGCGAGGCCGCTGCGGGCGAGCGCGGCCAGGCAGCCGGAGTAGGCCTCGCGCTCGGACTGGCCGCCGCCGTGCGTGGCGCCGACCACGACGTTCTCGAAGACCGTCATGGCCTCGAACGGGTGGGGGATCTGGTGCGTCAGCGCGATGCCGGCCCGGCAGCGGGCGTGAGCCGGCAGGCGCGTGACCTCGCGGCCCTCGAACAGCACCGCGCCGGCGTCGGGCCGCAGGCGGCCGGCCATCACGTTGAGGGCGGTGGTCTTGCCGGCGCCGTTGGGACCGATGACGCCGACCGCCTCGCGCTCGTCCACCGCCAGCGTGAGGCGATCGAGGACCTGCAGCGAGCCGAACGCCAGCGAGACGTCCTGGAGCGCGAGGAGCGCCGTCGCGCTAGGCCTGGCGGAGCGGCCGCAGCTTGCCGGCCACCGGGATGCTCGGCGCGCTGCGGTTGCTCACGATCGTGATGTCGAAGCGCGGCTCCCTGGCCTTGCCCGGGCCCCACTGGCCGCCGACCAGCGGCGTCTTGGTCACGTTGGGCACCGGGCCCTTGGCCCAGCTGATGGGACCGACGAGCGTGTCCAGGCTGGTGGCCTTGATGGCGGCCACGATCGCGCTCCGGTCGTCCAGGCTCGCCGCGCGCCTGAGCGCGTCGAGGCCGACCTCGAACAGCGCGTGGATGAAGCCCAGCGGCTGCGTCCACTGCTTCTTGGCCTGGCGGGTGTACTCGGCCGCGAAGGCGGCGGCGGTGGCGCCGGTGAGCGAGGACTTGAACGGGTGCTGCGGCGTCCACCACACCTCGGTGGACATGCCGTCGCCCAGCTCGCCGAGCGCCTCCACCGAGCGCGGGAACAGCAGGGCCTTGCCGATGCTCGCCACCTTGGGCCGGAATCCCTGCTGGGCGGCCTGCTTCCAGAAGGTCGTCCAGTCCGGCGGGATCGGCACGCCGGTGACGATCTCGACCTTCTCTCGCTTGAACGTCGCGATCTGCGCCGAGAAGTCGTCGGCCAGGTTCGGATAGCGTCCGGGATCCACGACCCTGTAGCCGGCCTTGGCCAGGGCCGGCGGGAAGCCGCGCTCCTTGTCACCCCACGCGTTGCCGTCGCCGTCGTTCGGCCACAGCGCGCCGACGACCTTGTTGGTCTCCAGCGAGCTCCACATGTCGATGAAGACGCCGATGATGTCCTCCAGCCCCCAGAAGAAGTGATAGGTCGACTTGAAGCCGACGTCGGGCTTGCCACCGCGCGCGAAGAACCACGGCTGCCACGGGCACACGGAGGAGATGGCCGGCGTGCCGTTGACCTCGCACTGGTCGGAGACCGGATTGGTCGTCTCCGGCGTGCTGGCGACGAGCATCAGGTCGACCTTGTCCGACAGGATGAGCCGCGAGGCCACCTCGGCCGCGCGGTTGGGATCCGACTGGCTGTCGCGCACCAGGATCTCGACCGGATGCGTGGCGCCGCGGATCTCCAGGCCCTTGCCGATCGCCTTGCGCACCCCGCCGACGACGAAGCTGTCGGCCTCGCCGAAGCCGGCCAGCGCCCCCGTCTGCGGACTCACGTACCCGATCTTGATCGCTCGCTTCGCCTGCGCCCACCCCGGTACGGGCCACGTGACCACCGCCGCGCCCGCCGCCCCGAAGCGCAGAAACTCCCGCCGCCCCACCTTCGCCCGCTGCCCCATGTCATCCTCGCTTCCGAGATCACCCTCGCCCTTGTCGTCGTCCTCGCCTCTTCCGAGCGCCGGCTCCGCCGGCGCAATCCTTGCTCTGGGGTGAGGCAGGCGCAGTGCGGGCCGTCAGGCCCGCAGGCGCCGTCGGAAGGGGGGCGAAGCCCCCTCCGAGTCTCTAAAACTGCACCGGCGTCGGCGGCATCTTGCCGCTGGCGTAGAGCTGCGGCAGCTCGGGCGAGGCGTTCTCCCACACCAGGAGCATCGAGCGCTTCGGCGAGAAGCCGCGGTGGCGGATGTCGGCCGGCATGGCGGCGACGTCGCCGGCCCGCATCGTCACCCGAGCCCGGACCGCGCCCGTCTCGCGGTCCTCGACCTCCCACTGGATCTCGTCGCTCAGCTGCACGAACCACTCGACCCGGTCGTTGCCGTGGATGACCGGCAGGACGTACTCCTCGGTGGTCGGGCAGTAGAGGCTCGCCTTGCACACCGACACGATCGAGGGGTTCCACGTCACGTCGGAGCGCGAGAGGTAGGCGAAGAGGTTGAAGGACACCACCTCGTTCTCGAACCCCGGCTCGGCGACGACCTGGGGCGCGTCCTGGGGGACGTCGAGGAAGTGCCGGTTCACCGGGAAGCCGTTGTCGTCACTGCGGGTCGGCTCGTCGCCGGGAGCGCCGATCATGCGCTTGGCCGTCACCCGGTGGCGCGTGATCGCAGCCTTGTTGCTGCCGTTCTTGGGCCCGAAGGCGCTGCCGGTCTCCTGGGGGCTGGCGAAGGGGTCGAAGCCGGCGTTCGTCCAGTCGTCCAGCATCGCCTCGAACACGCGCTGGATCAGCGGGGTCGTGAAGCGCTCGCTGTGGTCGAGCTTGGCCCCGCGGTAGTGCTCGTTGAAGCGGCCGGCGAACAGGTCGACCGAGCCGTAGTGGTTCACGGTGCCGACGACCGCGTCGAAGTTGACGATGCCGTAGAAGAAGCCCCAGGCGATGTCGCGCTGCAGGGCGCGCAGGAACGCGTCGACCGGCAGCATGTGGTGCCCCTTGGGCCACGCCACGTGCGCGAAGTACTCGTCGCGCGTGAACGTGAAGCCGCCGAGCGTGAACGTGCGATAGCCGTGCTGGTTGGGCTCGATCGAGCCGATCTCGGGCAGCGTCTCCGTCGTGCTCATGTCGGGCTGGCCTCCTCGTCTGCGCGTCAGCGGGCCGGCTGCGGCGTGGTCTGGCAGATGTCCGCCCAGCGCTCCACCGTGTCGGCGCCGGCCAGGGTCTGCAGGAGGACGACGCCGGGTCGCGCGGCGTGGAACTGATAGGCGGCGCCGGCAGGCAGCAGCGTCATGTGACCCCGGCGGGCCCGCACGACCCCCATCTTCCGGCCCGGCGGCGGACCGGACAGCGCGACCGACCCCTTCGTGCCGGCCGGCACCAGCCCGGGGTCGTCGGGCTTCTGCAGGCGGATCTCGACCTCGCCGTCCATCACGAGCGCGAACTCGTCCTGGCCGGGCGCCCGCCAGCCCGAGGTTCCCTCGGCCCGGATGGCCTCGATCACGTACTCGATGTTCTTGCCGACGGCGACCTTCTCGTACGGTCTGGACCTCGAGGCGACCTCGAAGACGTTCGAGAAGACGTAGTTGCGCGCGTCGTCGTTGATGACCTCGACGCCGCCCTTCTGGTAGCGCGCGAGCGACCCGAACCGCGTGGTGTACTGCGCCATATCTGGTCTCCTTTTCGCTCGCCCCGGACCGCGGGGTCACGCTGGTGCGACCTGTGGCCGCGGCCGTTCCGCTCGACGGGGTCGCCGGCGAGCCCGAGCCGGCGGCAGAAGGCGCCGAGCGCCTCCAGTTCCGCCGGGGCCAGCCGGCCCATCTCGCGCACGAGGCCGGCCACGTGGCGCGGAAAGATCTCGTCGATCAGGCCGCGGCCGCGCTGGCTCAGCGTCACGGTCACGAACCGGCGATCGTCGCGCCGGCGCGCCCGCTCGACGAGCCCCCGGCGCACGAGGTTGGCCACGACCACCGCGGTGTTGCCGTCGCTGCGCAGGAGCTTCTGCCCGAGATCACGCTGGCAGAGCGGACCGTGGTGGAGCAGCGCCTCCAGCACACCGAACTGGCCGATCGTCAGGCCCGCCTCGGCCATGACCCCGCCGACCCGGTCCGTCACGGCCTCGGCCGCCCGCATCAGCTTGATGTAGGCATCCAGCGCGACCGTCTCGACCGGAGTGCCAAGGGTACCGCGTCGGCATGGTTCGAATTCGAACGGTTTTGTAAGCCGGGGCCCGGGATGTTGTCAAGGGCGCCGGGCGCTGGCCCCACGGACGGTGCGGGGCCGGATAGGGGGAGAGTGCGGGCGCTAGCGGCCGCTGGCCGAGGGCTCGGACTCCTTGACGCGGAGCCGCTGGACCAGGGCGGGGTAGGACTCGGCGCGGACGATCTTGTTGAACTGCGAGCGGTAGTTCGACACGAGGCTGACGCCCTCGATCACGACGTCGTAGACGAGCCAGCGGCCGTCGACCGCGTGCAGGCGATAGTCCACGGGCACCTCGGTGCCGCTGTTGGTGACGATCGTCGTCTTGACCATCGCCTCGTCGCCGTTGACCGTCTCGGCGCCGTACTGGACCTTTTCGCCCTGATAGTGGTCGATCTTCGAGAAGTACGCGCGCTCCAGGAGGTCGCCGAAGAGCTGGACGAACTCGCGCTGCTCCTCGGGCGTGCGCTCGTTCCAGTGCGGGCCGAGCGAGCGCCGGGCGGTGTCCGGGTAGTCGAACACGCTCTCGGCGATCTTGCGTACCGCAGCCCGCCGCTCGCTGGTCTTGCCCTTCAGGCTCGGGTCACCGAGCACGCGGATCACCTGGTCCACGCCTCGCTTGAGCTGTTCGGTCGGGGCGCCGGCCAGGGCCGGCGCGGCGAGGACGACGACGAGGGCGAGAGTCAGCGCGGCGCGTAGAGTGTTCATGCCGAGCCCAGGGTGCAACGGCGGTGCCACCGAGTAGTGACCGGTGGTAGTCTGCGGGCGTGTCAGGCGACCCGGTTCCGCTCCGTGCGGTCAAGGCGCTGTTCCTCCAGCGCCAGCACCTGGCGCGGCCACGCTCGGCCGCCTTGACCGCCGGACGCCTGTGCCGCTTCGCGCACGACGTGGGTGGTCTGCAGATGGATTCCATCAACGTCCTGGATCGCGCGCACTACCTGACCGTGTGGAGTCGGTTCGGCCCGTACGATCGAGCCCGGCTCGACCGGCTCGTCTACCGGCGACGGCTGCTGTTCGAGTACTGGGCGCACGCGGCCTGCCTGGTTCCGACCGTCACGCTGCCGTGGTGGCGGCGCGCCATGCTCGACTATCGCGTCCGGCACACCGGCTGGTCGGACTGGCTGCGGCGCAACCCGAAGGTCCTCGCGCAGGTGAAGACGGCCATCGCCTCCAACGGCCCGATGGCCGGGGCCGACTTCGAGGGCCGGCGCGCGGCCGGCGCCGGCGGCTGGTGGCGCTGGCGACCGGTCCAGCACGGGCTGCACTACCTCTGGATGACCGGCGCCCTGACGATCCACTCGCGCCAGCACTTCCACAAGCGCTACGACCTGCTGGAGCGCGCGCTGCCGGCGGCGCTCGGCTGCGAGCCGGTGTCGGCCGAGGAGTTCCGCCGCTGGCACGTCGAGCGGTCGCTGCACGCCATGGGCGCAGCCACCGAGCGCGATCTCGCCGGCTATCTGACGTTCCCGCGCTTCGGGCCGGGCGGTCGGCGGCCCGTCCTGCGGGCGATGCTCGAGCGCGGCGAGGTGACCGAGGTCGCGGTGGACGGGGCCCGCGAGCGCTGGCTCGCGCTCACGCGGGACCTGCCGGCGCTGGCGCGCGCGGGGCGGGACCCGTTGCAGGGAACGACGCTGCTGGCGCCGTTCGACTCGCTGCTCTGGTATCGCGAGCGGGTCAAGCGGCTCTTCGGCTTCGACTATCGCATCGAGGTCTACACGCCGGGCGACAAGCGCGTGCACGGCTACTACACGCTCCCCGTGCTCCACCGCGGTCACCTCGTCGGTCGCGTCGACGCCAAGACGCACCGGGCCGAGCGACGGCTCGAGGTTCGCCACGTCCACTTCGAGCCGTGGGCGACCGCCGGCCTGCCGGCGCCGATCGGTGGCGAGCGGCTGGATACCGAGGAGATGCTCGCCGGCGTGGCCGACGCGCTCGCCTCGCTGGCCGTCTTCGTGGACGCCGGCGAGATCGTCCTCCGCCGCGTGACCCCGCGGCGGCTGCGCGGCGTGCTCGCGCGGACGGCGGCCGGGGCGGCCGGCGCGCGGCTGACCTAGGCGGCGGCCGGCTTCACCTCGCGGGCCAGCCGCTCCATCGCCCGCGTCATGGCCGGCACGCCGGCACGGGGCAGATCGAACGTCATCCACTCCGCACCCAGCCCGCGCACGTGCCGGATGTCGGTGGCCACCTCGCCGACCGAGCCCTGGAAGGCGGCGCGGCCCGCGCCTCGGGGGTTGTCGGTCAGGTCGAGCGCGTTGCGCGGCGCCAGCCCGATCGCCTCCGATCGTCCGCGCTTCTTCGCCAGATCGCGCAGCGTGGCGTAGCCCTTCTCGATGTCGGCCAGGCTCAGGGCCAGCGGGTGCCACGCGTCCCCCAGATCCGCGCACCGGCGCACGGCCGGGCTGGACAGCGCGGCGGGGGAGCCGCCGACCCAGATCGGCGGGTGCGGCCGCTGCACCGGGCGCGGCGAGAACGTGGCGCCGGCGAAGCTCACGTACGGCCCCTTGTACTCCGGCACGTCGGCCGCCCACGCGGCCTTGATCGCGCGGATGTAGTCGTCGCTGAGGCGGCCCCGCTCGCGGAACGGCAGCTTGAGATCGACGAACTCGGCCTCATCCCAGCCGACGCCCACCCCGAAGATGAACCGGCCGCCCGAGGCCTGATCGACCGTGGCGGCCGCCTTGGCCGCCACGAGCGCGTTGCGGTAGGGCAGGACGATCACGCTGGCGCCCAGGTGGATCCGCCGCGTGCGGCCCGCCAGGAAGGCCAGCAGCGAGAACGGGTCGGGCCAGTGGCCGCCGTAGTGCTGCGTGGTGGCGGGCTTGGCGAGGACGTGGTCGGGAACGAACACGCCGTCGAGCCCCAGCTCCTCGGCCCGCAGGGTGAGCGACTCGGCCTCGGCGATCGTCAGCTGCCAGATCGGGAGCACGACACCGTACTTCATGACGAGCCGCCTATCGCGCGGCGGCCGCCGTGGGCCGAAGCATCTCGTCCCACGGGCCCGGGAACCGTCCCTTCTCCTCGTCCTTCGCGTTCGAGAACGGCCGCTCGCGCTGCCACTGGCTGCGCGGCAGCTCGTAGTACGCCTCCAGCCCGTTGCCGTCCGGATCCGAGAAGTAGATGCCGATGGAGACCGTGTGGTCGGCCACGTGGAAGGGGATCGTCCGGGCCTTGAGCCGGTGATACATCTCGGCCAGGTCGTCCAGCGTGCTCATGCGCCAGGCCACGTGGTTCAGGCCGACCTGGCCCTTCTGGGGGCCGGCCGCGTCCTCGCCGACGTGGAAGAGCGCGATGTCGTGCGCGTGGTCGGGGTCGCAGGCCAGGAACACCGCGCGGACCTTGCCGTCCGGGAAGTGCGAGACGTCCTGGGTGTGCAGGCCCAGCACCTCCGTGTACCACTGGTGCGAGCGCTCGGCGTTGCGCACGTAGATGTTGACGTGATCGAGGGCGGCGGGCCGGTGGGGCATATTCCCTGTCTCCTTGGGACGGATCGAACCGCCCGCAGTATAGCGCGCGAAACCCGGACCGTTCAGGCGGGCTTGCGACCCTGGACGAAGATGTGCAGACGGCCGGCGACCACGGGCCCCCGGGCGTGCTCCTCGTGAAGTGCCTCCAGCCAGAGGCTCCGCTCGGCCTCGGTGATGGCGCCTATCTTGAGGGCCACCTCGGCGGACCGCAGGGCCAGATCGGCGTAGAAGCTCTGCGGGCCCGTCTCGAGCGGGAAGAATCCCCGCACGCGAATGTCCGTGAGGCCGGCCTGCTGGAAGAGCGACGGCATCCGCCGCGCGAGCCAGCCGTCGACGGCCGTGACGTCCGCCGCCGCCGCGACGATGCGACGCGTGAGCGCCCGGTCGGGATGGGTGAAGATCGTCATGTCGGTGTCGAGATCGAAGACCCCCAGGCGTCCGCCCGGCCGGAGCACCCTGACGAGCTCGGGAACGGCCGTCTCACCGCCGGGGACGTGCGAGAGCACGGTCACGCACACCGCCGCGTCGAACGAGCCGGCGGGAAACGGCAGGCGAAGCGCGCTGCCCTCGCAGAACTCGATCCGATCCGCGAGCCCTGCCTCGCGGGCGAGCCCGCGGGCCACATCGAGAAGGGCCGGGCTCTGGTCGAGGCCGACCACGCGGCCCCGGTCACCGACGCGCCGGGCGATGGCCCGGGTGACGACACCGCTGCCGCAGCCGACGTCGAGGACGCGGTCGCCGTCGGAAACGCCGAGCAGGTCGAGATAGGCTTCGCGCGCTGCGATCTCGTCTTCGGCTCGGCCGCGGCGCTCGAGCCGGGCTGCCAGGTCGCGCGCTGTCGCGGCATCGGCGCCGCCGGTGTCTCGCCACAAGCTCTGCTGGCCGAACTCGGTCACGGTCGCGCCAGGGGCGCCTACTTCGGGCCGCCGGCGATCGCCAGGTGGCGGAGCGCGTGGTCGGCCAGCACGAGCGTGGTCATGGCCTCGACCATCGGGACCGCGCGCGGCAGCACGCAGGGGTCGTGGCGGCCCCGCCCGGTGATGGTGACGTCCTGTCGCGCGACGCTGACCGTGTGCTGCTCGCGCATGATCGTGGCCGTGGGCTTGAAGGCCACCCGGAAGTAGATCGTCTCACCGTTCGTGATGCCGCCCTGCACGCCCGCCGAGCGGTTCGTGCGCGTGCGGACGCGGCCTGCGTCCATGTAGAACGCGTCGTTGTGCTGGGAGCCGCGCAGGTCGGTGCCGGCGAAGCCGGAGCCGATCTCGAAGCCCTTGCTGGCCGGCAGGCTCATCACGGCCTTGGCCAGGTCGGCCTCGAGCCGGTCGAACACCGGCTCGCCCCAGCCCGGCGGACAGCCCCGCACGGCGCAGCTGATGACGCCGCCCAGCGAGTCGCCGTCCTTGCGCACGGCCTCCACCGCGGCGATCATCCGCTCCGCCATCGACAGGTCGGGGCAGCGAATGGGCGTGAGATCGACCTCGTCCCGCGTCACGCGCTCGGGATCGCAGGCGACCTCGAGCGTGCCGACCTTCGATACCCAGGCGACGACGGTCACGCGGAACCGCTCGCTCAGCAGCTTGCGCGCGATGGCGCCGGCGGCCACGCGGCCGGCCGTCTCCCGCGCGCTGGTGCGGCCGCCGCCCCGCCAGTCGCGCACGCCGTACTTGGCCTCGTAGGTGTAATCCGCGTGGCTCGGACGGTATTTCTCCATGACCTCGCGGTAGTCGCCCGGCCGCATGTCCGCGTTGGGGATCAGCATGCTGATCGGCGTGCCCAGCGTCACACCGTCGAAGACCCCGGAGAGGATCTGGACCGTGTCCGTCTCCTTGCGCTGGGTCGTGATCGCGCTCTGACCCGGCACGCGTCGGTCCAGGTCGGGCTGGATATCCGCCTCCGACAGGGGGAGTCGAGGAGGGCAGCCGTCGACCACGGCGCCGATGCCGGCGCCGTGCGACTCGCCCCACGTCGTCACGCGGAAGAGCTGGCCCCAAGTGTTCCCCACGGGCCGAGGATACCGCAGTCGCCGGGCTTACAGACTCAGCGCGACGTCGAACGTCGCCGCGTAGCCGGGACTGCTGGAGACGGGGACGACGAGCAGCTGGCGGCCGCCCTGACGGAAGAGGCCGTCCTGGTCGTTGCGCAGGCGCCGCTGGCCGCGCCGCGCGTACGGCTCGAGCGCGTGCACGCGGTCGGTGACGGCCTCGTCGAAGTAGATCTGCGACACGAATTCCTGGCCCTGGGCGGTGCGGATCTTGAAGTGAATGTGCACCGCGCGGCCCTGGTACCAGCCGGGGTAGATCGTGGTGAACCGCGCCGACCCCGCCGCGGTCGTCGTCTGGAAGCCACGCAGGAACTTCTGGCCCACCGTGCTGCCGTTTGGATCCCGGACGTCCGAGTAGGCGCCGAGCGCGTCGCAGTGCCACACGTCCACGATGGCCCCGGCCAGCGGCGTGCAGGCTCCGCTACCCAGACGAGACACGTTGAAGACCAGGTCGAGGGCGGTGCCGGGCCGGACGTCGCTGGTCGCCGGGTCGGAGCGGATGTCCGAGCGGTCGAGCTTCGCGTCGACGAAGAACGGTCCCTCGGTTTGCTCCGGCCGGACGACGCAGGCCGGGGCACTGCGGCCCGGCTGCTGGCCAAGCGTGCGCCCGGCCGCGAGCGCGACACTGGAGAACCCGAGCAGGGCGACCACTTCGCGGCGTCCCAGCACGCGGCCGCGGGTCACGTCGTCAGCGTCCATGATGATGATGATAACGACGATTGATTTGCCAGGCCAGCGGCTGGCGTCCACCATCGGAGCGGGAGGATGCTCACGATGGACGCGACGCTCGATCACGTCATGCCGGTCACCGTCCGGCCGCCGGTCGTCATGGCCGAGGGCTCGGGCTCGTGGCTGCGCGACACCGACGGCCGGACCTATCTGGATTTCGTGCAGGGCTGGGCCGTCAACTGCCTGGGCCACGCCAATCCCGTCATGGTGGAGGTGCTCCGGACGCAGGCCGCCCGCCTGATCAACTGCAGCCCCGCCTTCCACAACGAGCGCATGGGGCGCCTGACCGCCCTGATCGCCCGTTCCAGCGGGCTCGACCACGTGTTCCTGTGCAACAGCGGCGCGGAGGCCAACGAGGGCGCCATCAAGCTGGCCCGCAAGTGGGGCGCCCGTCACCGCGCCGGCGCCTACGAGGTCGTCACGACCCATGGCAGCTTCCACGGTCGCACGCTGGCCACGATGTCGGCTTCCGGCAAGCCGGCCTTCGAGGGGCTGTTCGAGCCGAAGGTCCCGGGCTTCCGGAAGGTCCCGCTGAACGATCTCGAGGCCCTCGCGGCCGCCATCACCGACCGCACCGCCGCCGTCATGCTGGAGCCGATCCAGGGCGAGGCCGGCGTGATCCCGGCCACCGACGACTACCTGCGCGGGGCGCGCGAGCTCACGCGCGCGCGGGGCGTGCTGCTCATCCTCGACGAGATCCAGACCGGCATCGGTCGCACCGGACGTCTCTACGGCTTCGAGCACGTGGACGTCCGCCCCGACATCCTCACGCTGGGCAAGGGCCTGGGCGGCGGCGTGCCGCTGGCAGCGCTCGTCGCCAGCGCCGGCGCGAGCTGCTTCGAGCCCGGCGATCAGGGCGGCACCTTCGGCGGCACGCCGCTGATGGCCGCCGTCGGCTGCGCCGTGCTGGAGACGGTGGGACGCCCCGAGTTCCTCGCCGCCGTGCGCGAGGCCGGTGACCATCTCGCCACGCGCCTGCGCGCGCTCTCCTCCGAGCTCGGCCACGGCGAAGTGCGCGGCCGCGGCCTGCTGCTGGCCCTCGCCCTGACCCGCGGCGACGCGTCGAAGGTCGTCGACGCCGCCCTCGACCGCGGCCTGCTGATCAACGCCCCCCGC
>Ga0075428_100008044_pt1 | contig 11704 bp, 7 predicted proteins | sample RhiMetdeltSRZDD2_FD_75291 | JGI IMG/M metagenome (GOLD analysis project Ga0075428, IMG submission 75291) | Populus rhizosphere microbial communities from Tennessee, USA - Rhizosphere MetaG P. deltoides SRZDD2 | ecosystem: Host-associated > Plants > Roots > Rhizosphere > Soil | place: USA...
GAGCCGATCATCACATCGGCATTTTCCATTCCCGCTAGCAGCGCCGGAATGTACCGCGGATTGTGGCTGAAGTCGGCGTCCATGTTGAGCAGCAGCTCGTAGCCCCGCTCGATCGCGTAGCGCATGCCGGCAATTGTCGCCGTTCCGAGCCCTAATTTGCCGGGGCGGTGCAGGCAGTGAATCCGGTTGTCGCTGGCAGCCTGCTCGTCGCACCATTTTCCGGTTCCATCGGGCGAGTTATCGTCGATCGCCAGCAGGTCAACTTCTGGCGCGACGGCAAAGATCGCTTCCACCAGCGGGGGCAGGTTTTCGATCTCGTTGTACGTGGCGACCGTGATCAGCGTCCGCAGGGGCGGACGCTTTTGGTCACTGGCCTTCGCGGCAACGGTCGTTGTCGTCATCTAAGTTTTCAGCAAGCCCGTAAGAAAGGCCACCAGACCGATTGCTGCGAGCACGGCCATGCACACCGGCCGCATGATGCGATCGGGAAGCCGCTCGCCGAGCTTGAGTCCCAGCAGCGTCCCTCCCAGCACCACCGGCAGGCCGAGGAGCCCCACCAGCGAGGCGGTCAAAAACGGCGTCCCGAACAGCAGCCACAGGATAATCGCCTGCGGCACCATGCTGGATGTGAAAATATAGAACAGGAACGCTTTGGCCCGCGCCACCGGCCAGTCGTGCGACATGACCCACAGCACCATCGGCGGTCCGCCAATGCCGCACAACCCGACCAGGAAACCAGCCAGGCTGAAGGCAAGCCATTCCCAGGCGGGATGCAGTGCGGGCTTGGGGCGGATGCGCACGAGGCACTGCGTGGCGACGATCGCCAGCACGACCCCCCCGACCACCAGTTGTGCCAGCCCTTCGCCCGTCCGGCCGACGTAATACAAGGTCAGCACCCCCAGCGGCATTGTCGCCAGGCGGATCAGCATCGGCCGCCAGGCACGGGCGAAATCGATCTCGCGCCGTAGCTGCCAGGCACCGGCGCCGTTTTGCACCGTGGCCGCCACCAGGCTGATCGCTACGGCGTCCACCAGCGTCAGCCGGCCCACGAGCATGAGCAGGGGAATACCGAACAACCCGGCGGCAAAACCGACTGTCCCCTGCACGACGCTGCTGGCCAAGAGCACCAGGCCCACCAGCAGAAGTTGATCGAGGGGAAGACTCATCCGGCGAACCGGCAGGCAACAGACCGCGTAAGAGGGACGCTAAGGTGTAACACAGCGGGACTATTCGTGCTACGCTGAGTCTGGCGGAGAGGCGTTCCTTTCGAGCTTGGGTCGTAACCCAGTGTGCAGGGCGGCATGATCTCCGTCGTTGATCTCACCAAGCGCTTTTCCTCCGGCGGCCAGGATGTCCTGGCGGTGGACCGGCTGTCGTTTACCGTAACGCCGGGGGAAGTCTATGGCCTGATGGGGGCCAACGGCGCCGGCAAGACCACGACTCTGCGGATGATCCTGGGGCTGCTTGAGCCGACCAGCGGCTATGCCGAGGTGGAGGGTTTCCGCACCAGCGAGCATCCGGACGAGGTCAAGAGCCGCATCGGCCTGGTCTCGACGAGTGCGGGTTTGTACCAGTGGCTCAGCCCGCGGGAGCTGCTGCTCTTCTTTGCGGACGTGTACGGCCTCGATTCCAAGCAAGCGCGGATCAATCTCGAGCGGATGGTGCAGTGGTTCGGCCTGGCCGATTTTCTGGACCGGCGGTGCGGCTACCTGAGCACCGGGCAGAAGCAGCGGGTGAACCTGGCCCGCTCGCTGATTCACGATCCGCCGGTGCTGCTCCTGGATGAGCCGACGCGGGGGCTGGACGTGATGGGGAGCAAGGTGATCTTCGACTTCATTGCCGACGCTCGGCAGGCGGGCAAGAGCGTGATCGTGTGCACGCATCGCCTCGATGAGGCGGAACAGTTCTGCACGCGGTTCGGCCTCATGCACCGCGGCCGGCTGATGCACGAGGGGACCCTCCCCGAGCTGCAAGCGGCCACCGGCTTTACCACGCTCACCGAGATGTTCCTCGACGGCCTGGCCAAGAGCCAGCCGCAGGAGGAAGCGGCATGAGTCTCGAATCGGCCGAGCCCGAATCGCTCGCCACTTCCGCTGCGCCCCCGGCGGCCGCCGCCACGCGCGTCCCTCCCCACGACGTTGGCCGCTGGCTTCGGCTTGCACGCAAGGAGCTGCGCGAGACGCTGCGCGACCGCCGCACGATCGTGACGCTGCTGTTGATGCCGATCCTGGTCTATCCGCTTCTGAGCATCGGCTTTCGTCACTTCTTGCTGGGGTCGTACCTCGATCCGGGCAAATGGACCTTCGTGATCGCCGTGGATTCAGAAGCGGCGCAGAAAGCACTGCTGCGGGACATACTATCCGGCGACGAACTGGTACGCGGCGGCAGGCAGGGGGAAATGGTGTCCCAGCGCGACGAGGCAATTGGGCCTACGCGAAGTGGCGAGCCGACGCTGGAAGACATTGAGCCACGTGCGAGCGACGTGCACTATCCGATTGTCGCTGACCTCGAGCAGAGCGTCCGCACCGGCGAATGCGACCTGGCCGTGCGCATCCGGCAATTGCCGGTCGGCACCGCCCAGAAGGTGGAGGCGATCCATCACCGGTACGAGCTCATCTACCGCAAGGATTCTCCTCCCAGCCGCGTCCTGGCGCAGTTTGTTGAGCGTCGGCTGGGGGCCGTCAATCAGTTCGTTTTGCAGCAGCGGCTTCTGGAGAGCCATCAGACCGATCTCGTTCCTAACTCCTGGTCGTTCCGCTCGGTCGCCGTCCAGACCAACCAGTCGCTGCTGATGCTCATTCCGCTGATCCTGATCCTGATGACGATCACCGGCGCGGTCTACCCGGCAATCGACCTGACCGCCGGGGAGCGCGAGCGCGGGACGCTCGAATCGCTTATGGCCGCGCCAGTGCCACGGCTGGGAATGCTGTTCGCCAAGTACGTGGCGGTAGTTACGGTTGCACTCCTCACGGCGGCGATGAACCTCACGGCGATGTTCGTGACCGCTTACAGCATGGGGCTCTCGCAGTACGTCTTCGGCGAAGGGGGGCTCACGATCACGGCCGTGGTGCTGATCGTCCTGTTGCTGGTGCTGTTTGCCGCCTTCTTCTCGGCGGTGCTCCTGGCGGTGACGAGCTTTGCCCGCAGCTTCAAGGAGGCACAGGCGTATTTGATCCCGCTGATGCTTCTGGCCATTTCTCCCGGCCTGTTCACGCTCCTGCCCGGGGTGGAAATGAACGCCATCCTGGCGGTCACGCCGCTATTGAACATGGTCCTGCTGGCCCGGGACGTCCTGTCGGGAACGAGCAATCCGCTCCTGGCGGGCATGGCGGTCGTGTCGACGATCCTCTATGCACTATTGGCGATCGCTCTGGCCGCCCGCGTCTTTGGCAGCGACGCGATGCTCTTTGGAAGCCAGGCAAGCTGGAGCGACCTGTTTCGGCGGCCGCCGCAGCCGCGAGCGGTTCCCACGCTGGCCGGCGTGGCGCTTACGACGGCGCTGGTCTTCGCGCTACAGAGCGTCGGCGGCGGCCTCGTCGCCACCATGAACAAAGAGAAGCCGTCGCTGGAGTTCGCCTACCTCGGCACCGCCGTCATGACGGCCCTCCTCTACTTCTGCCTGCCGACGCTCATGGCCGCGCTTCAGTTCGTCCGGATCTCGATCGCATTCCAGGTGCGCGGGGCCAGCGCCATGGCGTTTGCCGGCGCACTTTTGCTGGGATTGTCGCTGTGGCCACTGGCGCACGAGCTGGTACTGCTCACGGGACTGGCCGACTCCGAGCTGTTGAGCAAGGTCCGCGAGAGGGCCGCGGAGATTCGCACCTTGTCCCCGTTCTTGCTGGTCATCTGCGTGGCGCTGGCTCCGGCGATCTGTGAGGAGTGGTTCTTCCGCGGCTACCTGCTGGGGGCGATTCGCGAGCGGATGAGCGCCTGGAGCGCGGTTGTGCTGACCGCCATCCTGTTCGGGCTGTTCCACGTGTTCGTCACCGTCGTGCTGGCGGTGCGATTCCTCCCCAGCCTGTCGCTGGGGCTTGTGCTTGGTTACGTCTGCTGGCGGACACGGAGCGTCCTGCCGGGGATGCTGCTGCACGCCGTGCACAACGGCCTCTTGATCCTCATGGGGCGCTACCAGCAGCAGCTTGCGGAGCTGGGCTTCGGCGTGGAGGAAACCGAGCACGTGCCGGTGCTGTGGCTGGCGGCGTCGGTCGTCGTGGTCGCGGCTGGCGTAACGCTGGTGTGGCTGTCGGGCCGGGTGCCGGCGGCCGAGGAGAAGCCAGGGCAACTTCAGGCGGCGCCGTCGTAGCCTCCACGTTCTACGAAAGCCCAGCCGCCACGCGGCGAAAGTCTTCTTCCCCGAGCACGACACCGTGCGGCACCAGCGCAAAGGCAAGCGCCGTCTGCGGCCAGCCTAAAGCGGCGAGCAATTCGTCAAGCGAAGCCGCCCTGCAGCAGCCTTTGAGCTCGGCATAAGCCAGCCGCTGGCCCCGGTCGTACAGGACGCCGTCCACCTGCCACGCTGGTTCCCCCTCCGGGGAAACCCAGACGAACGAACCGTCCGGCTCGATGAACATCCGCGGAAGTTGCCCGAGCGCCCCGGCCGCCTGCTCGAAGGTGATCGGCAAACCCGCTACCAGATCGGCCTGTGAAGCCACGAGCGGCGTGACCCGGCAGCCTGCCACGATTTGCGGCGGTCCCGGAGCGGCCTCCGCGGGACGCGCGTAGACTTGCATGTAAAACTGGAGCATTTCGGCCATCCACTTCCGATTATAGCCGGGCTGTTCCTGGATCGGCGGGCACGCAACGGCATTGTCCGCGGCGCGAGTTTGGCGGATAGTGAACGATTCGACGATCCGAACCCGATTTGCCGCTGATTTGTCCTGCCATCCATGCCCACTCCCGTCCGCACCAAGGCCTACGACTTGCTCGTTTCGCTGCTGGAGAAGCGAATTCTTATCCTCGACGGGGCGATGGGGACGATGGTGCAGCGGCTCAAGCTCGACGATGCGCAGGTCCGCGGCGAGCGGTTCGCCAGGCATCCCAAGGACCTGTCGCGGTTTGCGGATATCCTCTGCCTGACGCGGCCGAACGACGTGACGAACATCCACCGGGCCTACCTGGCGGCCGGCGCGGACATCATCGAGACCAACACGTTCGGGTCCAGTCTCGTCGGCATGGAGGAGTTTCAGCTTCCGCCCCAGCTCGTGCGGGAGATCAACGTCGCGGCCGCCCGGTGCGCGCGCCAGGCGGCGGATGAATTCACGGACCAGACGCCGGGTCGCCCCCGGTTCGTCGCCGGCTCGATCGGGCCGACGGCCAAACAGATGGCCATCTCGACCAGGGTCGAGGATGCCAGCTTCCGCGGCACGACGTTCGATCAGATGGTCGATTCGTATTTCGGACAAATCGCGGCGCTCGCCGAGGGGGGCGTCGATATTCTCCTCCCCGAAACGTTCATCGACACGCTCAATCTCAAGGCCTGCCTGTTTGCCGCGGAGAAGTATTTCGAGTCTTCCGGCGTGCGACTGCCGATCATGGCCAGCGGTACATTCGATAAGGGAGGCCGCACGTTCGTCTCGGGCCAGGACGTCGAAGCGTTCTGGATCGCCATCTCGCAGATTCCGCTGCTGACGGTCGGCATGAACTGCGCCCTGGGGCCCGAGCTGATGCGGCCGGCGCTGGAGACGCTGGCGGGCGTCGCTGAAACGCGCGTTCACTGCTATCCGAACGCCGGTCTGCCCAACGAAATGGGGCAGTACGACATGGGGCCGGCGAAGATGGCCGAAGTCGTCGGCGAATTCGCCGACCAGGGCTGGCTCAACATCGTCGGCGGCTGCTGCGGGACGACGCCGGAGCATATTGCGTCCATTGCCGAGCGCGTGCGGCGATGCAAGCCCCGTGGGGCAGGCGTCTCGTCTGCCAAGCGAGCTACGGCAGGCGAGACGCCTGCCCCACGGCTGCTAAAACTCTCCGGCACGCTCCCCTTTACGCTGCGCCCCGAGAGCAACTTCGTGATGATCGGCGAGCGGACAAACATCACCGGCAGCAAGGCCTTTGCTCGGCTGATTCAAAACGAGAAGTTCGAAGAGGCTGTTGAGGTCGCCCGCCAACAAGTGATCGGGGGAGCGACGGTCATCGACGTCAACATGGATGCCGACTTGCTCGATGGCGAAACGGCAATGACGAAATTTCTGCGCCTGATTGCGGGCGACAGCGAAGTCGCGAAAGTGCCCGTAATGGTGGACAGCTCGAAATGGAGCGTCATCGAGGCGGGACTGAAGTGTTTGCAAGGCAAGGGAATTGTCAACTCAATCAGCCTCAAAGACGGCGAGGCGGAGTTTCTGCGGCGGGCCCAGCTCGTGCGGCGGTATGGCGCTGCCGTCGTCGTGATGGCCTTCGACGAGCAAGGCCAGGCGACCGAAATCGACGACAAGGTTCGCATCTGCCAGCGGGCCTACGAGCTGCTTACCGAGCAGGTCGGCTTTCCGCCCGAAGACATCATCTTTGATCCCAACATCCTCACGGTCGCCACCGGCATCGAGGAGCACAACAACTACGCCGTCAACTTCATCGAGGCGACTCGGCGAATCAAACAGGTGTGCGCGGGAGCAAAAGTCAGCGGCGGCGTCAGCAACATCTCGTTCTCCTTTCGTGGCAACGACCGCGTCCGCGAGGCGATGCATTCGGCATTTCTCTATCACGCGATCCAAGCCGGGCTCGACATGGGGATCGTGAATGCTGGTCAATTGGCCGTGTACGAAGAAGTGCCCAAGGAGCTGCTGTCGCGGGTCGAAGATGTGCTCTTCAATCGCCGGCCGGATGCGACCGAGCGGCTGGTGCAGTTTGCCGAGACGGTGAAGGGGAAGGGGAAGGCCGCGGCGACAGAAGACCTGGCCTGGCGCGACCAGCCAGTGGAAAAGCGGCTGGCTCACGCCCTAGTGAAGGGGATCGACAAGTTCATCGAGGCCGATACGGAAGAGGCCCGCCAGAAGTACGACCGGTGCCTGAAAATCATCGAGGGGCCGCTGATGGACGGTATGCAGGTCGTGGGCGACCTTTTCGGCGCGGGGAAAATGTTTCTGCCGCAGGTGGTCAAGAGCGCTCGCGTGATGAAGAAGGCGGTGGCCTATCTTTTGCCGTTCATGGAGGCGGAGAAACTAGCCGCCGGAGCGGAGGAGCAATCAACCCGCGGAAAGGTGCTATTAGCAACGGTAAAGGGGGACGTACACGACATCGGCAAGAACATCGTCGGCGTCGTCCTGGGCTGCAACAACTACGAGGTCATCGACCTGGGGGTGATGGTGCCGGCGGAGAAAATTCTCGATACGGCCCTGGAGCAGAAGGTCCATATCATCGGCCTGTCGGGCCTGATCACGCCCAGCCTCGACGAAATGGTCCACGTGGCCCGCGAGATGAAGCGCCGCGGATTTTCAGTGCCGCTGCTCATCGGTGGGGCCACGACCAGCGCCAAGCACACGGCAGTCAAGATCGCCCCACAGTACGACGAGCCGACGGTACACGTGCTGGACGCATCCCGGTGCGTGGGAGTGGTGGATCGGCTCTTGTCGGAAAACCTGCGGCAGTCATTCGTTGCCGAGAACGAGCAGCTTCAGCAGCAATTAGCCGCGTCGTTTCAGCAGCGCCAGGTCAAGCTAGTGCCGCTGGCCGAGGCCCGCGCAAAAAAGTTCCAGACCGAATGGCAAACCGTACGCATCGATTCGCCGGCATTTACAGGCAGCAAAGTGCTGCGGGACTTTCCGCTGGCCGAACTGGTCCCCTACATCGACTGGTCGCCGTTTTTTCTCACCTACGAGATGAAGGGGAAGTACCCGCGGATCTTCGACGATCCGTCGGTTGGGCCGCATGCCCGCGAGTTGTACGACGAGGCGCAGCGGATGCTTGACTGGATCGTAAGGGAGAAGCGGCTGACGGCAAATGGAGCGTACGGCCTTTGGCCGGCGAACAGCGATGGGGATGACATTGTAATAAGTAGTAGGCACACTCCGCGTGCCGTTGCCCGGCGAGACGGCAGTGTGCCTACTACTTATTCGGATGCTGTCCGCCTGCATACTCTTCGCCAGCAATGGGAGCGTCAGGGCCAAAAGGACTTCCGCGCACTGGCCGACTACATCGCCCCGCTGAAAAGCGGCCGGCAGGACTACATCGGCGCGTTTGCCGTCACCGCCGGCATTGGCGTCGATAAGCTTTGCGCCGAGTTCGACGCAAAACACGAGATCGACCATTCAATCCTGGTTAAGGCGCTCGCTGATCGGCTAGCAGAAGCCTTTGCCGAGTACCTTCACCAGCGGGCCCGCCGCGACTGGGGCTATGGCCGCGATGAAAAACTCTCGAGCGAGGACTTGGTCGACGAAAGATACCGCGGCATTCGCCCCGCCCCCGGCTATCCCTCGCAGCCCGACCACACGGAGAAGCGGACCATTTTCGACTTACTGGACGCCGAAAAAAACACCGGCATTTCACTTACCGAGAGTTACGCGATGTGGCCGGCAGCTAGCGTCTGCGGGCTCTATTTCGCCCACCCCGAGGCCCGCTACTTCGCCCTCGACCGGATCACAAAAGAGCAAGTGGAAGACTACGCCCGCCGGAAGGGATTGTCGCTGGCTGAAATGGAGCGGTGGCTCGCCCCGAACTTGGGCTACGAGCCCAGGTGAGACAGGAGGTCCGAGGTCAGCGATTGGACGACGAAGCGATAATTAGACAGCTCGCGTCAATCAACCGTCACACAATGCAAAATGGTCATTGCAACGTGCAAAATGCAAAAGCCAGCAGCCGGTCTTCCGCGACATTTTGACTCTTGCATTTTGCACTGATCGTTTTGACTTGTTGTCTTTATCGCTCCCCCACCAACTCCCCCTGGCTCTCCAGGAACCGCCGAATCCAGTAGGCATAGGCGAAGTCGCCGTCCGGCGGGCCGTACTTGGGGCGGTACTCTTTGGGAATCCCCTCCGGATCGTCAGGAATCACGAATGTCCCCAGCGGTCGTGGACCAGGGAGCATGACGGCCGCCATGACAAGGTCGTACCGTTTGCGATCTTTGCGGTCGCGCGGCTCGCGAGTCTGGCTATCGATGTGAAAGAACACAACAACTGCGCTCGACGTGCCGTCGGCCTGCAATTCCTTCGGCAGCTTCCAATTCACGCCGTGGTAGTTGTCGATCTGATAAGGCGGCCGGTAGTTCCAAACGACCGCTTGCTGCGGAAGGTTCTTGACCCACTGTCCCTTGGTTTTTCGCTCGCAGAATTCGACGGCGCTTTTGGCCTGGTTGACGAGCGGAATCAGTCCCTCCTTTCCCTTGGGAACAATCTCCGGCGGCGGTGGGGCAGGCACACCCTTCACGCACAGCTCGGCAAACCGGCCGATGGCCGGCGTCCAGTCGCCGATCACCTTCCGCTGCCCGAGCTTGAGGTGCTTGAGCGTGCTGGGCGGATATTCACCTTCGATCGTGAACTGCCCCAGCGGCCGCGCCCCGGGCATACCTACCACGCACACCTCGGTGTCCACGCGGTACCCCTGCACGTCGCTTTTGCCGGCATTGAAAATCGGCAGCGGCGTCGTGGAGTATTGCTTGTGGTAATAAAAGTCCAGCGGCACTTCTTCCTGCTTGCCGATCAGCAGCATGGTCACCGGACCGTCGGCGCTCGTCGCTCGCAGTTCCACTGGCACGCGGGACAGGGCTTCGCTAAAGTCACCTTCGCTCAGGTCCCACACCACGACCTTCCCTTCGCCAATCGGCTTCTTGAAGTAGGCCGATTTTTTAGGGCACTGCCCGATCGCGAAGCGGGCCTGATTGGCTAAAGCGCGAAACGCTTCGCGGTTCTGGACGATTACCGGCGCGGCTTCAGACAGCGGTTGCGGCGGCTTTAGATCAGGTCGCTCTTTGGGCTGCACGGCATTGGCAAACTCCTTGAATTCGTGGCCGACGTACAGCATGCCGCCGACGACGACCGACAGCACCACGATGCCAACGACGAGGTGGGGAACGCTGCTGTTCATGACGATTGTTCCGGCGATGCGGCCTGACAGGAAAGTCCGCGCTTTGCCCGCAGCGGGCGTAGAAATATAGGTCACAGTTGGAGCAGAAAGAGCCGCCGATCGGCCGGCCGACGACACGCAGCGGCCCGCCGCCCGCCCTGTCGCGACTGGACTCGTTCGGTAAGATGTAGACAAACTTCCTCCAGCTACCACGATGTTCCATGCCTTTGGGTTTTCTCGGTGGTTTCTTCGAGCAACTCCGCAACCAGACCTTCGACTGGCCGGACATGGCGGTTATCGGTCTGCTCATCCTGCTGGAGGGTGTGCTCTCGATTGATAACGCGCTTGTGCTGGGCCTCTTGGCCAAGCGATTGCCGCAGCACCAACGGGCCAGGGCGCTGTGGTATGGAATCGCGGGGGCCTTTGTCTTCCGCACGATTGCCGTGCTCACCGCCGCGTACCTATTGCAGTGGACGTTTGTAAAGTTTCTCGGCGGCGGCTACCTGGTGTATATCGCAGTCAAGCACCTGTTCTTCGAGGCCAGGGAGGAGAAGGCCGAGAAGATTATCCTGGATGAGGCCGGCAATCCGATTCTCGTCGATGCCGCAACCGGAGTGCCGATCTCGGCGGATCAGGAGGAGATCGAGATCAAAGAACGCGTTCCGTTCGACGGTCTGGTGGAAGATGAAGAGGCGGAAGCCGGTGCCGGCAGGCCTTCAGCCGCAGAATCCGCTCCCGCCGCTCCGCCACCAGAGACTGCCGCGAGTTGGTGGCGATTCTGGAAGACCGTTTTCGTCATTGAGCTGACCGATATTGCCTTTGCCGTCGATTCGATCCTGGCGGCCATTGCGCTGGCCGGCGGGAAACAACAAAAATTGTGGGTGATCATCACCGGCGGTTTGCTCGGAATGCTGTTGATGCGCGTGGCAGCGCGGCTGTTCATTGGACTCCTCGACCGCTTTCCGCGGTTCGAGATCGCGGCCTATCTGCTGGTGATCTTGATCGGCATGAAGCTGCTGGTCGATTGGGGATTCAATTCCGACTGGAGCTTCGATCAGCAGAAGTGGATTCAGAATCGGCTCAGCCCCGCGTGGAAACAGACGTTCGCGGACCTCGAGAAGAGCCGCCACGACCTGATCCACGGCTACGACCGCTGGCTGAAAGCGAACTGGATCTTCGACGTCCAGCACGACCACGGACCACAAGCCGGCCCGGCCAATGGCAACGGCGCGATTGCCGTCCAGCACGTGCCGCACCTGCTCGATTTCCACGACCTGCGGTTCCCGGAATGCATGGCATTCTGGGTGCTGATGGTGCTTTGCTTCGTGGTGGGATTTTTGCCAGCGCGGCAACCTACAGCCGCCACCGCGGGCAAGACCTGACCGTGACGCCCTTTTTCGGTCCGGCAGTTATGGCCAAGAAAACTTGCCGGTCTTGGAGGGAAGGCTACGATAGACGGAACTTTCCCCAATTGCCGCCAGGTCTCGATGCCATCGAACCGACGATTTGCCGCCGCCACTGTCTTGTTGCTGGTTTGCTGTGCCACGGGGCGCAGCGACGACGCCGGACCTCCGGCCAGCGCATCGGCGGCCCAGCGCGGCTACTGGCTGCTGGTGAACAAGCCCTACGTCACGCCCGACTTCGATCAGGAAACGTTTAACGGCGTTTGGAAAGTCTGGCCCGAGCCACTGAAAACGCAGGCGGAACAGGCAAA